>Ga0272442_10009987_pt1 | contig 11756 bp, 9 predicted proteins | sample SSMForm2O_FD_200262 | JGI IMG/M metagenome (GOLD analysis project Ga0272442, IMG submission 200262) | Marine sediment archaeal communities from Little Sippewissett salt marsh, Falmouth, MA, United States - SSM-Form-2O | ecosystem: Environmental > Aquatic > Marine > Wetlands > Sediment ...
AGATACCACAGTTTACTCATATACAATGGATAAAAAATCTATAGCATTACAGACAACTAGTATATTAATTGATACACCAGGTAAAGCCTTAGATGGAAGCCCATGCTGGGAAGACGTAAAACAATCAAACAATATACTTTACCCAGAAAGCATTGGTTTTAGAATGAACTACTCGTATAATGTATCAAATTCAAATATTACATCTAATAATTTACGACTATTAAGCCTTAAAAAAATAAAAGCTTTAACTAGTTTTGACACAACAACAGGTTATGAAACTCTTAAAACAGAAGTATTCAACCTTCCTAGCTATTTTGAATATAATATATCAATAAACTTCCAAAAAAATAATTTCGACAATATAAGCTATGGGCCCTCGATGGAAGGTTCAAGTATCACAGTGACCAAAACTATAAATGCAGTAGTATACGATCCAGATCGAGCATCTCCAACATATGATAACTACGATTACGCAAAAATTCGAGTTAGAATTAGTTAAAAAAAACTTTTTTTCTAAAAAAACATAAGTATTTAAAAAAAATATAATAATATAACAATAATATTTTAATATAATAAACATCCTATACTATTTATAGTATTTCTGATAATAAGTGTTAAACAACCTATATATAGGTAAATACCCCAAAATACTATAATAAGGTTAAAAACTGGTGGGTATACCATGCAAAAAAAAGAAAAATCCAAAAAAGAAAACAATGAAAAATTACGAAAAATTTTGGATAATATATCAATAGACAATCTATCATCTGAAGATAAAAAATATATCCTCTCACTTAGTAAAAGATTAAAAAAACAAGACGAAAAATACAAAGTACATTACCAAAAAAAACCAGAAACAACAGAAGAAAAAGAATCATTAACACCAAAAGTAACAATCCACCACACACCAAAAAAAGAATACATACATATACCTTTAGAGAAAAAATTTATACCAGAAAAAATTGAACCAAAAAAAGAAGAAAAACTACCAGAAATCCTAACAAAAAAAGAAGAATTATTTGAAATAGAAAACTACCAAGAAAAAACACCTGAATTTTTAGAAGTAAAACCAAAAGAACCAGAAAAAATTGAAAAAGAAGAAGCAATAGAAATAGAAAAAAAACAGGAAACAGAAGAAGAAATAATTCAAAAACAAGAAACAGATGAATTAACAGAATGGGAACCAATAGATTTAAAACCAAAAGGAAAAAAAGAAGAAATAAAAGCAAAAACAACTGAAAAAGAACCAGAAGAAATTAAAGAAGAAAAAGAAGAGAAAATAAAAACAAATAATTTTTGTACTTATTGCGGAGAAGAAATAAAAGCAAAAGAAGCGGTTTTTTGTCAAAATTGTGGACAAAAATTACAAGAAATAGAAGAAGACACAGAAGAAATTAGTTTTATTCCAGTTAAAAAAATAGAGCAAGAAAAGAAACCAGAAAAAGAAATCGAACCAGAATGGATAGTTCCTAAAAAAGAAGAAATATCTGAAACAAAATCTGAGCCAATAACAGAAGAAAAAGAAACCGAAGAGAAAACATTAGAAGAAGAAAAAATAACAGATGAAGAAAAAATAAACCCTTTCAAAGATTTAAAAAGCATAAGTGACAAAAAAGCAGTACTTTTATATGATAACAATATCAAATCAATTGATGATTTAAAAAACTCAGAAGATACCGATCTTAAAAAAATAAAAGGTATAAATGGTAGAACCATAAAAAAAATTAGAAAAGAAATAAAAAATAAAGAAAAACAAGAAAAAAATGAAAACAATGAGTTTCAAGAATACATAATAGAAGAAGAAAAAGAAGAAGAAAAAAAGGAAATAACTGAAGAAGAGATATTTGAAAAAGAAATCAAAGAAGAAGCTGAGCCAATCACAGAAGAAAAAGAAGAAATTGAAGAAATAAATATTTTTGATGAATTCAATACTATTGATAAAAAAACCTCTAAAATACTATATGAAAATGGGATAACCTCTGTAGAATTACTAAAAGAAATCTCACTAACTAATCTATCAAAAATTAAGGGAATTAAAAAGAGATTAGCTAAAAAAATTAAAAAAGAAATAAGAGAAAAAGAAATTGAAAAAGAAATAAAACCAGCTTGGGAACCAGTAGAGGAAGAAAAAGAACAAAAAGAAGAAATTGAAGAAAAAAAACCTCAAGAAAAAGAACCAGAATGGGAACCAGTAGAAAAAGAAAAAGAACAAAAAGAAGAAATTGAAGAAAAAAAACCTCAAGAAAAAGAACCAGAATGGGAAAAAGTTGAAGATAAACCTAAAAAGAAAAAAAGAAAATTAAAAATAAAAAATAAAAAAACAAAACAAAAACAGAAAGAAATACAAGAAGAGGAAGAAAAAGAAGAAGACATAAGTGAATTTGAGGATTTAAAAACCGTTGACAAAAGAATAGCTTTGTTACTTATAAAAAACGACATCAACTCAGTTGAAAAAATAAAAAATAAAACAATAAAAGATTTAACAAAAATAAAGGGCATAAAAAGAAAAACAGCAAAAGAAATAAAAAAAGAAATAAAAGATAAAGAAATAGAAAAAGAAGAAAAAATAGAAAAAACAAAAAATGAAATAGACCTTGAAAGCGATGATTTAGACAACTGGAATAATTTTAATGAAGAAGAAGAACAAAAAACTGAGAAAAAGAAAAAAATAAAAGGTTACAAACATAAAGAATTTGTATTATATGAGAAAAAAATCAAAATGAACGGTGGAAAAACAAGAATTGTAAGATTCTTCAGTAAAACAGAACCTGATGAAGGCGAACCAATAGAGCTACCAAAAGAATATGAAGTAAAAGAAAACAAAAAAACAGGTGTACCTTATATTAAGAAAAAATTAAAATAAAAAAAAACTTAAACCTTTATTAATCCTTTTTTGTATAAGCTATAACTAGTGAAAATAAATTATGAGCTGGAATGGCCCACTAAAAAAAATAAATAATTTTTGCTTTGAGATTCCATCTAGTTATAAAGGTGAAAAAAATAATTTAAACATGAAAACATCAGCATATATATATGCAGATGAAAAAATGATATCTTCAATTAGAGAAGACAACGCACCTGAGCAAACTGCAAATATGACTATTTTACCAGGTATAATTGGAAAAGCTATGGCTATGCCTGATATACACTGGGGATATGGTTTTCCAATAGGTGGAGTCGCTGCAACAGATATAGAAAACGGTGTTATTTCACCGGGTGGAGTAGGTTTTGATATAAATTGTGGAATAAGACTTGTTAGAACAAATTTATTTGAAGATGACCTTAATCAAAATATTATAAAAAATTTAACAGATAAAATGTTTACAAATGTTCCATCAGGGCTTGGTTCAAAATCTAAAATAAGACTTAACAAACAAGAATTAGAAAAAGTTCTAAGTCAAGGTGCTAAATGGGCAGTCGAAAATGGATATGGATGGGGGCAAGATACTAAATTCTTAGAGGAAAACGGTTGCTTAAAAAATGCAGATATAAAACATGTATCAGAAAAAGCTAAACAAAGAGGATTATCCCAAGTTGGATCACTAGGTGCTGGTAATCATTTCCTAGAGATACAAAAAGTAGCAGAGATATATGATGGAAAAGCTGCTAAAACATTTGGAATACATAAAAAAGGACAAATAACAGTTATGATTCATACTGGATCAAGAGGCTTCGGTCATCAAGTATGCACAGATCATCTAAAAATATTAGAAAAAGCAGTAAAAAAATATAATATCTGGCTCCCAGATAGACAACTAGCTTGTGCACCTATTAACTCAAAAGAAGGAGACTCATATCTAAAAGCTATGGCTTGTGCAGCAAATTTTGCATGGGCTAACAGGCAATTAATCGTCCATTGGGTTCGTGAATCATTTGAAGAAATATTAAAACAAAAAGCAGAACAGATGGATATGAACATAATCTATGATGTCTGCCATAATATAGCAAAAATAGAAGAACATGAAATAAATGGTAAAAAAACAAAAATATGTGTACACAGAAAAGGAGCTACAAGAGCATTCGGCCCAGAGAGAAAAGAGATACCATTAGAATATAGAGAAGTTGGACAACCAGTAATAATCCCTGGTGACATGGGAACAGAAAGCTACATCCTAAAAGGAACAAATAAAGCAAAAGAAACATTCTATTCAACCTGTCATGGCGCAGGACGAGTTATGTCAAGACATAAAGCAACAAAAAAATGGCGAGGCGAAGAAATAATAAAAAATCTCAAACAAAAAAATATATATATTCACCCAGCAAGTCTTAAAGTAGCAGCAGAAGAAGCACCAGGTGCCTATAAAAAAATAAAAAACGTTGTTGACATCGTACATGGAGCAGGTTTTTCAAAAAAAGTAGTAAAACTAAAACCTCTTGGAGTTGTAAAAGGATAAAAACTATAATAATTAATTTTAAATGCTAGAAAATGTATTAGGTATTGTCAAGTAGGATGGTGATGCGATAATGCGAGAAGATGTAGAAATAGTTGATTTTGAAGAAATAGATTTATCTAATGCAACAGTAATTGCAGGTTTTCCATCAATTGGATTAGTAAGTACAATTGCTGCAAATTATTTAATAGATGCATTAAATTTAAAGCAAATAGGATGTATAAAATCTTCTCAATTTCCTGCTCTTTCAGTTGTACACACAGGTGAACCTTTATCACCAGTTAGAATCTATGCTGGAAACCAGGGAAATGGAAAAAAAATAGTAGTATTTGTATCAGAGTTTAAACCTAAACCAAACCTAATCAATGGCATTTCTGATGCTATAATGAAATGGGCTAAAGACAAAAAATGCAAGTTTTTAATATCACCCGAAGGAATGGTAGTCGAAGGAAAAGAAAACAAGGGAAACAGAGTAGTCGACGCATATGCAATAGGTTCAACTGAAAATGCAAGGTCAATGCTTTTATCAAAAAACATAGCTCAATTTAAAAACGGGATAATCGCAGGTGTATCAGGTGTTCTTTTAAACCTTGGAAAACAAGCAGATTTCGAAGTAATATCAATACTTGCAGAAGCACATCCAAATTATCCTGATGCAAAAGCAGCCGCTGCTGCAATAAATGTAATGGCATTAATAATGGGCATAGAGATAAATGTAACACCATTATACGAGGAATCCGAAAGAATAGAAAGACAACTACAAAAATTCCACAAACAAGCAAAACCAATGGTATCAGCAAGTCAAGCACCACAACCTAATATGTATGGATAAAAACAATAAGATATAATTATCAAAAATTATATCAAATCTTTTTATTTTTTTTATCATAAGTAAACTTAAAAAGTAAAAAATACATTGATCCTAACAAATGAGTAAAATTCCAAGAAATCACCCTCGTTACCATTCATTGATTACACGAGAAAAAATATCAAATGCTATGAAAAAAGGCATAGTCCATGAAACAGGTTTAATTGCTCATGGACGAGGGGAAGCATTTGATTATATATATGGTGAAAAAACACAAAATTTTGCAGAAAAAGCAGAAAAAGCAGCTGCAGCAGCATTAATTCTAGCAAAAAACCCTGTTATATCAATTAATGGAAACGTTTTAGCACTAGCAGGAAAACAATGTGTAAAACTATCAAAAAAAATACCTGCAAAAACAGAGATAAATCTATTTCATAGAACCAATCAAAGAATGAAAATAATATCTATAGAATTAAAAAAATTAGGACTAGAAAAAATATATGGTTTCAAAGCAGATGCTAAAATTCCTGGTTTAAATCACGATAGAGGATTATGTGACAAAGAAGGGATTTATTCATCTGATGTAATTCTTGTACCACTTGAAGATGGGGATAGATGTAAAGCATTAAAAAAAATGAATAAAAAAGTAATTACTATTGATTTAAATCCATTATCAAGAACCGCAAAATGTGCAAATATTACAATTGTAGACAACATTACAAGAGCCTTACCAAATATAACTTATTTTGTAGATGAATTACATAAAAAAGATAAAAAGAATTTAAGAGAAATTGTTGAGTCTTTTGATAACAATAGAAATTTGAAAGAATCAATTAATTTTATGTCAAAAAGACTAAATTCGATGTCTTAATATAGGTCATCTTATGCAACAATTACGTAGTCATTATTCAAAAGATGTTACAAATAAAGAATATGATAAAAAAATAACAGTAGCTGGTTGGATAGAGGATATTCGTAACATAGGATCAATTGCTTTTGTAATCATCCGTGATAAAAAAGGAACCTTACAGGTTACTTGTCTAAAAAAAGAAAACCCAGATGTATTTAATAAAATGGTGAATCTTCCTCGTGAATCTGTAATATCAGTTACAGGTTTATGTCAAGAAAGTAATAAAGCAAGAAATGGTTATGAAATAATACCAGAGGAATTTGAGATTTTATCAACATCTGAGACGCCATTACCATTAGGTGTGGCAGATAAAATAGAGTCTGAACTTGAAACACGACTTGATAACCGTTTTATTGATCTAAGAAAACCTGAAATCCAAGCTATATTTAAAATAAGAACTCAATTAATAGCAGCAGTTCATGAATATCTAAGAACTAATGATTTTATTGAAGTTCATACGCCAAATTTAATTGCAAGCTCTTCAGAGGGGGGAACAGATGTCTTTAAACTCAAATATTTTGAAAAAACAGCTTTTCTAGCTCAATCTCCTCAATTATACAAACAGATGCTAATGTCAACAGGTTTTGACAGAGTCTATGAAATAGCCTGGTATTTTAGAGCAGAAGAGCATAATACTAGAAGGCATCTAAATGAGTCAACAGCAGTAGACATAGAAATGGCTTTTATAAACAGTGAAGAAGATGTTATGAAAATACTTGAAGGACTTGTGCAACATATATGGAAAAAAGCTACAGAATGCAAAACCGAGTTAGAGATTTTAAATAAAAAAATCAAAGTTCCAAAATCTCCTTTTAAAAGAATAAAATATGATGAAGTAATCAATGAATTAAACAAAAAAGGAAATAAAATAAAATGGGGTGAAGACCTTGGATCTGAAGAAGAAAAACTATTAGGAGATATCCTAAAAAAACAAGGTCATGATTTTTATTTTATTACAAATTATCCAATTGAAGCTAAACCTTTTTACACAATGCCTAGAGAAGGTAAATATTCACATGCTTTTGACCTAGAATGTAAAGGAGTGGAAATGGCATCAGGAAGTCAAAGAATCCATGATATAGAATTACTGATAGAAAGAATTGAAGCATGTGGTCTTAACCCTAATGACTTTGAGTCGTATCTGAAAGGATTCAGATATGGTATGCCGCCCCATGGTGGTTTTGGTTTTGGAATAGAACGATTTATTATGGAACTTCTTGACATAAAAAACATTCGCGAGTGTATATTATTTCCAAGAGATAGAACAAGATTAAAACCATAAGAAATTCTAGATATGAATCACAGTAAACTTTATATTTATAAATATTATTATATATTTTTACTTTCGGGGATTATTTATGAGAAAAAAAGTAATTATTGCAAGTTTTTTTGTAATGCTGTTGTTAGCTGTACCATGTATATCAGCTTTTGAAATGAAACTTAGTACCGATCAAAGAAAAGATCTGGAAAGATTAATTGAAAATGAAGAAGAAGCAATTAAAACAGAGTTACAAGGATTAATCAATAGTAATGGTGCTTTAGATATCGATGAAGTAGAAACAATTTTAGAAAAAGCAATTGATACTGGTGATTATTCAGTTCTTGAGACTGACCCATGGACTTGGATTACTAATCGTCTAGGATGGGTATATATAACAGTTGAATATGTTTTAGATATTTATTATGCAGGTTTAAATCTAAAAAGTGAACTTGATGAGTCTTTTGGTACTGTTTCTTTTTGGTGGCAAAGCATACAGGATTTAAGAGCTGCTTGGAATACTTTTAAGGATAACCCATTGAATTGGCAAAATATTGTTGATTTACTAAACGCAATTAAGAATGTATTTAATGCTACAGTTGCTTTAATTGAAGAAGTTATTGAAGAAATTGAATCAGAGAATGTATTAAACGCGGTCTATGCTTTTAGAGATACTATTGTTGATTTTAAGAATTTTTTAGAAAGTTATCCATGGGAAAACCCTATCACAATTTATGGTGAAGTAAATGGTTTTACAGAGGATGTCACTATATCAACTAATATGGATAGTCAAACTACTATGACAAATTATTCAGTTTTGTATGATACCTCAGCTTCAAAGTTTAGCTGGTTTGTTCAAAAATGTGTAGTCAATGCTGAATATCAGGATAAAGAAACCTCAAAAAGTGCTTATGCATTTTCTATGGGAAGTATTGAAATGGATTGGGAGCAATCTGATTTTACCGCTAAAACAAAAACTAAAACAATTCAACCAAGTCAAAATATATTTATGAAAATATTTGAAAAACTTCAAATGTTTTTACTTAATTTTAAAACAATTTTTAACATAAACACTTGTTAAAACACAAATAAAAATAGATTTAGCTAATCTAAATCATATTCTTTTTTTTATTTTATTAGAGTCATACAAAATAAGATTTGGAAATTATTTTTCCGGTAAAAAAAAATGCAGGGGACGAGATTTGAACTCGCGGACCTCTGCAGGACAAGGCCCTCAACCTTGCGCCGTTGGCCAGGCTTGGCTACCCCTGCAATAAACATATCAGGTTTGTCAAGATATGAAATTACATATTTATCTTTTCTGGTATAAAAAAGGTTTATATTTTGTTTAAATCTTCTCCGTAGATATTGCTTAGTTCTTTATGGAGTTGAACAAGTCTTAAAGCATATTCTTTATGACCTTCTTTTAATGCTCTTTCTACTTCGATTTCAATATTTTGTCTTATAGAGTTATCAATAAGGTTATCTGCGTGACATACAATTTTTTCTTCTAGAGATACAGGGATGTATTCTTTTTCTGATAGCCCTAATTTTTTTGCTTCTTCTTTAGATAAACCTGCCCCTATATGCCTCTCTATAATGTTTATTATCTGTTTGGGCAGTTCTTCTTTTTTTGCTATTTTAACTCCTTCAACTGCATGAAATATACCATGGGTTTTACATCTTCCGATATCATGTAATAAAGCTCCAGCTGTGACCAATTCAACATTTGCATCTGTTTTTTCTGCGATTTTTACTGCTAAGTTTTTTACTGCGATGCTATGTTTTATTACTGATTTTGAACAATTATATTTTTTCAGAAGATCAATACATTCTTTTTCAGATGGAATTTTTGACATGTTTTTTATTTCCTTTTTTTTCTTTAGAGACTACTTTTTTACCAGATTTACAAGGCATTATTTCTAGTTCTCCATTAAATTTTTTGTTTATCCACTTTCCTTTGTTGTATCTATCTAAGAATAATGCTAGAGCTGCTACTTCTGAATGTGGTTGATTTCCAATTGATATGTTAAAATCTGCGTAATCATAGATGTACCCTGGTACTTTTTCTGCACCTATTATTATGAGTAAATCTTTGTTTTTATCGATTTTTTTTATTGATTTGTCTAGTTTTTCTCCATACATAGTTAGATGAACTATTGTTCCAGTCCATTTTTTTATTGTTTTTTTCGTATTAACATCTGTTTTAACATTAAAGTCTCCACCAAAACGTTTACATGTTGATTTTATGTTTTCTTCTATTTTTTTGTCTTTTGTATCTATTAGTATATTATTTGCACCAAATGCACGGGCAACTAATGCAACATGCGTAGTTATTCTTTTATCTCTGTTGATTCGGTGCCCTAATCTTAAAATTGTTATCATATTTATAATGAGAATAAAAAATAGGTTATTTATGTGTTTTATTTTTCTTTGTTTTTCTTTTTTATTATTTTATCTACTTTTTTTTCAAACTCTGAAGAAGGGGTTATTTTTTTATTTGTGTGAATGTTGTCTATGTTCTCTTCTATTGCTTTTACATCTCTCCATACTCTTTGGTCTACTTGTGATGTGTTTTCTGTTTTTGTTTTTGAACTTGTTTTTTTAGTTGAATGTAGTGTTTCGTGGTATTCGGCTTTTGTGTTGTCTTCATTTTGTGCTTGTTGATCGAATTCAAATGTTTCTTGTTTGTTTTCTTCTATGTTTGTTTGTTTGTTTTCTTCAAATTCAACTTGATTTGTTGGTTCAATATTAGGAGTTTTTTCTTTTTTTGTTTTACTAAATAATCTCCATTTGGCCATAAGATAACGCCTCTTTATCTGGGTTTTTATAGTATTAGGTTAAGAGTTCCTTATTTTTAAATTTTTTCCATTATAAAAAAGATGTATTTTTTTGAAAAAAATTATACAATGTAATTATATTTGATGTTTTGATTTGTGTAAAAAAAAAAATTTAGGGGCTTATGGTCTAGTGGTTATGACGTCGCCTTCACATGGCGGAAATCACCGGTTCAAATCCGGTTAAGCCCATTTTTTTTTTCATTATAGTTATATAGATATTGTCTGTTACTTGTCACATTTGTAATATATAATAGATATGTTTTAGGGGGAAAAATGTTTATGAAAAAAAAGATGATGAGTGTTTTTGTGGTTTTTTTAATTGTTTTGTCTAGTATATTTGTGATATCGACGGATATTGTTAGATCAGATGATACTTCTAATGTTGTTTTCTCTGATGATTTTGAGGATGATTATTTGGATCCAAACTTGTGGATTGAGAGTGTTAATGGTTCTGGTAATGCTGTTGAGGAATCTCTTGGTCGTATTAAGTTTACATCTTATGGTCATAAAGGATGGGATAAAGGTCATTCTGTATTGTATTCAAAGGTTTTGGAGATAAACAACTGGGATTCTATTACTGTTACTGGTGAATGGTCTTTTTTAACTCCTAAGACGGCGGAGATGCGTGTTTTTTTATATGATGCTGATAACATGAGTAAATATGCAGGGGTTACTTATGCTACTTGGACTACTTATGCCCATGAGCATTTAAGGCTTTATTATGAGCCTGGTTTGTATGATAAAATTCTTAGAGATTTGCCAAGGGGTTATGCTGATTTTAAACTTGTTTTAACTAGTGATGAGATGCAGTATTGGGAGGATGATGTTTTAATAGGCTCTGTTAATACTACTACCTTGTCTGATTGTAATAGTTTTAAACTTATGATTGGTGGTTGGGATTATTCTTCTTATACACAGTATTTTTATTATGATGATATCTCTATTAGTACTGATGGGGATTTTGTTGAAACCCCTCCTGTGATTAGTATTTCTTCTCCTGTTGACCAGATTTATTATTCTAATAGTATTTGGATTAATGCAACAGCTGACAAAGAAATAAGCACGTGGTATTACTCTCTTGATGGAGCTGCTAATGTTAGTTTTAACCCAAATGAGCAGATAACTGTTGCACCTGGTTCCCATTTTTTAACTGTTTATGGTGAGACAGGTTCAGGTAGTTATGGTAGTGATAGTGTTTTTTTTGATGTTAGTTCTACTTCTAATACTGCAATTGTGGGTGTTGAATCTACTACTTATGGTGTTTCAAATACGGTAGGTGACTTGATGAGTGTTCATGTGATGGCTAATTCTTCTATTGGTTTTGCTTATGAGCATCTTTATATGGTTGATGTTTTAACAAATGAAACCATTCACCTTGGTGTAGGTTCTGTTGATGGTTACATAATAGATAAGGCTATTGTGGTATCTATATTAGATGTAAATGATAGTGTTTATGATTTGTATTATGAGGCGACTGATACCGCAGGGGAAATTTCTGCAACTGGTTATACTCAGATTACTGTTAAAAACGCAGTTTTTGATATAACAG
>Ga0272442_10009989_pt1 | contig 11755 bp, 10 predicted proteins | sample SSMForm2O_FD_200262 | JGI IMG/M metagenome (GOLD analysis project Ga0272442, IMG submission 200262) | Marine sediment archaeal communities from Little Sippewissett salt marsh, Falmouth, MA, United States - SSM-Form-2O | ecosystem: Environmental > Aquatic > Marine > Wetlands > Sediment ...
GGCGCCCATTCGATCCACGTGCAGATCGAGGTTTGAAATATGCCCGCATGTGTCTTCCACCGTATCGATTTCAATCGGCGTGCAGAATCCGGTGGATTGGATGTCGTCGGTATAGGTGTAAAATAACCGGCGGAAGACATAATCCCACTTGCGTTTCAGTTTTTCGAATTTGAGCTTTTGCCATTCCGCGACCGGCTCGACGATGTCGCCAATCGCCATCACGTGCGCCGAGCCGTCTCGCAAGGCCACCTGGGGATAACACGACCGAATGGGAAAGGTGATAGTCCCTTTTTGGTGCCATCGGCCCAGGCTGTCACGGTAGGAAACGAATTGGTCGCTCGTCCTGGCATTAATGTTCAAAAGCAGCAATTCACCGTTAACCCCGTCGGCGGCAAAACCCCGGTAGGAATGGTCGGTGAAATACGTCCCGTCGGCCCATTTCGGTTCGTGTATTCTCGCCGTTTTACTGAGATTGGCCCGGTCGAATTCGAGGACCAACGGTTGGCATGGCCCGTATTTCGTGCCGGCCGGCTCCGTGGAAGGATTGACCGACAGAAAGACGGGACCTTGCTGAAACACGGCAATCGGGCAAGGCTCTCGCTGTCGATACACTGTTTCGCTTTGCACCAGCTTCCAGCCATCGGACGACTTTCGCCACAACTGCCAACGGGTGTTGCAAAGCAGTGGAACATCCTTACCCGTTTCAATAACCGAAAGATAAACGTCATCGTTCTGCCGTGCAATGACCGTCGAACCGTAGCACCACATCGGCCCCGCGCCGTTATGGGCCGGCGCATAGAGGGTGACAACTTCCTCGACCTTGACCGTGCTGCTAAAGTTTTGCCCTTTGCCATTCACATTCGTCGGGTAAATTATGGAAAACCAAAGGCAGCAAAAAACCATAAATACTATAATCGGATATCTTGAGCGATCTTTCATAAATTCCTCATTAAAATTTTACATATGCAAAACCTAAAGATTTTATAATTTATGAGAATTAGGGATGATAAGTTGAAACTTGCCGGTTTTGGGATCATTTGGAATGTGATTCACCAGTTTTACATCAAATTTGACGGTATCGTTCAATCCCTTTTGCGATAGGATTTCAGTCATCCTCTGGTGAATCGCCGGAACAACATGGTCCTTGTCGCCGTGGATGATTGCTTTCATAGTTAACTTATCATTATCTTCTTGGATGAACTGAAACTTCTCAAGGCCGGACACAAAAAATTCTCCTAATTTACTGGGGTGAATAAACTCTCTTTTATCGCTCGCTTTTGTGAACCACAGAGTCTCTTCACTGCGCCCGGCTATCTTATCGATTACTCTGAAAGGCCAACCGCAAGGACAAGGCTCGTCACTCAGAATGATTTCATCGTCCATTTGGTAACGAATAATTGGTTGTGTATAGTTGAAAAGATTCGTGATAACCAGACGTCCTGGCTGACCTGAGTTTACAGGTTCTATGTTTTCATCGACAATTTGGATGTTAAAGCAATCGTCAAAAAGATGCATGCGATGGTGAGCATTGCAATCCATCGCAAGACTAAGTGTTTCAGAAGTGCCGTACAAATTTAATGGATTAATGTTAAAGGCTTTTTCGACATTAAGTCTCGTTGCTGGAGTAAGAGGTTCACCCATGCACCAGATTTTCTTTGGTGATATATTGATGTTACCGGTGAGCTGTTCCTGAGCTAGGAGGTCTATGCCGGAAGCATAACCGATCATTGAATCAGGGTGAAAGCGGCTTATATCTCTACAGATTTGTTTAAGTGGGCTGCTGATTGATAATATCAGAACCTTGAACAGAATGCGAGGTGTATTTCTGAGAGAAGTTATTGATGCGTAATGTCCATCCGTCGCACCAATATATGCGATCCTGCTTCTTTTGAATGGGATAATACTCAAGCCCGCTACTCTGAATCCTATCACTTTTGCCACTAGCCAGTCACGTGGCCCGTAAGTAAATATGCCGATAGCTCCACTCGAACCGGACGTATGAATTACTTTATAGACACCTTTGTAACTGGTTCCAGCATCAGGAGATTCAGCGATAAATTGTTCCAATGCATCTCTTTTGATAGCCGGATCACATACAAGATCATCGTAGTTTTCCATCATGATCTTCTTGTCGATTACTGGTATATCTTCAGGTACAATCTTTTCGATATCGCTATCTTTTATTCCATGCTCCTGATAATATTTCCTGTAAAATCTTGATTTCTGGAAAACATGCCTCAATAGTTTTCTGAAACGCTCCTGCTGCAGGTCTTGAATTTGATTAGAGGTCATGGATTCAGCTTTCTTTGCGACGATAAATTCATGTAGTAAATTCAGTATAGACATGTTCTGCTTTCTCCTATCTCAATCAATTCGTCGAAGCCATATGCGGCTTCTTGCAGGAATAAGTACGTCCAGCAACACATGATTTTTAGTCTTGGAAAAACGAACAGGAATGATCCGGCCTGAAAACACTTCTATGAATCTATCGGCTCTGTCCTTTCTCATTCGCGGGGTAACGGTGACATCGACCCGTCTGTCGTTGAAGTTTTGAATAACACAAGATTCGGACGAATTAAAAGGATGGAAGGTGACACAACCGGGGCCGTCGATCGTCGGAATACCGAGTGCATGATTATTAAACGCCTGGCGAAGAGTCTGAAGAGCTGAGCCTTCCAGTTCAAGCAATCCCAGCGGCCGGGGACAGAGCAACACTTCGCCGACCGCGTCGAAATCGACCTGGCTGTAGGTGTGCGTATTCAGCAATGCGACGGAGCCATGCGATGTCGGATTGACGATGAGAAGCGCAAGCTTCTTGCCGCCGGACGTGCAGATGATATTGCCGGGCCCGCCTTTGCCCTCGATGGGCGATTCCAGATCGACGGCGATTTCTTTGTTTTGCGATTCCTGGGTAAGTTGGGCACGAATCGGTTTGGATCGTATGTTGGGATCAATACCTACCATGCGAGCTAATTCATCGCCGTGTTGCGATGTAAGTAGAAGGTTTGTCGTAAAAATAAGATGAGCGCCTTTGTCACGGGCTTGATGTATGTGGTCCATCAGTTTAGGATCGGCGGCGGCCTGGGCCGGCAGGAATATCATCGGCGATTCTTCAGGGAATTCGTGGACCGGAACTAAAGGAATGCCCAGCATTCCGAGGAAATCCATGATGTACATATCGCCGGCGGGATCGCTGTTTGGCGGTTTGTAAGCGGGGACGCCGATAACCGGATGCCCGCGTACAAACGCAGCTAAGTCGGCGAGCACGTCGAACTCGGCGACAACCTTTTCGTGGTCGGGATGGCCCTGCATGACATTGTTGAAATTGAAAAAGACCAGTTCCGAAGCGCCGGCCAGAACGCTCGTATAGGCCTGGTCGAGGAAATCGTATTCCTTACAGTCTCCGTGATCGAACCAGGCGCCGCCGATCTTTTCGCCGGCAATGCCCGCGAGCCAGCGATAATTGACAAATCCCTCATAAGGCTGAACGAAGCCGTATCGTTGCGTGTTACGCCCGCGGGTCTCCGTACCGACCCAGACCTGATCGAAGATCCGAGGAAAGGTCTGCGTATCGTAGCCGAAAAGATGAAAGCGGTCGTACCACTGAGGGTATTTGACGATCATTGTGATGCCCGGATTGACCTCTTTGGCGGGCCCGACGAAGATCGAACGGGCCAGACCGGTCAGCAACGCCCGACGATATTCGCCCCAGGAGCGGTCGCCCTTAGCGGCTTTCGACTCGTCGCTGATGTCGCCCGTGCAAAGGAAATCGTCGATGATGAACGTATTGAAGATCTTCGCCGCCGTCCGCGTGACGTCTTCGAGATCGCGCTGCGTTTTCTCGTTTTGCCAGTTGAACCAGCCGAGCGGGCCTTTCTGCCGGACGCCGAAGTCACCGCCCGGTACGGTGGCGATCCCCCCGACCACGTCGATCCCCTTGTCTCGGAGCCAGTCGCGGACGAAGATAAGGTGTTCGGAAGAAACAACGTGTCCGCCGCGATAGACTTCGATATAGAGCTTCGTCAGACCCATTCGTCGGATAGTCTCCCAGACGCGCGTGCGGGCGGCGTCGTCCGTCGCGAGCTGTTCCACATGTCGCGATGTGACATAGGACGCAAAACGCAAATCATCTTTTCGCACCTTGGCTTTCTTCTGTAGAATTTGAGCCTCTGTCTCAAAAGAACAGATCGTTATAGCAAATACAATAACACCAATGAATACCGTTCGCTGCACAGTCTCACCTCTTAAAAGTTTAATGCAAAATTGAGGAAGTCGTCATCGCAAAGCAATGATTCCGCAATTTCTATTTTTTCCCCTTCCGGGCGTTGTAGATCAATCCCCCTCGTTCACTATACTCCAGCAATACGACCTTCGCCGGTTCGCGCAGGACGTCCCGGCGAACGCCGATCCCGCGGTCTTCGAGTGATTTGATCCAGTTGTCCGGTTTTGGGCCTTCGTCGAAACCAATCGCGCGGGCGTCTTCGTCGCGGGCGCCGCAGACGACGCTGCGAACGCCCGACCAGGGAATCGCACCCAGGCACATCGCGCACGGCTCGGTGCTTGTCACGAGTTCATACGTGATGTCGGTTTCGCCCGCGAGGTCGTAACCGCCGGTTACACTCTGAGCGATCGCAATCGCCATCATTTCCGCGTGCGCGATCGAGCAATTGAGCGATTCAACGCAGTTCACGCCGACGGCGACCAGGCGACCGGTTTGGCCCTCGAAGATCCCCGCGCCGAAAGGACCGCCGGTCCCGTGTTGGATATTCAATTGCGCGAGCCGGATCACCAGTCGCATCCGCTCTTCGACGGTCGGATAAACTACATCTGAATCGGCTAAGAAACGCTCGATCCAGTCCGGCAAAGTTAAGTTCACTTCAGGAAGTTTCATTCGACGCCTGCCTTTCTGTTTTCTTGCAGTGAATACTATGTCAATTGCACAAAACATCAAGCGTAAAGTGTCGAAACCCCTTTTCTCTTTACTTCCGACTCATAGGGGCATAGGATATTGCCGATATAGACGGGGTGGATGAAAGTTAACCCAATGGAGACAAAACACATGATTAGAAAAACACTGCTCGTTACAGTAGGAATCCTTGCAGTTACGGTGATGACCGGCTGTAAGAAAGGCGGGTGAGGCTTCGCCCAATGCGATGCACATGTTGTGCATCATCAAACGACAAATCGCCAGTCCACGTCTTCTCTATACCTAATCCGTCTTCAGGACGCCCCGCCGGAGACGCCCCCCGAGACGATAAACGCCATCGCCTGGGAGCTTTCGATGGCCAGCGGTTGAACCGACGCTTTGGGAAAGAGCAGAACGTTGCCGGCGAAGTTATACGACTGAGGCACGTACACGGCGACATAGTCCGAAAGGCCGAGGTTTTCGAGGCTCTCTCGTGTGATGAAGCCGACGACCTTGATCGCCGAGCCGGGCGAGATGGACGCCAGCACGGGCTTATCGAAACTCTTCTTCTCGCCCGCGAAGGCCTCGATCATATCCTTCACCGCCGAATAGAGGAGCTTCACGAGAGGAAGCCCCGTGAAAACCCTCTCCACAAGGGCGAAAATTTTCCTTCCGAGAAAGTTCGACGCGATAAAACCGATCACGGTTATCAATATGACAGAGAGCAAGATACCCAAGCCGTGCGGCAGCTTTTCAGAGACGTGATCGCGAAAGATACCATCCAGACTGGTAAACGCCCAGATCAGCAGAAAGACGGTCAGGGTGATGGGGACGAAAATCACGAGGCCCTTCAGGAAATATTTCACAAGTCGCTTCATGGGATGGCTCCTAAATACAGTTTCTCCGCAATCATCGTAACACAGCGACGGTTACTTCCGGCATCCGGCGCAACTGGCGGCGCTGCACGATCCACAGCTCGAACGCGTGGCGCTTTCACCGCCGGTCTCGCTCGAGCCGGACGTGGCAAACAGTGAGGGCTTTCGTTGAACACGGCGCCCGGCGCATTGAGGGCATTTGACCTTCGCACGCCTCGAGCGTACGAGCTGCTCAAAGTCGGCGTTACACTGTTGACAATGATATTCGTAAATCGGCATAAGCTCACCGCATAGCATTATATAACAAATTCATCTTCCTGTCCAATTCTCATCAGCCTCTCAGAAGTTTCTTTGCACTCCGCGCCGTATTTTGTATAAGAGGCGTGGAACCGGACGTTTTGGGTACGGCTAACAGAAGGGAGCACACTATGAGCGAGAAGAAAGAAAGATTGGGAAACGCCGGGCGGGCCATCATTACCTTTTCACGCGGCTGGCAAACGTTAGTCGCCACCCGCAGCCTCGGACGGCGCGGCGTGGAGGTCATTACCGGCGACGAATACGCCATGACGGCGGCCTCCTTTTCGCGGTACAGCGTCGCCGATTTCCGCTACCCGAATCCGACAAAGGAGCCGGACGCGTTCCTCGACGTGCTGGAGGAAACCGTCCTCAAGCACAAGCCTGAAGAGGAAACGACGCCGTACGTGCTCATGCCCATTCACAAAGAGACGTACCTGATCGCCCGCCACCGCGAACGGTTCGAGCCCCATATCCGCGTGCCCGTCCCGCAGATCGAGCATATCCTGAAGGTCCACAACAAAGGGACCTTGGCCGCCTATGCCGCCGAGCGAGGGCTGCCCATACCCCAAACGTGGATTCCCAAAGATATGGCTGATTTTGATTCGATGGCTTCAGAAGTCAAGCTACCTGCTTTTGTGAAACTCAGAGAGGCGGCCTCCGGCGTCGGCATACGCAAGGTCAATAAGCTCGACGAATTGACGTCCACCTTCAAGGAATTCGTGACCCATTTCAACCTCAATGAACGGGACTATCCGATCATTCAACAGGCGGTTCCGGGAAACGACTATTGTGTCACCACGCTTTTCGATCACGGCAAGATGGTTGCTTCCATGACGTATCGCGGATTGCGCGCCTTCCCCGCCGAGCGCGGCGCAACGGTCATGCGCGAGACGGTCGAGGCGCCGGAGATGGAAAAAGTCTCCGCCGAATTGCTTGGCTCGCTCGGCTGGCACGGCGTGGCTGAGCTGGACTTCCGATGGGAAGGCACGCCGGACGCACCGCCCCGGCTCATCGAGGTGAATCCGCGCTTCTTCGGCGGTCTGATCCAATCGGTCGAGTCGGGATGGGATTACCCCTGGCTCCTTTTCCAACTCGCCGTTGAGGTCACATCGATCCCGTCAATGACATTCGGGCCGGCGTCCGAACGGAAACCCCCATCCTGGCCTTTTTGGCCACAATGCAGGAGATCGCCGAGAACGAACGCGGCATGAAGGCCCTGACGGATTCCTGGGAGCAGGCGAAAGCCGAATTTCGCACAGGCTCGAAGCGCCAGGGCATCCGGCAACTCTTTCGAGGCGTTCGGGATTACTTCGACGCGAAGGCTCGGTTCAACAAAGCCAAACAGCTTCTCGACGAGCACAAAAACAATATCTACGATGTCCTCTCCCGCGACGATCCGCTGGCCGCACTGGGCGTACTCTATCCGCTGGCGGTTTTTCTACGCCATGGAAAAGTAAACCTCGAACTAATCACGGGAGAAGGCGGGCCCGGCGATGACGACAAATGAAAACAAAACCGAAAAGTCCGACAGGACCGGCCCGGCTGCGAAACGCCTGACGCGATGGCTCCGACGGGCTATCATTGCGCTGGCGGTTCTGATCGGTGCTTATGTCTTGTTTCGCATCCTCTATCCGGTCTGGATCGACTCGCGCTTGCCGGCGGACGCTCCGCGAATTGCCTTTTCGCTGGATAATTCGCTGCTCGGCCGGATCGGCGCCACCGACGCGACGTATCAGCGCGTGATGACGGCTGCGGGCGGACGCCTCATCACGTTTCGACCCAATGCGGCCCGCGATCCCGTCGATCCGGAAGCGGTCGATGCGCTGCTCGATAGGGAACGGATCGACGGCGTGCTTCTTACCGGCGGGGGTGACGTGGACCCGAACCTCTACGGCGGCGATCCGAATCTCACCATGCTGGTCCATCGGTTGCGCGACGACTTTGAAATCGCCTTGATTCGCGCCGCCAGGCGGCGCGGCCTGCCTATCCTCGGCATCTGCCGGGGGTGCCAGATCATCAACGTCGCTTTCGGCGGAACGGTCCGAAATCTCCGCAAGGAGCCGGAGATCAAAGAACAACATTTGCACCTGAAGGGCCACCCGGTCGATCTGGTTGCGAACAGCAAACTTGCAGAGATCTTCGGCGTCACACATCTGGAGAAGGTCGTCAGCCTGCACGGCAACGCCGTCGATGAACCTGCCCCGGACGTCAGAATCGCCGCCACCGGGCCCGGCAACGTCATCGAGGCCGTTGAAGCGGATTCCGCCGAAAAAGAAGGATGGATCATCGGTATCCAATGGCATCCCGAATTGACGCTCGATAAGGACGTTCAGCATAAAGTCTATAAGAATCTCGTGGATCGCGCCCGAGAAATATCCCAAAACCATTCGTCACTCGATGCAGGTGGAGATTAAATCTCGCTTCATGAAAAGGAGAAAACATGAAACCTACAATATGCACGCATTGTGGACAAGAAGTTGAAGAGTGGGTGGAATTCTGCCCTCACTGTGCCGAACCGATGGAAGGGTACTCCCGTCCCGCGGGATTCTGGATCAGATTCGGCGCCCAGATCATCGATTTTCTCGTCTTTATCCCGATCGTCGGCCTCGGTATTTGGAATACGTTCTCACTCAAGAGCATCGTTGTACTGGTGCTAATGAGCCTGCCGGGACTCATTTATAAACCTTTCATGGAGGTCTTTTTCGGGGCGACAATAGGCAAGATGGCCTGCGGGATCAAAGTCATCGACGAAAAGGGGAAAAAGCTCTCTTTGTTCGGGGCTTATCTTCGATTCTTTCCCTTTTTGATACAAGCCGGTGTCAATCTGGCTGGTTCATTGTTTTTATTTTCGTCTGAGCAGTTTCAATCGGCCACATCCATGATGGAAATCAGTCAGGCGCAACAGGGCAATTTCCTGGCTCCATTAGGCACGGGTGTCAATGTTCTCGTGATGATAGAGTGCATTGTGGCTGCCTTTACGTTCAGGAAACGTGCCTTACACGACATGCTGGCGGACTCTTTCTGTGTGTATAAGGAATCTTGAAGAATAATAAAAGTCTTGAACGATTGTCCCTCGCCAAATTCTTGAAAATCACAATAAAGCCTGGCGGTCTTTTTTTCTACAGTAGTGGTCTTCCTTTTCCCCGAGGATGAAAGTGAATCTTCGGGGTTTTCGAGTGTTTTTCGGTGCTATTGTTTTTGATTGGCGAGGTATTGGTTGATCCCTTCGGCGGCGATGCGGCCCTGGCCCATGGCTAAAATGACCGTGGCGGCGCCGGAAACGATGTCGCCGCCGGCATAGACGCCGGGGATCGAGGTGGCCATCGTTTCTTCGTCCACGACAATCGTGCCCCATTTGCTGATCTCCAGCTCCGGCGTCGTTTGCGAGATCAGGGGATTCGGCTTGTTGCCGATGGCCATGATAACGGTATCCAACTCGATGATAAATTCCGAGCCTTCGATGGGAACGGGGCGCCGCCGGCCCGAATCGTCCGGCTCGCCAAGCTCGAATTTGAGGCACTCGATGGCCCTCACGTGGCTGTTCTCGTCGCCGAGGATGCGCTTCGGACTTTGGAGGATGCGAAACTCGATGCCTTCCTCTTTGGCGTGGTGGACTTCCTCGATCCGGGCGGGCATTTCCTTTTCGGTTCGTCGATAGATCAGATAGACCTTCTCGGCGCCGAGCCGGAGCGCCGTTCGCGCCGAGTCCATGGCGACGTTGCCGCCGCCGATCACCGCGACAATTTCCGAGCGGGCAATCGGCGTATCGGCCCCGGAACCATAGCTGTAGGCCTTCATGAGATTCGCCCGCGTGAGATATTCATTGGCGCTGTACACGCCGACGAGCGATTCGCCTTCGATCCGCATGAAGTTCGGCAGGCCCGCGCCGACGCCGACATAGATCGCGTCGAAGCCGTCGTCGTTGAGTAGTTGCTGAATTGTCCTTGTCTTGCCGACGATGAAGTTATAGACGATTTTCACGCCCATTTTGCTCAGGGTGTCGATTTCTTTTTGTACGATGGCTTTCGGGAGTCTGAATTCCGGGATGCCATAGACCATCACGCCGCCGGGCTTGTGAAAGGCCTCGAAAAGCGTCACATCGTGGCCCGCCCTTCGGGTATCCGCGGCCGCGACAATACCGCCCGGCCCCGAACCAACTATAGCGACCTTTTTGCCCGTTTCGGCGGCGATTTGAGGGATGGTCTCCGCCTCCTGGTCGAGATCGGCGACGAAGCGTTCGAGCCGGCCGATGGAGACGGCCTTGGTCGGGTCTTTGAATTTTCTGCCGACCGTACAGGTCAACTGGCACTGGTTCTCCTGCGGGCATACCCGCCCGCACACGGCGGGCAGCAGGGAATTTTCCTTAATAATCGCCAGAGCTTCTTTGTATTTGCCTTCGGCGATGGAGACGACGAAGTCCCGAATGCGGATTTGCACGGGACAGCCTTTAACACATGGAGCATTTTTGCAGCGAAGACAGCGCAATGCTTCGATTCTGGCGTGTGCCTCTGTGTAGCCCGTTGCGACCTCGTTGACGTTGCCCGCCCTGACGACCGGATCCTGTTCCGGCATGGCTTGCGGCGGGATGGCGTATCGGTCGGTGGGTTTCAGTTCTTCGGCCTCTTGTTTCGCTAAAAGCTCTTTCAAAAGTTCTTGTCTTTCGTTCTCGGTCATGGGAGTGCCTAAAGTGTGAAGTGGCTAAAGTGCCTAAAGTGAACGACGTTAGCTCACTGGTCTAAACCTATTTTACACTTTCCGTCCTTAAATCGTTCGTACTCTTTTTTCTCCATAGCCTGATACGCGCTCAGCCGTTTCATCATCAAATCGAAGTTGACTTTGTGCCCGTCGAATTCCGGCCCGTCCACGCAGACGAACTTGGGCTGGCCGGCATATTCGATCCGGCAGCCCCCGCACATGCCCGTTCCGTCGATCATGATCGTATTGAGCGAGACCTGCGTCGGCACATCGAATTCTTTCGTGACCTTGCAGCAGAACTTCATCATGATCGCCGGACCGATGGCAAAGGCCTGGTTCGGTTTAGGATCGCGCAGGCAGATCTCTTTCAGAGGCTCGGTAACCAGGGCCTTTCGCCCATACGAGCCGTCATCGGTGGTGATGATGAGTTCGTCGCTGATGCGGGTGAAATCTTCTTCGAGGATCAACAGTTCTTTGTTTCTGGCCCCGACAATGCTGATGAGGGTGTTGCCGCGTGCCTTGAGCGCTTCTGCAATGGGCAGAAGCGGAGCCAGACCGATCCCTCCGCCGACGCAAACGACGGTGCCGAATAATTCGATGTCGGTCGGATTGCCCAGTGGCCCGGCAACGTTTGCAATTTCATCGCCCGGCTGCAATTGCGCCAGTTCGGCGGTCGTTTTACCCACGCGTTGCCAGATCAGGCTGATCGTTCCTTTTTGAGGATCGGCCCCGGCGATGGTCAGAGGAATTCTCTCGGCGTAGTCGTTATTGAGGCTGATGATCACGAACTGGCCCGGCTGTCTTGACCGGGCGACGAGCGGCGCCTCGATTTCTGCGGTGAAAACATCTTCAGAAAGCTGCTTTTTCGATACGATTTTGTGTGACACTTTCTTCTCATCCTCAGTAAGTTTTGATAAAGCCGGATAATTATTGCAACTTGACAGATGCGTGTCAAGGCTTATGTAACGAATACTCGAAATAA
>Ga0272442_10009990_pt1 | contig 11753 bp, 5 predicted proteins | sample SSMForm2O_FD_200262 | JGI IMG/M metagenome (GOLD analysis project Ga0272442, IMG submission 200262) | Marine sediment archaeal communities from Little Sippewissett salt marsh, Falmouth, MA, United States - SSM-Form-2O | ecosystem: Environmental > Aquatic > Marine > Wetlands > Sediment ...
TGCGTGATCGCCAGCGTGGAGATCGGCAGGTCGTGCGTGTCGATTGTCGTGTCGCCGACGCGATCGAAGGTCATGGCGACGGCGTCTCGCGTGGCGACGGCCCCATCGGCGGCGTTGACCTCGATGCCGTCCTTGGCGGCGACGTCGTCGAGGACGAGCGAGGAGATAAGTCCATCGACGACGAACCCGCCGAAGACGTCGGTCGTCTTGCCCGTGAAGCTCTTGAGGTCACCGTAGACGCGGACGTCGTCGACCAGGGCGTCGCCGTTGGCGCTGGTGACGGTCACGGCGGTCGCGGAGGTCGTGTCGATAATCTCGAGCCGGGCGATGGCCTCGGGGTTGATTTCATCGGGCAGGACGCGTACCGCGCCGCCGCCGGTGACCTTGATCGTCACGGTTCGTCCGCTGGGGAAGATCAGTGTCCGGGTCGCGTCCACGATGATCCCGTCGGTGAGCCTCTCGGCGTCGAAGAGGGTCACGCCGCTGGCCCCGAGCGGCAGGGCCAGCAGACCGTCGACGACGTGGGGCGAGCTGCCGTAGCCCGGGACGTTGCCGGCGAAGACGTAGCTCTGGCGCATGTTCGTGGGGCTGGAGACGTCATAGACGACGTATCCGCCCGACATGGAGACGATCGCGGCGTTGCCGGAGACCTCCAGCTTGGCGAATTCCTTGCTGGCCCAGCCGGCCACGCCCAGCACGGTCGGGTCAAGCGGGTCCTGGATGTCCACGACGGTCACCGCGTACACCCCGCCGGTCATGTAGAGCCTATCTCCCTGGATCACCACGTCCCACGGGTAGTCGATGCCGGTGGTATCCAGCGCGGTCAGCAGGGAGATGTTCGTCGGGTCGGATACGTCCAGCACGTAGATTCCGGCGAACTCCCCATCGCCGGCGTCGGCGACGTAGGCGACGTCGTCCTTGACCGCGCAGGAGATGATGTACTTGACCGTGTTGGTGTCGTCCAACTGGTAGAGCAGGTCCGTCGCCTGGATGTTGTAGGGGTCGGAGATATCGAAGAGGTTCAGCCCGGCTCGCCAGTCGCACTGGTAGAGGATGTCGTCGGCCACGCAGACGCTGACCGTGTAGTCGTAGGTGGCCAGCTCGCCGACCTGGACGATGTTGGACGGGTCGGTCACGTCGAGGACGACGACGCCGGTCGCCAGGCAGGCGACGAATGCCACCTTGGCGGGCGTGCCGCCTCGCGTCGTCTCGACGACCGTGACGTCCCAGGCCTGGTCGCCGAACTCGAAGGCGCCGACCAGGACCGGGCTGGCGGGGTCGGAGATATCGAAGATCTCGAGCCCCTGGGCGTCGCTGGCGACGTACAGGAGCCCGTCGAGCTGGTAAACGCCCAGCGCCTGGCTGGAAAGATCGATGGTCGCGGCGCCCAGGATGGTGGGGTCGTAGGGCTGCCGACTGAAGACGTGTACGACCTGGCGGACCGGCTCGCTTCGGGCGTCGAAGCCGCTCTCGGCGGCAGTGACGACCAGGTCGAACATGCCCACGAAGCCGTCCGGGACCGTGAAGGTGATCTCGTGCGTGTCGGCGTCGATGGCGGCGTCGATACCGACCAGGTCGGTCGCGACGGTGACCACCAGGTCGGTCGGCCCGTCGTCGTTGACCTGCGGCGTCAGGCTGGCGGCCTGGCCCGGGGAGAGGAACTGGTCGTCGACGGCCTCAAAGACAGGCCGATCGCCGGCCGGGGCCACCGTGAACGTCCGGTAGACCGTCTCGCTGTTGGTGTAGCCGCTCTCGGCGAGCGTCACCTCCACCTCGAACTCGGGGATCGTGGTGTCTCCCGGCACGTCGATGGTGATCTCGAACGTCTCGGCGTCGATCGTGACGTACGCGCTGGCGGTGGTATTCGAGACGTAGACGTCCGCGTAGAGCGAGCCGACGGCCGAGTAGGTCGGCGTGAAGCTGTGGGACTCGCCCGGCAGGACGTTGATCCACGTTTCGGGCAAGGCCGCCCGGGCGGAGATCGTCAGGACCTGATCCGTCGTGTTGCCGTTGCCGTCGTCCAGCGTGACCGTGACGTTGGCCGTGCCCGTGAAGGACCCGTCCGCCGTGATGCTGAGCGTCCCGTATTGCGTGGTCTCGGCCGGGTCGAGAATGTCGACGTACTGGAGCAGCGGCGGATCGACGACCTCGCCGTTGGTCCCGGTCGTGGCGACCTCGCTGAGGGCGTCGAGGCAGTCCCAGCCGGAGATGACCTGCCCGAAGATGAAGTGGATTCCGTCGAGATGATGGGCGGTTCCGTCGGTGATGAAGAACTGGCTGTTGTTCGAGCTCAGGGCGGTGGAATGGGCCATGCCCAGCACGCCGGGGGCGGAGTAGCCCAGCCCGGCGTCGATGTCGGCGCCGATGGGGTCGCCGAAATCGTCCAGCGGGCTGCCCCCCGTGCCGTCTCCGTTGACCGCGTCGCCCGTCTGGATCATGAAGTCGTCGATGACCCGGTGCACCTTTACGTCCGTGTAGAAGGGCACGCCCCCGGGGTCCAGCGAGCCGTCCGCGTTAACGTAGTTCGTCGCCAGCGTGACGAACCGCTCGACCGCCTCGGCCGCCCGCGCGTCGAACAACTGCACGACGATGTCGCCGAAGACCTCCGCGCCGCCGCTGTCGACGAAGTGCAACCGCGCGTACGTCGCGTCCTGAAGCACGTCGATCTGGAGACCGGGAATGTCGCTGACGGCCGTCACCGTCAACGCGTCGCCGTCGACGTCATAACCGTCCACGCCGACACTCAGCGCCGTGCCGTCCGGATCGATCAGGAAGTCGGTCCCGATAACGTCCTGGAACTCCGGCGCCGACCCGTCCAGCAGGAGGCGTCCTTCCAGCACTTCGAACAAGGCCCCTGGCAGATCGCGTATCCCGTAAGCGTCACGATGCCTGCCACAAGAGATTGCCTTCGTCATCGTAATCCCTCAATCAATGAGCGGATCGGTGAATGGTCGGCACAGCCCCCAGAGTCAGTGGGATCCCGGAGCCACATCGAGCAGACGCCTCCTCCGCTACGAACTGCCCCGGGCCTCCCATTCCACAAGGCAGCCAAGCTGGTGGAACAATACATCAGTATACCATACCGCGTCTCGTTGCGAAAGGAGGTAAAAGCAGGAAACTCGGCCAGCGGTCGGGCGCCAAACCGGGCTGGACACCGCCGGGGCAACGGTTTACGATCCCCACTCGCCGGGGGCCGCCACGACGGCGGACCCACCGGGCCCCGCACGTACGAACGCGTTCGGAAGGAGTGCCTCCACCATGCGACTGTCCTGCTTGGTTCTGTGCTTGCCCGCGTTGCTCTGCCAGGCGGCCGAGACCGGCCGGGCCGAAAACCTGCTCCGTAACGGGTCCTTTGAGGGGGGGGTGCTGTACTGGCACAACGTGGACGGCCGGGACCGCAAGCTCGTCCGGGGCGGCGCAGCCGTGGGCGAGTACTCGCTGCGGATCGAGAAGAGCTGGGCCATGAGCGCGCCGATGGTGTGTCGCCCGGGCGAGCCCTTCACGGTGAGCTTCTTCGTCAAGGGCGACCGTGCCGGGCAGGTGCGCGTGCAGATGCCTCCCAGCGCGCGGGAGGTCGGCCAGCGTGCCAAGCGGCTCTGGAGCCGCAAGGCCTCGCAGGCGGCGGCCATCAGCCCGACGTGGCGGCGCGTGTCGTTTACCGCCAAGGCCGACGTGCCGCAGACGAGGTTCTGGCCCCACCCGCACTACACGGTGCTGATCGAGGGCACCGTGCCGCTTCAGGTCGACGGCGTGACCGTGCAACTCGGCCGGGAGCCCACGGAGCGGTACGTTCCGCGGCGCGAGATCGAGGTGCTCAGCGATTGCGACGACCTGCCGGGCTACGAGACGGAGGGCAACCTGCTGGCCCGCCACGCGACGGTGCGGCTGACGGCCCACGCGTCGAACCCCGGCAAGAGCCCGCGCGACGTGACGCTCCGCTGGCAGCTGCTCGACTACGAAGGCCTCCGCCCGGTCGGCAAGGCGATCGAGAAACGCGTCTCGATCGCCGCCGGCAAGACGGTCTCCGAGACCGTTTCGATGAAGCTCTCGGCGACCGGGTGCGTCCTGGCACGGGTGACGGCCTCGGCCGACGGCCGGGAGATCGACCGGTCCGACCTGCCGCTGACCTCGCTGCCCTACCCGTTCGGCCCCCGCCGGCCGGACCGACGCGAACGGTTTGGCGGGTCGTTCTTCGGACCCAACAGCGCCCGGCTGGGCAGCCGCCTCGGGCTGGCCTGGAGCCGCTGGTTCCCCCACACCAAGTGGCAAGACCACCAGGGCGAGAACGGCAACTCGTTCCACTGGTTCGACAAGGAGCTGGACGTCCTCGAAGGGCTGGGCATCTCGACGCACATCGTGCTGTACGGCTGGCCCAAGTGGGCCATGGACAAGACGCACCCCCTGCCGAAGGACATGCGCTGGTCGGCCAAGGACCCCCGATGGCAAGACCTGACGGTCGAGACGGCCTGGGATCGGTACGTCACGGCGGCGGCGAAGCACTACAAGGGCCGGGCCGTCATCTACGAGATCGAGAACGAGCCAGAGCTCGACCGCTGGAACCAGCGCCGCGAAGAGTACGCGTTGTTCACGATCCGCACGGCCCGGCAGATCAAGCGGGCGGACCCGTCGGCGCGCGTGATGGTCAACAACACCTACGGGATTCCGAGCGGCCTGAACCGGCGGATGCTCGAACGGGGCGGCGCGAAGTACCTCGATATCATCTCGTGGCACGACTACCACGAGGGTTGGCTGGCGGACGCAGCCGCCATGAAACGCATGCGTGCCGCCCTGGACGACCTCGGAGGCAAGCACGTCGAGATCTGGTTCAACGAAGGCTGGGCCTTCACCAACACCGCCGTCGACGAGCCGATCGCCTGCACCGGCCTGACCAGCGTCGAGAGCACCCACGCGATGGTCTGCTCGATCGCCGAGCTGACCGTCACCGGCCAGGACAAGACCATCCTCTTCCACACCGGCTACGAGAAGCACGGGATGAGCTTCTGGGACTACTCCGGCCCGGGCACCATGCTGTGGGACTGGTACGGCTACCCTCTGCCGCTTGTGGCGGCCTGGAATACCATGGTCTACCACATCGGCTTGAGCGAGCGTGTGGGGCTGGTCCGGCCGGTGGGGGCGAACTTCTGCATCTTCCAGGACCTTCGCAACGGCCGGGGCGTGATGGTCGCCTACGCCGACCGCAAGGCCCCCGCCGACGTGACGGTCGAGCTGCCGCTGGACGGGCTGATCGCCGAGGACGCCATGGGCAACGCCTCGCCACAGACCGCCCGAAAGCTCCTGCTGCCCAGCTCGGGTCGGCCCGTGTTCCTCTACGACGCCAACAAGACGCCGGGCAAGACGTTCGCGGCCAGGCTCGAGCCACTCGACCGCCGCCACACGAGCTTCGTCGCCCACTCGGGGGCGAGCTTCGCCCTGCCCAACACGTGGGAGGGCACGAAGCGAGGCACGCCGGCGGGCAATCCGATCGCCGCCGACGGGCGGGCCGTCTGGCGGCTCGACCAACTCTGGCCGGACAAGCCGATGATGGCCGCCAACTATCGGCCGCTCGTCTGGACGGGCAGCAACTGGAGCGTACTCGCCCACGGCCATGGAGGCCAGCCGGGCGTCACCGTCGCCGACGGCGCGTTCCACGCGGGCGTTCGCGGCCCATGGGGCGGCAAAGACATGGGCCATCAGAGAACCGCCGGGCTCGTCTTCCTGCCGCCGGCGTCAGGGGTCTACCGCGTCCGGGCCCGCGCCCGAACGCGGCCGTGGACGGGCGGAGCGAAGATCTTCCGCCTGGGCGTTCTCAAGAAAGACACCCAGCGAGCCGTGACGCTCAAGACCCTGCAACTGCCCCGCGACGGGCGATTCGTCCCGCTGGAGCTGACGGTCGAGTTGACCCCCGGCCATGAACTCGTGTTCCTGCCCCTGATGCCGGACTGGCACAACGCGACGCGCACGAGCCTCGAAGGCCTGACGATCACCCGGACAAGCCGGTAGCCGCCCGGGTCAGATCCGCCAGGGCTCTCGCATGGGCCGGTCCAGCCAGCGATTGGCCTCGTCGTCGCCGACGAACTGCTCGGCGACCGGGTCCCACTTGAGCGGGCGTTTGAGCCAGTAGGCGATGTTGCCGATGTGGCAGTGCGTCGCGGTCCGATGAGCGATCTCGATGTCGCGGAACGGGCGTTCGCGCGTCTTGACGCAGTGGACGAAATCGCCGAGGAGCCCGCCGCGACCCTTGTAGTTCGGGATGTGCACGTTCGGGGGCGTTTCGCGCCGCCCGTCCCGCCGGGGGCACTCCCCTTCCGTCCCACGGAACGACATCCGGCTGCCCCAGGCGCCGCCGTGGTAAATCCGCATGCCGTTGGCAAAGACATACGTCAGCCGCTCGTGGTCCTTGCCGTCCGGCGGAATGACCTCGACGGGCCCGGTCTCGTGCAGCTTCAGGCAAAACAACGCGCCGCCGAACGTGTGGCAGCCCCAGTCGGTCATCCCCCCGCCGGAGTAGTCGCGCCACGGGCGGAACCCGCCGCGGATCAGCGACGGATGGAACGGCCGCCACGGCGAGCGCCCCAGCCAGAGGTCCCAGTTCACGTCGTCCGGGGTGGGCTCCGCGGGCAGCGTGCAGCGTCCGCTCGGGCCGCCGACGTTCACCCAAGCCTCCTTCGGCTCGCCGATGGTCCCGCCCCAGACCATCCGATGGTACCAGTTGTAGTCGCCCCAGACGCGCTGGCTGCCGCCGGCAAAAACCGCCCCGTACTTCCGGGCGGTCTCGGTCATCACCCGCCCGTCGCGAACCGTCAGCGTCTCGGGCTTCTCGCAGAACACGTCCTTACCGCTCTTCATCGCCCAGCAGGCGACGATCGCGTGCCAGTGATCGGGCGTGCCGATCATCACGGCATCGATGTCGTCGCGCCCAAGGATCTCCCGGAAGTCCAGGTGGACTGTGCAATCCGTGTTGCCGTACTTGTCGTCCACGTACTTCTTGGCCCGGTAGCGGTGCGGGCCGACGACGTCGCAGACGGCCGTCATCTGCACCTCGCCGAAGCCCAGCAGGCCTCGCATGTCGCCGGTGCCGCGCCCGCCCGTGCCGATGGCGCCCATCACGATCCGCTCGCTGGCGGCGGCCCGACCGGCCGCACCCAGGGCATCCGACGTCAACACGTACGGAACAGACAGCGCCGCGGTGCCCGAAGCCTTGAGGAATCCGCGACGTGTCCAGGCAGATTTCGATCCCGTCTGTGTCATGCTGGCTCTCCTTATACCAAGGCCCGAAACAATCCTATGAACACGCTCCCGGCCGCCGGGGGGCAAGAAATCTTCGATCGCGGCGTGCCGCCCCCCGGCGAAACTGCGTTAGAATATATGGTGCCTGGACGGTTTTCGTGCAGACACGGTTGTGTGTTTCTGCGCCCAGTCCGCAAGGAGTTGAAGATGACCACGCTACCGCAGTACACGGGAATGAGCGACATCTTCCGGCAGTTGGACGACATTCGCGGTCGGCGATGGGCGCTTCGCCTGGCAACGGGCGCCCTGACGGTCGCGGCGATTGTCCTGGCCGCGGTGCTCGTGCTGGGCCTGGCGCTGGGTTACTGGCCCGACCAGCCGCCGGTGGCCCTGCGATGGGCGCTGCTGGCCCTGGCGGCACTGGCCGCGGTCGGGGGACTCGGCTGGTTCGTCCTGAGGCCGGCCGTGTGGAGGCAAAACCCCGCCCAGACGGCCCGCTTCATCGAGCAGGCCCTCCCCGAGTTGCGGAACGACCTGATCAACTCCGTCCTGCTGGCTCGCGACAAGGACCAGGTCAGCCCGGAGTTGGTCCAACTGGCGATCCACGAGGCCCTCCGGCGCTCGAAGCGTGTCAACGTCCGCGAGAGCCTCTCGACGCGCCCGCTGTCGCGCGGGGTCCTGGTGACGGGCATCATCGCGGTGGCGGTGGCGGCCTTCGCGATCTTCCAGCCCGGTCCCTTCCGGCGCGGGCTGCTCGGCGCGATCGTCCCGACGGCTTACGTCGAACGCGTCAACGACATTGAGCTCGTTCAGATCCTGCCCGAGGACGGCGCGACCTGCTTCGTCGGCGAGACCGTCACCATCCTGGCCACCATCCGAAACGGCGAGCACCTGCCCTATCGCGGCGAGGTGATCGTCAAGGACGCCGGCCCGCCGAAGCCCATGTTCCCCGCCAACGGCCACACCACCTTCTCCCTGCCCCTGCCAAAGGTTCAGCAGTCCTTTGAGTTCGCCGTCCGCATCGGCGAGTCCCGCTGGCCGGCCGATAAGCCCTACTTCAAGGTCAACGTCCTGAAGCGCGTCCAGATCGCCGGGCTGGACTTGCGGTACGAGTATCCGCCCTACACGAAGCTGGAGCCCAAGACGGTCGCCAACGCGGCCGGGGCGATCGAGGCGCCGCTCGGAACGAAAATGACCATCACGCTGCGGACGGCCTCGCCCGTCAAGCAGGTGACCCTCGACCACCAGGCCCTCGGTCGCAAGGCGATGCGCCCGGGCCCGGGGCGACGGAGTTTCTCCGCCGACCTGCTCGTCGAGGGCAACGGCGCGTACCGGATCCTCCTGGAGGACACACGTCAGCAACTGCCCGACCCCGAGGTCCAGACGAAGGACACGTTCAGCGCAGCCGGTCAAAGCCTGCTCAAGGGCTACTACCGCATTCACGCCCTGCCGGACGAGCCGCCGAAGATCGAGTTCGTCTCCCCCAACCGCGACACGACGGTCCCGCCGGGCGGCACGCTGGCCACCACGGTCCGCGTCTACGACAAGTACGGGCTCTCGGGCGCATCGTTCTATGCCGGCAAGGAAGGCACCGAGCCGAAGGAGGTCCACAAGTACACGGTCACGGGCACGAACAAGGCCGAGCGCGCCCACACCTACAAGCTGCCCGAGGGTCTGGTCAAGGGCGACGTGATCGTCTACTACGCCACCGTGACGGACAACCGCAACCTGCCGGACATCGGCGGCCCGCAGACCACCACCAGCGGGCGGTTCAAGATCCTCGTCCAAGACGCCGCCGAGGCCGCCGCAGAGAAGGCCAAACGCTACGACGAACTCCGCAAGAAGCTGCTGGCCATCCTGCACATGCAGGAGTCCCAGCGCGTCAATACCGGCATCTGCTGGAAGCAGCACAAGACGCTCGATAAGGTCCTCGCCACAGCCGGCGAGGTCGTCGCCGGACAGAAGAAAATCCGCGCCGCACTGATCGAGGTGGCCGAGAAGTTCCCCTTCGACAAGTCGATGGTCACCGTGCAGCAGGCCGTGGCGATCCTGGCGAACAACGAGGCCCGCCTGGCGATCGACCAGGCCGGAATCGTCGCCAAGCTCTCCGCGATCGACCAGCGGCCCAAGCCCTGTGAAACCCTCGCCGCCACGCAGGACAAGATCCTCGACACGCTCCAGACGCTGCTGGCTATCATGCCGTCGCTGGCCAACAAGGAAACCCCCAAGAAGGAAAGCCCCGAGTCCGACGATATCCCGCCCGACGCGATGGAGAAGCTCCAGGCCCTCGACAAGAAACTCGAAGAGTTCCTCGAAGACCAGAAGAAGGTCATCGCCGCCAGTGAACGCCTCACCAAGAAGCCCATGGACAACTTCAACGCCGAGGACGAGGCCCTCCTGAAGGAGTTGGCCGCCACCGAGGACAAGTGGGAGAAGTTCATGAACGAGGCCTTCGCGGACTTCTCGAAGATGGTCGAGCAGGACTTCGCGAACCCCGCGATGCTCAAGGAGCTGATGGCCGTCAAGAGCGATATCACGATGGCCAAGGACGCCCTGACGAAGAAGGCCACCGAGATCGCCACCGCGGCCGAGGACGGCGCGCTGGGCGGCGGCGAGGAGATCAAGGACAACCTCGAGAAGTGGCTGCCCGACGAGCCCGACCGGATCAAGTGGGCGATGGAATCCATGCCGGACGACCAGGGCAAGATCGAGCTGCCCGAGTTGCCCACGGAGCTCGAGGACCTCGTCGGCGACCTCCTGGAGCAGGAAGAGGAGCTCTTCGAGGACATGGACGACCTGACGGCCCGGGCCGCGTCCAGCGGCTCCGACGGCATCGGCTGGGACGCCATGGACGGACCCATCTCGAACATGGGCGCCCAGGGCGTCACGGGCAACCAGTTGCCGAACACCAACGAGTTGAGCGGGCGGTCCGGCGAGGGGCGAAGCGGCAAGAGCAGCGGCGAGTTCGTCGAGGACAAGGCCGTCGGCAAGGGCGGGCGGCGCACCCCCACGCGCCTCACGCCCGAGCCTTTCCAGAAAGGGCAGGTCAACGATACCTCCACCGAACCACCCGGCGGCGCCACCGGCGGCGGGAAGTTCTCCGGTAGCGGCGCCGAGGGCCTCGAAGGACCCGTACCCCCCGAGGTCAAGAAGGAGATGCCCCGCCTGGCCAGCAAGCAGGCCTCCCTCATCAACAAGGCCGAACACCTCAAGGGGGCCTTCAAGGTCAACGACTACGCCAGCTTCAAGTTCCTCCAGGCCATCACCCTCATGAATCGCGTCCAGCGAGACCTCGGCAAGGGACGCTACCAGAACGTCCTGCGGGCGAGGAACCAGACCCTCGCGGCCCTGCGGCAGAGCAAGCTCCGCATCGGCACCATCGACGTCACCGAGGACACTTCCGGCGCCATGCCCAAGTACGTCCGAGACGACATCGCCGACGCCATGAAGGGCAAGCTCCCCGAGGAGTTCAAGGACGTCCTGGAACACTACTACCGCCGCCTCAGCGAGAACGGGCAGTAGCAGCTCGTCCGGCACGAGACGCGACGCCCCCTCGCGCCGTGCGGCAACACGCCCTTCGTTCCGGCAGCGCCGGAGGCTATACTGGCGGGATGAGTTTTCTTTCGAAGAAGCCCTGGTACGTGAGCGGCCTGGCCTTTGAGTGCCAGCAGTGCGGGCGCTGCTGCGAAGGGCCCGAGGAAGGCTACGTGTGGGTCACCCGGGAGGAAATCGCCGCCATCGCCGCGCACCTTCACCTGCCCAAGGAGCAGTTCCGAAATCGCTACGCTCGCCGCGTCGCCACGCGGTACAGCCTCATCGAGCGAAAAGACAATCGGGACTGCATCTTCCTGGAAACCGGCCCGGACGGGCAACATCGCTGCCGGATCTACACCGTCCGCCCCACGCAGTGCCGCACCTGGCCCTTCTGGGCAGCCAACCTCCGAACCCCCGACGCCTGGGCGGAGGCCGGCCTGCGATGCCCCGGCATCAACCGCGGAAGACTCGTCCCCTTCGACGAAATCGAGGCCCGACGCCTTGCCACCCGCACCTGACCCCCTGCCCGCCGGCTCCCTCACCGGCGCCGTCGACCGCTGCCGCCGGGACGAGGCCTTCCTGGCCGACCTCGCCGAGATCCTCCGCCAGGCCGACGCCGCCACAACGTCCAACACCTGTCGGGCCTGCGGCCAGTGCTGTCACTTCGAGGAATTCGGGCATCGGCTGTACGTCTCGACGGGCGAGTTGGCCCTGCTGACCGCCGTCGAGCCGCCGGGGCCCTGCCGGCCCGGACGATGCCCCTACCAGGTCGGCTCCCGCTGCACCGCCCGACAGCGGCGCAGCCTCGGGTGCCGCGTGTTCTTCTGCGACGAGGCAGGCGGAGAGACCTCGGCCGAACTCTACGAGAAGCACCACGGTCAGATCCGCCGCCTGCACGCCCGCTCCCGGATGGACTACCACTACGTGGAGTTGACGGCGGCGCTGGCCCAACTGTTTCCACCGGGCCCGGGGCAACCCTAGCAGCCCCTAGA
>Ga0272442_10009992_pt1 | contig 11752 bp, 8 predicted proteins | sample SSMForm2O_FD_200262 | JGI IMG/M metagenome (GOLD analysis project Ga0272442, IMG submission 200262) | Marine sediment archaeal communities from Little Sippewissett salt marsh, Falmouth, MA, United States - SSM-Form-2O | ecosystem: Environmental > Aquatic > Marine > Wetlands > Sediment ...
TGTCGTGCCACTGCCCCTGTTCGAGTTGGAATACCTCCCCGAGATTCAGGGTCCCGGCAAAGACGATTCCGCTTGTTCCCGCCGGCGGTGTGTAGCGCCCCCATGTTGCAACACTGACCGATTGCCAGCCGTTGTTCACGGTCGTCAAGTTGGTCACGGTCACGTTATGGCAGTCTGTCAGTGCCATCCCGTGGCCGCCGTTGGACATCGATTTCACGTTCGTCACGGTGAGGTTCGTGGCGCCCAAGAAGTCGAACCCCGAACGGTAGATGTCCTTCACCGTGATCTTCAACAGGGTACAGCCGTCGGCTTCCCCAACCTTGATGCCGTATCGTGCGTCAGCGCTCGAGTCGCTCCCCTGGAGGGTGAACTTCTTCAAGGTTACGCCGGAGACACCATCGGGAATGTAGATTCCAGCGTTGTTGACTTTCGGCTGCCCGCTGATGTCGATGATCACGCTGTTGCGGTTCGTACCACGAATCGTCAGGTTGTTCACGTTGACCTGGAACGTCTCCGTGTACGTTCCGGGGGACACGACGATTTCATCGCCGTCCGACGCCGCGGCAATCGCGGCACTGATCGTTGTGTGATCGCCACCTCCACCAGCGTCCACCGTGATCGTTGCCGCCAACCCTGTTGCGCCGACAAGCAGCGTCAACAGAATCGCCAGGGCACTCCATCCAATTCTCCTACGCATGTCACCCTCCTTGTGGCCTCTCTCTTTCTGCTGAATCTGCAAACCTGTCTTCCTCGCGTTGAGTGAGTACATCGAGTGCCTCGAACTGCTTCTCGACGGCATACTCCACGGTCCGCTGACTCACCCAGCCCAGATCAATCAGGATCTCGCCAAGCAATTTCCTGGTCTGTTGCTGACTCTGAATCTTGAGCGCCTCATCGATTTGAGAAGCATCCACGGCACCCATCTGCCGAAGAATCTCCCCAAGATGATGTGAACTCTGTTTCTGGCGTAGCCGCTGGCGAAGCTCATCCAATCGCTTCTCATATCGCTTGTGTACGGACATCGACGTCCCCACTGCGCACTCTCGTCGATAGGCGGATTCGAGTTCCTCAAATCGGCGTGTGATGCTCAGGAACTGAATCCGCTCGGCATTGCCGGGCAGCGATTCGCTACGTCCACTACCCGCCGGATGAGTCATGGGTCATTGGGCATTGGCCCTTAGAACGCCAAAACGTCCTCTTCCTCAAATGAGAGAGAAGACGCTAAATACGTCCAAGCTGCCACCACTACACCTCCTTTTTCGTGGTGATGTAGCTCCGGCAGCTCGGCTAACCAGATCGGTCCCGCGGCTTTGTGCCCCTGCCTTGCAACAGGAATACCTTTCTCGGAGATACCTGTCCGCAGACGGTAGATTTGTCTAACGGGTCAACACTTGCTATTCTGGCGACACTGAAACCTACGTCAAGGGAGGCTGGAAGTAAGCATCTGTAGTTTCTTTTCTGTGGAGAGTTTAACTTCCCCGCAGTTAATTAAGGGGGGCTGAGCCTTGTCCGAGAAACATCTTGTTCTGGAGAACGATGTACACCGGAAGCTGTGTCACAAGAAGGAAGATACCGGCCTGACTCTTCGCGACCTTGGGAATACCCTTCTCCGGACTTTGCTTTCCCAAGAGCCGTTCCATGAAGCTGTTTTCTCGAAGCTCGTACGCAATGGCTACATGTCTCGGGAGCAGCTGGATGCTGTGCTGGGGGAGTCACTCAAAGAGCTCCGAACGAAGGCGCCGTCGGCTGCAGATCTCACTCCCAGGCCGAGTGATGGGGCAATAGCCGTGGGGAGTTGGTCGATCAGAGAGGTCTATCGAGCACCTGACGACTCGTGCCAGATCCTCGTCTCCCGCGCCCGGGACGCACGAAAGCGCCCATTCCCACCTCACACACATTTGGGCGAGGAGATGTTCGTAGTCGTTGAGGGCTCGCTCGTCGTCTCAGTCGATCATCGCAGTGCTGTCATCAGCGCACCGGGATACGTTCATGTGCCGAGAAATGCTGTGCATTCAACGACTCCGGCTACCGCCGATACGCTCGTGATCGGGATCGTGTGCCCGGCGGAATCGGCGTATGAAACGTAGCCCCGCTCCTGGCCGCTACTCGCTGGAAGGACGAGGAGGGAGGGGAACGGCTCTCGTTTCGCTTCCCTCCCTCCCGGAAGTCAAGGAGGCGTCGTGGCTTTGTTTGCCTCGTATGCTTCCAGCGTACAAACGATCCGACATGCCGTCTCTGCCGCGCGGGTCGTAACGCCCAGACGTTTGCTCTCTACCCCCGTGCCCGCTGTCACGGGTCAAGAATGAGACACGCGGGCGCCCTTCCCAGCGCCCGCGTGTCTTCACGCAGCCTAGCATCCATCCAATCTCTTCTCCCGGTTACGGACAGCTCACCTCGAATGTGACGCTGAAGCTGATGCCGAAGCTGCAGCAGGACAGCGTTCCTCCGCTTTGCAGAACGACGTATGGAGCCCCGCACTCCCCTCGGCACGCTGCCGTCCACGTACGCGGAGACTCTATGCACGTCCAGCAGCCGCAGCACGGCGTGTAGCAGCCACAACCGCTGTAGCAGTGGCATACATCGACGATCTCGACCCTCGTTTCCGCGACCTCGCCCGTCGTCAGCAAGATCTGAATGCTGTACATCCCGGCGCACACACCCGATGCCGGCACATTCCACTCGAATACGGCGTAGTGCCCCAGCGGCTCGCTGTACAGCGCTTCCGCCACCAGTACGCCGGCTTCGTCTTCAATCCACCATCCGGAGATCAGTGGAGTAGCCGTGGTGTCGTAGCACCAGTAGTACTCCATCGGTACCGTAACGGCGAACTGGATGATCTCGTTGCTTCGAAACGACGTCACGCAGTCGGTCTCCGCTGTCGTTCCACACCCGCAGTCCGCAACCGCTCCGACTCCCACTACAATGACCATTGCGACGAGCAGCAAGCCCCGTCTCATCATGCCACACCTCCTACAACGTAGTTCTTCTTCCCTGTCCTCATCTCTGCGCCACAGCCACACGCCCCTTCCGTTACGGGCGGGGTACAATCTACGTACACGGCAATGGACGGCACAGTGTCCGCGACATCCATTGCTTGCTAAGGAGGGACCCGTGTCCAATCAGAACCCACGGCCAATCCGCGCCGATGACCTCTACCGAATCGAGATCGACTCCGACCCGCGTATCTGTCCCGACGGCTCAGCGGTTGTGTTTGCTCGCCAACGTGTCGATCGCAAGACACAAAAGAAGTCTTCCACCCTCTGGTGGGTGTCGACGGCCGGCGGACCAGCCCGACCGTTCACCCGGGGAGACCATGTCGATCACTCCCCGCGGTTCTCGCCGGACGGACAAGCAATCGCCTTTGTCTCGAACCGAGCCGATGAGAAACAGTTCCAGGTGTATCTGATCTCCACAACCGGGGGTGAGGCACGCCAGCTCACAAACCTGACCGGCTCCATCCAATCGGTCGCATGGTCTCGGGACGGGCGCTTTCTCACACTGGTGAACTGCGCGAAGGATGCTGAAGCCATCGAACACGAGAGCAACGAAGAGACGAAGAAGCTGGGCGTGGTCAGCCGCAGGATCACTCGCGTGTTCTTCAAGATGGACGAACTCGGATACCGACCGAATGAGCGATCGCAGATCTGGACAGTCGATGTCGAACGCGGCGAAGCCACACAGCGCACGCACACGCCGGAACACGACAACGCGAGTCCGGCATGGTCGGCGGACGGAAGCGGTATCGTCTTCGTGTCGAATCGAACCGACGATCCCGATCTCGACCCGTACGCAGACGATATCTACTGGGTTTCACTCGACGATCACATCGAACGACGAATCGAGACCCCACTCGGGCGAAAAGCTCTTCCCTCGGTGTCACCGGACGGTCTGTGGGTTGCATACTATGGAGCACAAGGGAAGGACCCGTGGGCGTTGACGCAGCTCTGGGTGGTCCCGACCGACGGCTCCGAACCGGCTCGGTGTCTGACGGAGAACGAAGACGTTAACGTGGCAGCGGATACAATCAACGATGTCGGGTCGCTCCCCCAGCTTCCGCCCGTGTGGTCCGCTGACGGCGAGAACCTGTTCGTGCCCGTTTCGCACCACGGCCGCACACGTCTCTGTGCGATCGACCGAAACGGATCGCTAACCGACGTGATCCGCGAAGACGGTGTGGTCGGCGCATTCTCGTTCGACCGAGAGCAGCGGAAGCTCGCGTACTTCTTCGGTACCTCAAGCAATCCCGGATGCATCGTTGTTCGCGATGGGCTTTCCGAACCGAATCGTACGCTGGTGCAAAGCAGCGAAGCACTTCTCTCGGAACTCGATCTCGGGAACGTAGAGGAAATCTGGTTCAAAGGACCGGACGACAACGATCTTCAAGGATGGATTCTCACTCCTCCGGGATTCGATGCCGACAAGACGTATCCGGCGATTCTGGAGATCCACGGTGGCCCGCAGACACAGTACGGGCACTTCTTCATGCACGAGTTCTTCGTTCTTGCCGCACAGGGGTACGTCGTGTTCTTCTGCAACCCGCGAGGCGGCCAGGGATACGGATACGACCACTGCCGCGCAATCGCCAACGATTGGGGAAGCGTCGATTACCGCGATCTGATGGCGTGGACCGATCTCGTTGCGGCGCTCCCCTACGTCGACGAGGAACGTCTCGGCGTTACCGGAGGAAGCTACGGCGGATACATGACCAACTGGATCATCGGTCACACCAACCGTTTCAAGGCCGCGGTCACGCAACGCTGTGTCAGCAATCTGATCAGCATGTGGGGATCGAGCGACTTCTGCTGGGCATTCCAAGACTGGTTCGGCGACCAACCGCCGTGGGAGGGGTTCGCCAACTACTGGCGGCAGTCGCCGATGGCGTACGTCGGGAATGTACGAACACCGACGCTGGTAATTCACAGCGAAAGCGACTTGCGGTGTGCCATCGAACAGGGAGAACAGATGTACATCGCGCTGAAGGTGCAGGGCGTCGACACGGAGATGATCCGCTATCCGGAGGAGCCGCACGGACTGTCGCGCACCGGGAGAACCGACCGGCGCATCGACCGTCTCGAAAACATCGTGCGGTGGTTCGACAACTACCTGCGGCAGGCTCCCGACAAGACGAACAACTAGTCGGTCTTCACGGCGGGCGACGTATCGCCGTGTGTGTCGCCCTCCACGATCGGCAGGAGTACGTGGAATCTGGTGTACCCTTCGGACGTTGTCTCCAACGTGAGGAGGCCGCCGTGTTCGCGAACGATACCATAGCTGATGGAGAGCCCGAGTCCCGTCCCCTCGTCTCTCGGTTTCGTCGTGAAAAACGGATCGAACAAGCGGTCGGCGATGTCCGCGGAAACTCCGACTCCGCGATCTTCAACCGTCATACGAACCCACGGTGCGCCGTCGTGGTGCACGGCCTCCCCCGAAATGACGAGGAGCTTGTTGGGATCCGGATCAGGGTATCGCTCATTCAACGCGTCTTTGGCGTTAGTCAACAGATTCAGCAGTACCTGCTGAATCTGTTGGCTGCGGCACTGGACCCTCGGAAGATCCTCTGAGACGCTAACCCGAACGTCAATCGCGCTCCGTCGCAGCAACGCTCGAACAAGCGACAGAGTCCACTCAACGATATCAATGAGCCGAGCTGGGCTGTACGTCTCTCGCTCCTGGCGCGCAAACGACAGCAGATTGCGAACGATTCCCGCCATCCTCGTACCCTCACCCTTAATCTCCTCAGCGTACTCGGCCAGCGCTGCATCCTGCGTTCTCATCGCAATCAGTTCCGCGTAGTTGATCATCCCCATCAGCGGGTTGTTGATTTCGTGCGCCACACCACTTGCCAGCGTCCCAATCGCTTCCAGCTTCTGACTCTGGCGAAGCTGTGCTTCGAGCCGCTTCCGCTCCGACACGTCCCGTACGACAGCCAGAACAACACTCCGCCTTAGGAGCTCGACCTGTCTAAGGTTGACCTCAACCCAGAAGAGGCTGCCATCTCTCCTCCGGCAATGCCACTCGAACATCTGGGGGGTTCCAGCCGCTGCCGCCCTGATCCGGAGCAGAGCCTCCTGCTGCGTGTACGGCGGTTCATTTGAACTGAACTGCCTCACGTGGGAATCAGCAAACTCCTCTCGCGAGTATCCGAACAGCTCCTCAGTCTTAGTATTACAATCAAGGATCTTGCCGTCAATCGAGTCATGCAACATGATTGCGTCACTGGCGGAATTGAATATCATCCGGTAGTTCTCCTCCGACTGCCGCAGTGCCTCTTCCCCGGCTTTGCGTGCCGAGATATCCACAGCGAACGCAAACTCGAACTGCTCACCTTCGAAGACAAGATAGTGACTGGTGATCTCTACCGGATACGTCGACCCGTCCCGCCGCTGATGTGTTGTCTCAAAGCGCTTCGTGCCAACAGCCTTCAGCTCCTTCCATTGCCGCCTCCAGCGAGACTCGGAGTACTCCGGATCGATTTCCCAAACTGCCTTTCCGATGAGATCCTCACGGCGATATCCGAGTCTGTCGATAACTGCTTCGTTGACGAACGTGAATCGACCATCTAAGTCTATCCAGTACACTTCCACGTCCGCGGTGTCAAGCGAATATCGGGCCAACTCGAGGAACCGCTCGACTCTCTTCTGCTCGGTGATATCCTCGACAGTTCCTTCATAGTAGAGAACCTCACCCTGCGCCCCGCGCACAGCGCGTCCACTCTCGCGGACGTAGACCAGGCTTCCGTCCCTGCGCCTCCAATGCGATTCGTGTCCCCTGTACTCCCCCCCCCGTGCCATGTGTTCTTTGAATCGCTCGCGAGCCCCCTCCTCTCCGAACCACTCCTCTTCCAGGTTCAGCTCGGCCAGCTCCTCGAATGACTTGTACCCCAGCAGTTCCACCAACGCCCCATTTGCCGCAAGGAATCTCCCATCCGGCAACGTCTGGTAGATTCCGAGGATCGCGTGATCGAACAGTGAGCGGTACTTCGCTTCACTGAAGCGCAGCGCGTTCTCCGCCTCCCGCTGCTCGGTGATGTCCAGGCAAGCGCCGATCCACCGGATCGGCCGGCCGCTGACTCCGATAACGGGCAGCGCTCGGTCGACCCAGGTTCGCCAACTTCCATCCTGGTGACGCATCCTGTACTCTTCCTCGATCCGGTGGGTCTCCGTTCGATGCTGCCGTACCGCCTCCGCAAGATGTCTCCGATCGTCCTCATGCATCTGCTGCAGCCAGCCATCGATCGACGCGGAAATCATCCCGTGCGGATAGCCGAGCGCTGCGTCGATGTCCCCGTACCACGTAAGCCGATCAGTCTTCACGTCCCACTCGTAGATCAAATCGCTACCGATCCCTGCAGCGATTCGGAAGCGCCTCTCCGATTCCTTCTGAGCACTGATATCCTCGAACACAATCGAGATTCGAGCGTCTGAGATGCGAAACGCGCGTGCACGGAACGCGCGGTCGCCTCCCCCGAGATCCATGGTTACCTCTGCGTCGTACAACCCACCTTTGTCGAGCAGCTCCAGGAGACGCTTCTCCAGGCGCTCGGTCATCGGCAACGGCCAGTGTGCCGAGAACGCAGTACCTATCGCGTCGGGAACGAGAATGTAGGGCGCGGCCGCCGGATTTGCTGACTCAAGGACAAGCTCTCCGTCACGTAGTTCATAGATCAGAATGCCCGCAGGCACGGCGCGTATGATGTCATTTGCCGTCCGCAGCGCCTCGCGCACGGCAATACTCCTCTGTGCACCGCTCCGTTTCACCGCCCAACGTAGTCGACAGCGAACAGCAGCCCCCCACGCGCTGTCCTTGGGGATACAGTCCTGTGCGCCGGCGCACATCATCTCCGTGGCCAGTACTTCATCATTGGCATCGATCATCACGACAATCGGTGTGTCGCCAGCTACTTGATGAACAGCGCGAACGGTCTCGGCCCCCACACTATCGGCAAGCTCAGGGTCAAGCACGATGACGTCGACATTGTCGGCACGAAGCGCCTTCACCGCTGCAGCGAGCGACCGCACGCGCGCTTGAAGCTCAATCTCGCCGGTGCAGACTCCCAGCGAGTCTCGAATCAGGCTGATGTCGTCGTCACTGCCGCTAATCAGCAGGACGCGAATGCAATCCGATGGCATACGGTTAGACTATCAGAACGTTCGCGCATTGTCTGGAATACCGATCACGTTTGACTTCGTACGAAACCGGAGAGACGATCAGACTTAGGCCATTGTACTCTCGCTGGATGTGTGAGCTTCCCGACGCCGCTTGTCCGCATACATCCGCTGATCAGCTTCCGCAAGTATCTCCTCGATCGATCGGTCGTCGTCCGGATTCCACCAGCTAGCTCCAATCGCAAGCGTGATTGGAAACTCGATCGCGCTATGCACATCGGTCATCTGAAGCGCGGCGGTGCGCACCCGGTCTGCAACCTCACGACACCCCTCACCGGTCTCCGGTAGTACGAGGAGGAACTCGTCGCCTCCATACCGCACGACCATATCCACCGTGCGCACCTGCTCAGACAGAAAGCCGGCGACCCGTCGCAAGACTGCATCGCCCGACTGATGACCGAATCGATCGTTGATTTCCTTGAACCGATTGATGTCAGCCATCAGGAATCCAATCGAGTGTTTGTACCGCTGACTGCGCGCCAACTCCTCCTCGATCGTCTGATTGAAGTGATGGCGATTGAACGCACCGGTCACCGGATCATGTGTGGCCAGATACTGCAGGCGGACCTTCAGCTCGTGGCGTTCCACAGCATACCGGATGGCCCGCGATATGAATCGCGGAGTGATGTCCTGCTTCGGAAGGTAATCCTCCGCTCCTTCCGATACCGCGAGAAGACCGACATCCTCGTCTCTCTTGCCGGCAAGGACGATCACCGGAATCGTCGCAACTGCGTTTCGCAGCGCCCGGAACGTCTCGATACCCGAACTCTCTTCGAGATCGAGATCGAGGAGAATGACGTCCACGTGCTGGGCACGGCACAGGTCACAGCACTCCGACACCCGCCTGCAGCTGATAATGCCGAACCGTTCGCCGTTCTCCGCCTCCCGCAACATGTGTCGAAGGAGCCGCACGTCTCCGTCGTCATTCTCGACCACCAGCAACCGAACTTCTGTCTTTCGCTGTGCCATCAGAGTGTTGGTCCGCGTCCGTCACTCGCCCACTTGTGACACCGCATTCCGAGTGTCGTCACTCTCCGCGTCTCCAGCCGCGCGTGGTTGTCCGCCAACGTGTCACCACGCGTTCCACCAGCCACCACTTGTGCTCGAGATATCCTGGTGGTCATCGCCTCATCCCCCAGGTTCCAGTATAGCCATGCCACGACTTCGTACGAATCGAATCTCTCCCCATTGACCTAACCGGACCCTCTCGGAAACCAAGGAACAAAGGAACTCGTGCAACGGATGTACTCTGCGTACTCGGGCTTGGTATCTCGCAGTCCCTTTTCCAGCATGCGCACACCGGACACCCGCAGGAGAAGGAACGTAATCGTCGCCGGACGGATCACGGCAATGATCGACCAGGCGTCCCCTACGCAGACGAGGAAGAGCCCCCCACCACACAACCGATTCGCCGAAGTAGTTGGCATGGCGACTGTATCGCCACAGTCCCACGTCAAACACCTTGCCCCTGTTGGCAGGATCCCGCTTGAAGCGAAGCAGTTGCGCGTCCGCGACGCACTCGAAAGCAACTCCAAACACGCAGAAGGCAATCCCGACAGCATTGATTGCCCCAAGCGAGCCCGAACCGCGGAGCGCGGCGAACACCGGCGCGGCAACCGCAGTCAACAGCAGAGCCTGCAAGCAGAATACCCTGAAGTAGCTCGTCCACCAGAACCTCCGGCCTGCACGCGCACGCCACGCGGCGTACCGCCAGTCCTCCGGCTTTCCCCAGTTGCGTACGCTGATGTGTGTCGCCAACCGAGTCGCCCAAATGCCCATCAGCACGAGGATCGCAAGACGATGATCCGTGAAATGGCCGGCGAGGATCGGGACGAGCACGGCCAAGACAACGAATCCCGATCCCCAGAACGAATCGGCGATCCCCGCGTTCCGACGCCATAGGCTGGCAAGCCACACACACGTCATGTGTGTCAGTGAGATGCCAACTCCGCGCGCGACGAGCGCTTCGAATCCCATGTTCTCTTCCTCCATGGTTACTTTACTCCGCACCGGCCGGTATCGGTCAAGCGGCCGCGATGGTTGCCCAGCGGCGGCTAGCCGAATAGAGTGAGTGGAAAAGGAGGACCTGTGCCCCTACCAACGTTGCCGGAGCTAATCGACCGATCGATCGAACAACACGCCGATCGTCCCGCCTTGCGAAACACGCGGTCCGTCATCGCCGAACCCGAGCAGATCACGTACGCAGAGTTGGGAGCGCTTGCGCAACGCCTCGCAGCCGGTCTTCGGCAGATTGGCGTCGAGACCGGCGATCGCGTGGCAATCCTGTCTCGGCCCCGAATACGATTCGCCGCATCCGTACTCGCCATTCTCAGGCTCGGCTCGTGGGTGGTACCGATCGATCCGACGTACACCCCAGAGGAGGTTGCCGTGGTGCTTCGCCACGCCGGCGTTCGATGCGTGCTGACCACACACGACCTTCTCGAACGCGTACCCCCAGAGCTAACGGCGATCGATCTCGACGATCGACACGATCCGACGTTTTCCTCGCTCTTGCGTGACGGACCTGTCTCGCCGGCTCCCATCGACGCATCGTCGATCGCCGTCCTTGCCTACACATCAGGAACCACCGGCAGTCCAAAGGGCGTCATGCTGTCGCATGGAAACATCACCGCCGACTTGATCCACGGGACAAAGGTGATTCCGGTGTTCCCCGACGACGTGTTTCTCGCGATCGCGCCGTGGCACCACATTCTCGGGCTCGTCGCGTGTCTGATCCTTCCGTTGTACGGCGGCGCGCTCGCAATGTACACCGACGAATACCGGAGGCTTGCAAGCCTGATGCCGAAGTACGGGGTCTCCATCTTTGTCGGCGTGCCAAAGCTCCTCCACGCGCTCCATGAGCGTCTGACGAGCAAGGTCGAAGAATCGGCCGTGACCCGGATTCTCTACCGGGTTGCTCCACGCATCGTCGGCCGCGGAATCAAGAAGCGGCTTACAGGCGGCCGCCTTCGTTTCCTTGTCTCCGGGTCCGCTCCGCTCGATCCGGGTGTCGCGATGGGGTTCCGCCGGATGGGAATCGGCATGATGGAAGGGTACGGACTGACCGAGACCTCTCCGGTGATCAGCCTGAGCGACCCGTTCGGCCGCAAGCCCGGGTCCGTCGGCCGGCCGATCCCACAGGTCGAAGCAAAGATCGCCGGTCCTTGGCCCGATGGAGTGGGCGAACTGCTCATCCGTGGCCCGATCGTGATGCAAGGTTACTACCAGAACGATCGCGCCACCGCAGAAGCGATCGACTCGGACGGGTGGTTCCACACGGGAGACCTCGCCTGCCTCGACGAAGCGGGCGAAATCTTCCTGAAAGGCCGGGCGAAAAACGTAATCGTCCTTGAGTCCGGTAAGAACGTGTACCCCGAGGAGTTGGAGTGGGAGATCGGTCGCATTCCGTACGTCGAAGAGGTCCTCGTACGGTACCGTGACAGCGACGGCGCCGTTGAGGCGGTTGTATACCCGAACCACGAGCGTCTCCAGGCGGACGGCATGATCAAGCGAGCGCGGGAGCACATCTGGAACGAAGTACGAACGCGGCTCCAGCGCCTCGCGCCGTACAAACGATTGCGAAGTAT
>Ga0272442_10009993_pt1 | contig 11752 bp, 8 predicted proteins | sample SSMForm2O_FD_200262 | JGI IMG/M metagenome (GOLD analysis project Ga0272442, IMG submission 200262) | Marine sediment archaeal communities from Little Sippewissett salt marsh, Falmouth, MA, United States - SSM-Form-2O | ecosystem: Environmental > Aquatic > Marine > Wetlands > Sediment ...
TACTGGTACGCAACGCGGTCACCGAACGCCATTCGGTCTGGTCTTCACCGAAGTTGCCGAGCAAATCCTGACTGAAGTCGGAGTAGTCAGAGATCTTCCATTTGTATTTGCCTGCCGTTCGGAGCAGATACTCGTCCTCGCTGCTGGGTGCGCCTTCGACTTTGAAGTTCCTGTAACCGGGGCCGATCTCAAAATCCAGATTATGTCTATCGCTCACGATCAGCTTGCGGCCATAGCCAATACTGAGCACCGCCTGGTATTCAAAACCGGTGAAGCGGTCGTCTTCCCAGGCAAGATTACCAAACCAATAATCCCGCGGGCTGTATTTGTAACTGGATTGTGCGGTAAGCAATTTTCGATCAGCAGTCGTCACATCGTCCGTGCTGGCTTTCAGCGTCTCAAAATGCGCTTCGTGCTTCCAATCTTCGATCTCGTAGGCGGTATCGAACCTGACGGTCAGCGAGTCGGTATTGGTATTACCCGACGTGTTGACATAGCCCACACCGGCCGTCGTCGTCCATGGCGAAGCCTCTTTCTGTTCCTCTTCTTCACATTTGCAGTCGTCAGCCGCGTGCACCGCTGATGCCGCAAGCACCAGCGATGTGCCGATCAAAACCCTGTTATTCTTCATTATTGCTCCTTTGCTAATGCCGGATTAAAACCCTGTTATTTTTATTTCCTGCTCCTTTGTTAACCCTACTCGGTTTTCTGGAGATAGACGTCCATTTGCGGGAACGGAATCGAGATACCGTTCTCATCGAACGCCATTTTTATTTTTTCGTTCAGATCGAAATACACACCCCAGTAATCGCCACTCTTGACCCAGGGGCGCACGTTGAAGTTCACGCTGCTATCGGCCAGTTCGCCGACCGCGACCAGCGGCGCCGGGTCTTTCAGAATGCGCTCGTCGGCAGAGATAATGCTGGATATGATCTCTTTGGCCTTGCGAATATCATCGCCGTAGCCGATGCCGAAGACCATGTCGACGCGGCGCGTATCGCGTTTGGAGTAGTTGGTGATGATGCCACTGAAGATCTGTCCATTCGGCACGATGACTTCCTTGTTGTCGCCGGTGCGCATCATCGTTGTGAAAATACCGATTTCCTCAACGATACCCATAGTGCCGCCAGCCTCGACAAAGTCACCGGCCGTGAATGGCCGGAACACGATCAGCATCACACCCGAAGCCAGGTTCTGCAATGAGCCCTGCAGCGCAAGACCGATCGCGAGGCCGGCAGCACCGATCAGAGCGATCAACGAGGTGGTGTCGACGCCGAGCTGATTCAGCGAGGCAATCACAACGAACAACAGCAGCACCGACTTGATGATCGAACTGATGAAGTTGACCAGGATGGTGTCCATCTTGGCCTTGGCCATCAGCTTCTTGACCAGGTTGGTGATCACATTCACCAGGAACTTGCCGATGATGAATATCAGCAGTGCAAAGATGATATTCAGCCCCCAGGGGATCACGTAGGTGTCGACCAGACCCCCTACATCGATCTTGCTGATATCAAGGTTCTCAATGTTCTCGAGTTGTTCATCCATACCAAATCCTCAGTGTTGAAATCTCAATTGTGATCAAACGTGCATAGCGCCGTAAAAAACTGGCGGCGATGTTATCATATGCGAACATCAGAGAAACCATTGGTGCACCACATTTGACAATCGTTCACATTGTTGAAGATGACATCACCGGACTCGGGGTAGATGCAGTAGTTAATGCCGCCAATAATTCGTTACTGGGCGGCGGCGGCGTCGACGGCGCGATACACCGCGCAGCCGGGCCCGAACTGCTGGCCGAGTGCAGGACACTGAATGGCTGCGCGACCGGCGATGCGAAGATTACCGGCGGCTATCGCTTGCCAGCAAAACATGTGATCCACACAGTCGGACCGGTTTGGCATGGTGGCAGCGCAAACGAAGCCGCGTTACTCAAGAGCTGTTACCAACGCAGTATGCAGCTGGCACACGAGCACCACCTTCACAGCATCGCTTTCCCGGCAGTCAGCTGCGGTGTTTACGGCTACCCGATCGATCAGGCCGCAGAGATCGCAGTCAACACCGTACTCGAGCAAGCAGAAAAATATCCGGAGATCACCGAGGTCTATTTTGTCTGTTTTGGAGATAAGGTATATTCCGCCTATCAAAAGGCTTACCGGAATCGCTTGAGCCAATAAGGCTTACGCGGCACTGGCCGCCAATCGTCCATCATCGCTTTGGGCAGGAGTGGCTGGTTTGGCGCCTGATGGTAACTGGAATTTTACGGCTAGCGAGGTTATGAATAGCGCAATTGCAGATTGCGGTCATGCATAGCGCGGATTCACGAGTCCAAATCGCATTTGACCGCCGACCCTTTGTCCTTGACAGCTTTATGGAATATCTCCTTCCAGGCTGTGCAAGGATACGAACAAACCAATCACCGGGAGAAGACCATGGCAACCATTACATTTGACGGAAACGAAATACACACTGTCGGCGAATTACCTGCCGTAGGTGCAGGCGCACCTGGATTCACACTGACCAACGCCGAGCTGGGCGACGCCGCTCTCTCAGATTATGCCGGCAAGAAAATCGTGCTGAATATCTTTCCAAGCATCGACACCGGTGTCTGCGCCGAATCGACCCGCCGCTTCAATACCGCTGCCGGCTCGCTCGATAATACCGTTGTATTGTGTATTTCTGCCGATCTACCGTTCGCACTGTCGCGTTTTTGCGGCGCCGAGAACCTGAACAATGTGATTACGTTGTCGACATTCAGAAGCCCGGCTTTCGGCGACGACTACGGGGTACGTATCACCGACGGCGCGCTTGCCGGCCTGATGTCCCGCGCGGTCGTGGTCGTCGATGAGACTGGCAAGGTTGTTCATACCGAGCAGGTTCCCGAGATCGCACAAGAACCGGATTACGATGCTGCGCTGACCAAACTGTAGCCGCCCGACTGGGAGCAAAACGCAACTTGTAACCCAGGAACACGGGTGCGCACGCAGTAGTCATCCCGCCAGGGGAGAAATGCGGGTTCGAAATGCCTGGCAACAGATCGCCTGCAATCGACGATTTGTTGTACTAGACTGTTGGTGAGATGACCCTAAACAAACCTGTGTTCTTCGAGCGTCGAAGCACGCTCCGTTATCGCATCAACCTTCCGGCTGAACTGGTCCTGGAGGACGGTACCGTTTTGCCTGTTGACGCGACCGACATCTCCAACAAAGGCTTACAGTTTCGGTGTGACAGCTGGGCGGCCGAAGAAATCGAACCGCGCGGGATTCAAAGCCTGCCGCTCGACCAGATCAGTCTAAAGATCGTCGCGGATCTACCCGGCATGGGCGAGCCTGATTCTCGCCTGTACGCGCGCTGCCGCCTGATCGTCGTGCGTCGTGTTTCTCAGAACGAGTATATCCTGGGTGTCGAATTCATCGATTTCGAAAAAGGCAGTGACCGCCTGCTGGAGCAGTTCATCCGACAGTGCGAGGGAAAATACCAGAGAAAGGAAACCTCGTACCGATAGAAAAGACGGACGCGCTTGGTCGACGGTGCGCAAGGCGCACTCTTTTACCTTTCTACCTCACTCTCAAGGCAAGTCGGTCGCGCCCATCAAGTCGCGGTCGATTTCACGCGCGGCTTCACGGCCTTCATTAATGCCCCAGACCACCAGTGACTGACCGCGCCGGCAATCTCCGGCGGCGTAGACGCCTTTGACATTGGTCGCGTATCTGCCGTACTCTGCCTTGTAATTCGAGCGCTGGTCGTAATCGATGCCGGCCTTATCGCTCAGATAATGTTCCGGGCCGAGGAAACCCAGCGACAACAGGACCAGATCCGCCTCCCAGACCTTTTCCGAACCGGGGACTTCCTCCATGTTCCATTTACCATCGACCTTGGTCCATTTTGCCTCGACGGATTTTACTGCTTTCAGATGGCCCGAATCATCACCAATGAATTCCTTGGTCAGGATGCAATACTCGCGTGGATCCTTGCCGAAACGCTCGGCGCCTTCCTCATGACCATAATCGACCCGATGAACCACCGGCCATAACGGCCAGGGATTGTCTTCTGCACGCTCGACCGGTGGCTTGGGCAACAATTCGAAATTGACCAGCGATTGGCAGCCATGCCGGAGCGATGTACCGATGCAATCGGTGCCGGTGTCACCGCCGCCGATCACGATCACGCGCTTGTCTTTGGCGGAGATATAGTTGCCATCCTGGTGCTCGGAATCGAGCAGGCTTTTTGTGTTGGCGGTCAGGAATTCCATCGCGAAATGAATGCCCTTCAGTTCACGGCCCGGCACTTCCAGGTCACGAGGTCGGGTTGCACCGGTTGCGAACAGAACCGCATCGTACTCCTTGATGATGTCATTGACATCGACCGCATTCTCAGCGTCGCCACCCACGTCGGCTTTGGTCACAAATTCGATGCCTTCAGCGTGCATCAGGTCGATGCGGCGCTGCACGATCTCCTTGCTCAGCTTCATATTCGGGATACCGTATGTCAGCAGGCCGCCGATACGGTCTGCGCGCTCATAGACCGTGACGTTGTGCCCCGCCGAGTTCAACTGTGCCGCTGCCGCGAGCCCTGCCGGCCCGGAGCCGATCACTGCAACCGCATGACCGGTTCGGGTCTCGGGCACGGACGGCTTCACCCAGCCTTCCTCAAAGCCGCGGTCGATGATCGCGTGTTCGATGTTCTTGATCGTCACCGCTGGATTGGTGATCCCGAGCACGCACGATCCTTCACATGGCGCCGGGCACACACGCCCGGTGAACTCCGGGAAATTGTTGGTCTTGTGCAGTCGATTCAGGGCCCGTTCCCACTGTCCCATGTACACCAGATGGTTCCACTCGGGAATCAGGTTATTGATCGGACAGCCGGTCTCCGACATGCAGAATGGCACGCCGCAGTCCATACAGCGGGCACCCTGGGTTTGCAGATGATCGGCATCATGAGCGCCTGTGAAGATCTCGTTATAGTCATCGATGCGCACCGCCGCTTCGCGGTACGGTTCTGTTCGACGCTCAAATTCTTTGAAGCCAGTCGGTTTTCCCATGCTCTAATTATTCACTCTCTTGCTTTAAACTCATTTATGTAGCGCAGCTATGCGACAGCCTGCTCCTGCTGCTTTTTCATCTCGCTGAGCACGCGCTTGTAATCGGTCGGCATCACCTTAACGAATTGCGACAGTGTGTTATCCCAGTCTTCAAGAACCACCCGGGCAACGGCGGAGCCGGTCAACTTGAAATGCTTGTCGATCATTTCCTTCAATTCGGCGATATCTTCCTCGGCTTCCATGACTTCGAGATCGACCATACCGAGGTTGCATTGCGCGGCAAAATTCCCTTTGCGATCCCAGACATAAGCAATACCACCGCTCATGCCCGCCGCGAAATTGCGCCCGGTTTCCCCGAGCACAACCACACACCCACCGGTCATATACTCGCAGCCGTGATCACCAACACCTTCGACGACTGCTCGCGCACCGCTGTTGCGCACACAAAAGCGCTCGGCCGCGACACCGCGGAAATAGGCCTCACCGCTGGTTGCGCCGTACAACACGGTATTGCCGATCAGAATATTCTCTTCCGCAACGAAGCTGCTGTTGCCCGGTGGATAAATGATGATACGTCCACCCGAGAGGCCTTTGCCAACATAGTCATTGGCATCGCCTTCGAGCTCGATCGTAACACCTTCGTACAAAAAAGCGCCCAGGCTTTGCCCGGCCGAACCGATCAGCTTGATCCGCACCGTGTCTTCGGGCAACGGCTTGCCCTGGTGCGCCTTGGCGAGCTCGTGTGACAACATGGTGCCGACCACGCGATTGATGTTGACCACCGGCAAATACATCGAAACCTTGCGCCCTTTCTGAATCGCCGGCTGCGCCAGCTTGATGATCTTATGATCCAGCGCGGCATCGAGACCATGGTCCTGCTCGATCATGCAGTACATGCCGGTATCCTCGTTTGGTTTCGGCGCCGGCGTCAGAATCGCGGTCAGATCGATGCCCTTGATCTTCCAGTGATCGATCGCGGTATCGGCTTCCAACACATCGACCCGGCCGATCATTTCATTCACCGAGCGGAAGCCGAGCTGGGCCATGTACTCGCGCATTTCCTCGGCCACCATGAACAAATAATTGACCACATGCTCCGGTTTGCCATTAAATTTCTTACGCAGGTCCGGGTCTTGCGTCGCAATACCGACCGGGCAGGTATTCAGATGACACTTGCGCATCATGATACAGCCCAGCGTGATCAATGGCGCCGTCGAAAACCCGAATTCCTCAGCGCCCAGCAGCGCCGCGATCGCGATGTCGCGCCCGGTTTTCAATTGACCATCGGTCTGCAGCGTCACGCGTGAGCGCAGGTCGTTCATAACGAGCGTCTGGTGGGTCTCGGCCACACCCAGCTCCCACGGCAGGCCGGCGTGCTTGACCGAAGTCAGCGGTGAAGCACCGGTGCCGCCATCATGGCCGGCAATCACGATATGGTCAGAGTAAGCCTTGGCCACACCCGAGGCAATCGTCCCGACACCGATTTCGGAGACTAACTTGACGCTGATCCTTGCCGACGGGTTGGAGTTTTTCAGATCATGAATCAGCTGCGCGAGATCTTCGATCGAATAGATGTCGTGATGCGGCGGCGGACTGATCAGGCCGACCCCCGGCGTCGAGTGGCGAATGCGCGCGATATTGACATCGACCTTGCCGCCCGGCAGCTCGCCTCCTTCACCGGGCTTGGCACCCTGGGCGACCTTGATCTGCAATTCATCGGCATTGGTCAGGTACCAGTTCGTAACGCCGAAGCGCCCGGACGCAACCTGCTTGATCGCCGAACGCTTGGAGTCGCCGTTCGGCAACGGCTTGAAGCGCTCCGGATCTTCACCACCCTCGCCGGTATTGGATTTGCCTCCGATCCGGTTCATCGCGACTGCGAGCGTCTCGTGGGTCTCCGCGGATATCGAGCCGAAACTCATCGCTCCGGTCGCGAAACGCTTGACGATCTCTTTGGCGGGTTCAACCTCATCCAGCGATATCGGTCCCCCATTGACTCCTTCCTTGAATTTCAGCAAACCGCGCAAAGTCGCTTTTTTGGTGGCTTGATCGTTGGAAAAATCGGCGAAACGTCGATAGGCCTCTTTGCTGTTGGTGCGCGCCGCGACTTGCAGGTTCGAAATCGTATTGGGATTCCACATATGCAACTCGCCACCGGAGCGCCAGTGGAAATCGCCTGGGTTCGGCAACACTGGCAGGCGGATGACATCGCGGCTCGGATATCCGAGCTCGTGGCGGCGCAGCGATTCCTCGGCAAGCACATCGAGTTCGACGCCCTTGATCCGGCTGACCGTTCCTTTGAAACAACGCTCGATCACACCCTGGCCGAGGCCGACTGCCTCGAAAATCTGGGCGCCCTTGTACGACTGTAAAGTCGAAATGCCGATTTTGGCCATAACCTTGAACATACCCTTGACCACACCCTTGCGATAATCCGCGACGATGGGCTCATCATTCGGGTAATCTTCGTCGGACAAAAGGCCGTCACGTTTGGCCTGGAACAGCGCTTCGAAGGCGAGATACGGATTGATCGCATCCGCGCCATAGCCGACCAGCAGGCAGTGGTGATGCACCTCGCGCGCCTCACCGGTTTCGACCACGATGCCAATGCGCGTGCGCAAGCGGTTGTCAACAAGGTGATGGTGCACCGCGCCGACCGCGAGCAGGCTACTGACCGCTACACGGTCTTCACTGACGTTGCGGTCTGACAATACGATCAGGCTGTAGCCGTCATTGATGGCCTCGGTCGCCTGAAAACAGATGTTTTCCAGACATTTGTCCAGACCGGCTGCACCCTCGGACTTGTCATAGGTGATGTCGATCGTGAGGCTGCGCCAGTCACGATAATTCATGTGCTTCAGCGCTTCCAGTTCCTCGTTATCCAGAATCGGATGCGGTACGCGTAATCGGTTGGCGTGTTTCTCGGAGGTATCCAGCAGGTTGGCTTCGGGTCCGATGTAGCACTCCAGCGACATCACGATCTCCTCACGAATCGAATCGATCGCTGGGTTTGTAACCTGGGCGAACAATTGCTTGAAGTAGTCGTAGATCATGCGCGGCTTATCGGACAAACAGGCAAGCGCGGTGTCGTTGCCCATCGATCCGACCGGATCGCGCAGTTCCTGGACCATAGGAATCAGCATAAACTGCATGGTTTCGGTGGTATAACCGAAGGCCTGCATGCGCTCGAGCAGCGTTTCCGGGTGGAAGCCATGCGGCTCCCTGTTCGGCGACAGGTCCTTCAGCTTGATTTCCTGGTTCTTCAACCATTGCGCGTAAGGACGACGGGCTGCGAAATCGGCCTTCAGGTCCTCATCGGAAATCAGTTCGCCTTTGTCGAAATCGATCAAGAACATTTTACCCGGCTGCAGGCGCCCCTTGAATTTGACGTTGCCCGGATCGACATCGAGCACGCCGACTTCGGAGGCCATGATCACGCGGTCATCATGCGTCAGGTAATAGCGGCTCGGGCGCAAGCCGTTGCGGTCGAGCACCGCACCGATATAGCGCCCATCGGTGAATGCGATCGAGGCAGGACCATCCCAGGGCTCCATCAAGGCGGAATGGTAGCGGTAGAAAGCACGCTTGGACTCGTCCATATTCACATCTTGCTGCCAGGCCTCGGGCACCATCATCATCACGGCTTCCTGCAACGTGCGGCCCGACATCAGCAAGAATTCGAGGACGTTATCAAAAGTACCGGAATCGGAGCAGTCTTTTTCGACGATCGGAAACAGTTTCTTGATGTCATCGCCGAACAGGTCGGATTTGACCACACCCTGGCGGGCTGCCATCCAGTTCTTGTTGCCAAGGAGCGTATTGATTTCGCCGTTGTGGCTCATGAAGCGGTTGGGCTGGGCGCGGTCCCACGACGGGAAAGTGTTCGTGCTGAAACGCGAATGCACCATCGCCAGGTGGGCGGTATAGTCCTGCTGCTGCAGGTCAAGATAGAACGGTTTGACCTGGTGCGCAGTCAACATGCCTTTATAGATGATCACCTTGGTCGACAGCGAGCAGATGTAGAACAACTTGCTCTGCTCGATGCTTTCATCACCACGCAGCGCGTGGGTGCTGCGCTTGCGAATGATATAAAGCTGTCGTTCGAAATCATCGCCCGCGATGCCATCGGCCGCAGCGATGAACAACTGCACCATATGGGGCTGCGACTGCCTGGCGGTCGGGCCGACATCGGCACCGTCGGTATCGATCGGCAATTCCCGCCAGCCGAGCAACTGCTGACCCTGTTCGGCGATCATCTGCTCGACGACCTTTTTGCAATGCGCGCGGGATTGCTCGTTCACCGGCAGAAAGACATTGCCGGCGGCGAAGCGACCCTTACCGGGTAGTACGACACCCAGGTCCTGGCTGGCGACGCGGCTCAGAAATTCGTAGGGCAAGCTGGTCAGGATGCCCGCGCCATCGCCGGTGTTGGGCTCGCAGCCGCAGCCGCCGCGGTGCACCATACGGCGCAAAATGTGCTCCGCATCCCTGACGATCTGGTGGCTGGCCTCGCCTTTGATATGCGCCACAAAGCCGACGCCACAGCTGTCCTTTTCCAGTGCGGGGTCGTACAGACCCTGTTTTTCGGGTAACCCGTATTTAATCTGATGTTCTGGTGAGGCGCTCATACATTTCCCAAAATGATCCGAAGAAACAAACTAACCGGCTGATTTCACGGGATTTCATGGAAGCAGTGAAATCTTGATGCCGACGCCCTGATGCCAACGCAAATCGCAGACAAGGCTGATCATTGTAGCGAATGCATCGGGCAATTAAAAGGACAAGGAAATCAGGGATATCCGTGCGGCCCGCTCGGCCTGAACCGACATTTCGCTGTTTCTCGCGCCGCCATCACGCCCCGTCATCACCGATCTGTTCGAGCCACTCACTGAAGAAATGGTAGCCGCGGGCCTGAAGGGTGTCGGCAAATCGCTGCGTATCTGCGCGCAAAAGATGCACAGAGACGCCCTCGGTTTGATGGATTTCACCACTATGACCGACAAACCATTGCTCAAGCCCGCGCGCAGTCACCTCTGGGTGGAACTGCAGCGCCAGCGTACGCCCGTAACTAAAGGCCTGATTTGGGTACAGTTCGCTCGAGGCCAGGTGTGTCGCCTCAGCGGGCAGGTCGAATGTGTCGCCGTGCCAATGCAGTACCCGCACCTGGTCACCAACGAGATGGCGAAGAGCTGATCGACTACCGGCTTCATTCAGTTTGATCGGTGCCCAGCCGATTTCTTTCTGGTGGCCGGGATAGACTTTCGCACCGAGCGCGCTGGCGATCAGCTGCGATCCGAGACAGATTCCAAGGGTTGGCTTGTCGGCGCGCAATCGCCGATCCAACAAGTCCAGTTCGTCGCGTATAAAGGGGTACTCATCGACATCATTCACGCTGATCGGCCCACCGAGTACGATGAGTGGCTCATCCATTTCGGGGTCGATGCGCTCGAGATCATCGCAGGCGGCATCAAGATACTCGATCCGGTAACCGCCTTCCTTCAGGATCTGCTCGAAACTGCCCAGATCCTCGAACGCGACATGGGTAATCGCCCACGCGGTTCGCTGCGAGCCATAGTCAGAGTCGCTTTGTTTTGTTGTCATGCATATCTCCGCGTAGAATAGCTGCCTTCTGTCATAGCTGATCGGGCTCGATCTTATACCAACACGATGTCACAAGCGCTATTCACATCCCATATTAAAAGTCTTCCACTACGGCACAAAGGCAAGGTTCGCGATATCTACGATATCGACGAAACCCATATGCTGATCGTGACCACCGATCGTATTTCCGCATTTGATGTGGTCATGCCGACACCGATTCCCGGCAAAGGCGCCATACTGAACCAGGTCACCCGCTTCTGGATGCAGAAACTCAGCCATATCCTCCCGAACCAGCTGAGTGATATGCCGCTCGAGGAGGCGCTGCCTGACGCGGCCGAGCGAGCCGAAGTCGAAGCGCACGCGATGATCGTCAGAAAACTTGACGCCTTGCCGGTCGAAGCGATCGTGCGGGGCTACCTGATCGGATCTGGATGGAAGGACTATCAACAAACCGGAGCCGTCTGTGGCATCAGCCTGCCCGCGCGCTTGCAGATCGCCGATCGCTTGCCCGAGGCCATTTACACACCGTCGACCAAGGCCAATGTCGGCAGCCATGATCAGAATATCGATTTCGCTGAAACCGAGGTACTGCTCGGCGCCGATGTTGCCGCCCGGGTGCGCGATGCGAGCATGCGCCTGTACACAGAGGCTGCAGATTATGCCCGCGAACGCGGTATCATCATTGCGGACACCAAGTTCGAATTCGGTCTCGACGCCAATGGCACGCTGACCTTGATCGATGAGGTCTTGACCCCGGACTCGTCCCGCTTTTGGCCTGCCGACCAATATCAACCCGGCACCAGCCCGGCCAGCTTCGACAAGCAATTCGTGCGCGATTATCTGGAGACGTTAAACTGGAACAAAACCGCGCCCGGTCCGGAGCTACCCGATGAGATTGTTCAAAAAACCGCCGAAAAATATCGCCAGGCGAAAAGTCTGTTAACCGACTAGCCCGCATTTCTCACCAGGCGGCTTAGCATTCTGATAAGGCATTGGTCTCTTTACAAGAAAACCCGGATGATTGAAATACAGAGTGTTCTTCAAGCATGCCTATCACGGTTCAGGCTAGTCTTCGTGCCCGTCAGCTTGCTCTTCACTCAAACC
>Ga0272442_10009994_pt1 | contig 11752 bp, 5 predicted proteins | sample SSMForm2O_FD_200262 | JGI IMG/M metagenome (GOLD analysis project Ga0272442, IMG submission 200262) | Marine sediment archaeal communities from Little Sippewissett salt marsh, Falmouth, MA, United States - SSM-Form-2O | ecosystem: Environmental > Aquatic > Marine > Wetlands > Sediment ...
CGCGGCACGGCGCCAGGTAGTGTCCTTCTCCCCATTCATTCCAATTGTCCACGAGGATCACTCGTCGGGCAAGGCTCTCCTTGGGGAGGGCGTCCGTGAGCGCCTTGACTTCCTCGCAAAGGCGGCGAAAGCTCTCGGGGCCCATGTGGTAGTGGGCCGACTTCTTGTTGTGGACGTATTGTTCCCAGAGAGAGGGATCCCACATGGCCGAAACGGTGGGGATGTCCGGGAGCAGATCCCATTCTATCCGCTTGCGCTGATTAGACAGGATGGTGTCACGGGCCACCTCCTCGGATGCGCCATCAGGAACATTGTTCCAGACATAGGCGAAGCTCGCGTCGAAGCCGCACGCGGCCATGATCTCGAGGTAGTCGGGCCACCAGTGCCGTGACTCCCCCGTGATCCACAGGCCGTCGAAACCCTCGCTCACGCAGGCTTCGCGCATATTGTTGAGTGCGTCTTTCACGGCGGCTTCATCCCCGAGATCCTTGATGAGGCGGCGGATGTCGTAGACCGCGAGCAGGGGCTTATTGTCTATGATGAGGTAGTTCGATCGCTTGAAGTAGTTCTCCATCCAGAAGGGGAGCAGGTTCTCCATCAGATCGTCGAGCGAGGCGATTCCGGAATAGTGCGTGTTCGTCCACATGATGCAGAACTTGATTCGGTCACGGTAACGCGCTTTGAACAGTCCGTCGTGAATGGCATGTGACAGCATCTGCTCCACGGGCTTTCCCTCGTTGCCGTAGGCCCGGTACCAGCAGTAGAAAAGGAAGTCCACGCCATGTTCAAGGTTCCATTTGATTTCCCAGTCCGTGACTTCGGGCAGGCTCTCGTCATACCAACCCAGGGCGGGTTTGCGCCAGGGCATGCTGCGTTCCATCATGTGCCAGCCATAATGGTCGCCGGGCTTCCATAGCGGGCAGTAGATCATCCCCACATACCGCTCTGAATCCACCGGCTTCGGTTCCGGGACATAGTCCGCCTTGGCATCGGGCGGGGCTTCCCTGAATACCGCCTGCAGCGAGCACGACGCGGCGATGCCTTCGCCGGTGAGCACCACTTGGATCGTTTCTTCCGTGACGCGAGGGCTTTGCAGTCTCCAGGACACCCGCACCGTCGAATGCGGCTCCATGACACACGGCGTCTTGCGGCGCCCACCGATGTAGACGGGCTTTCGCTCCCACGCCGTCGCGGCTACCTGCCTCGTGTTCCCGTCGAGCACCACAACGTCCGCGGGCGTTTCGAGCTTGACTGTGAAGGGCGGCCGCGCATCGTCCAGGTCCTCGACATAGAGCCAAAGGACTTCGTCTTGCCCCGCCCGGAGCAGGGAACGCTCCCAGTAGAGCCGGGGCATGAGGGCGGATTCTTTCTCTGCGGCAGCTGTGGAAACGGCACAGAAAGCCACAAGCGCACAGGAGGCCAGCGAAGCCCCAACCACGGCCACACCTTTTATACAATCTCGCCGTGTACTAAGCACTTCTTTCCGGCTCCTGGACTACAGAGACGCATCACATTGTTCGGAAATCCCAAACACTTCGGCAACGGCTTCGAGGTAGGCCATCTTGTTTACGGCGTCGGGTTCAAGATAGCTGCCTTCGGTCCATTCGTTCCAGCAATTGATGTTGAAGATACGCGGGCCATTGCCACGCTTCAACAACCGGTCTCGTGTGATCTCGAGGGCCTCGCGAAAACGCTCTGGCGTATTGCCGGCGATGGTGTTGGTGAAGGGATAGCCGAAGTTGCCGAACTCGTCTTCCTGGAAGCAGCGGGGACTCGGGTCCCATCCCATAGTGACATTCGGGAAATAGGGCACGTCGAACATCTCCTCGGCTCTGTCCCAATAGGCAAGGTATTGGTCGCGAACCTCGTTGTAGTCCGTCTGTTGTTCGTTCAGGGGAGCGTGATGAACCCATACGTAAGACGTGACAGAATCGAATCCCAGATCCCTAACCAACTCGCGAGGTTCGGCCACCTTTCCCTCACCTGGCAGGATGGCGCGCCCCCACACGACGGCGTTGAGATGGAGCCCCGGCAGGCCGGCCTCGCGAGCCATCGCGCGGAATCGATCCAGTGCCGCACGTGTCTCCCCGAGTGATCCGAAGCTGGCCATCAGTTTGGTCAGATCGTAAAAGGAGAAGTAGGGCTTGCCGTCGATGCGCCAGTAGGACGGCTGCAGGAAGTAGTCCCGGATCACATGGCGGCCAATGCGCTCGAAACCTTCCGGCGACACCACGCCCGGGTAGAGCACGTTCCGCTCCGTGTCCCGCCGGTAGGGAAAGATGTCGATCCAATCGTGGTTGGCCCACATGAGCGAGAACTTCACGCGTTCCCGGTTCGCCGCTTGCAGGTAGCCCTCGTCCAGGCAGCGATTCAAGAAGGGGCCGTCCTCATAGTAGTACCAGTCAAAAATGAATGCATCGATACCGTGGTTGGCGGCGGCATCGATCTTCATCGCCATTACTTCGGGATCGGATTCATCCCCATAGCCCCATAGCGGGACCTTGGGCTGTTTATGGCCTTCGAAACGGGGTTTGGCATTCTTCACGAGTTCCCACTCGCACCACGGTCCGCCTTTCTGCCTCATGTTGCGGGGATCGTTTGGATGGTAGTTGGGAAAGTAGTAGCTTGCCACCGTGATGGAGTCATTGTTCTTCATCGTATGTCCCTTACCTGCCATCCCTTCACCGGCCGCCGTGCTGTCTGCACACCGCCCTACCTCCGCGATGGCGTCCAACCGGGCGCTTCCTTCCGCGAGGGTCGGACATAACCACCCGCCCTCGTCAAACTCGTTCCAGGCGTATAGGAGGATGGCTTGCGCCTCAGCCGCCTCGGCGTGCTCCCCACACCAAGAAACAGCGCGCTTCACGTGCGCAGCCAACTCTTCCGGCCTGGGTGCCTCGTAGTGCCGTTCGATATCCCCGTCCTTGAGCCACGGCACGGGCGTCTCGATCCGCGGGCGGTTGTCCCATCCCGTGGTGGCGAGCGGGACTAACGGAACACCGGTAGCGCGAAAAGTATCCCAAGTGCCTTCCGTGTGTGCCGCGAGGCTGGCATAGGTTCCGGCCTTGGCCCCAGCGCTCGAGGCATACGCACCGATGGCGTTGAGCCCAAGTTTGCCGGCCTGTTCCTTCAAAGTCTCCGCCCGCCAACCTTGCCCGACGATATAGGGGTTACCCAATCCCGCGGACTTGGCTTCGGCACGCAACTGGTCAAGGGCGGCACGGGCGTCTTCCCAGAATTCGAAACGCCCCGGCCCGACAAGACCTTCGATACTGTACAGATAGACAAGCGGGCGATTCCCCAGCACATTCTGGTATGTTGATTCGGTGAAGTAGCGGATGTAACGCCGGCTCTTCTCCGGCCATGCTTCGAGACCACCTTTCGCCTCCCACCCCCCTTGGAGGTTTAAACAGAAGTTGACCTTCTCCTTCTTATCACTATACAGGTACAACTTAAGCCCCAGGCTCAGGGCGTTGTCTTCCGGATAGATGACGAAGGCCCAATAATCGATCCCGGCACGGTGCGCGTATTCAATCTCTTGATCGATGATTGCCTGCGTATGACCACGCACCTCGACTGCATCTTCACCGGTTTCTTTGGCGTAGAAAGGCAGCCGGTAGTGCCAATGGGCGGGCGCGAGTGTTCGCTCCACCGTCAACCCGACCTCGGAGGCCGGACCGTGCCACGCGTCCCAGCGGATCGCACCAAGCAACACCTGGCCGGATGCCGAGGCCAGTGAATGAGTGACAAGACTTATGACGACCATCGCAATGACGCTAACGGGGCGTTTCATTGAACCACACATCCGCCTGTTTTTCGGGAGCATAGGATTTGCCGATGGCGTCTGGAAGGTCGTTGCCGCTAAGTTCGCCAGCTTTCGCTTCATGAATGGGGACTCCTTCTTGGACAATGCACGGGACGAGTTCCCCCTTTCCTCGATCGAGCAAGAGGATCTCGCGGGGCTTCCGGCGCCCAAGAGAATACAGCACGCAGACGGAGAATACGAAGATGATGGCGCGGCCTGGCTGTTGCCGCATTGGCGGGGGCGGCGCCACGGTCCAATCACACGGCCAATAGAAGACGAGTGACACCACGTACTGGCGCTCTGTTTGCCGGGAACTGCCCCACTGGACGCTAATCGTGCCGTGTAGGTGGCCTCACCATCAGGTCTTCGAGTACTTCGCAGACAGACTCGTCAGATGTGGCCTGTTCGATGAGAACCTGTTTGGAGGAAGCATCCGCCTGCCAGCGGTTCTGGCCGGTTTCAGCATCCAACTGTACACGGTAACCGGTCTTTTCGCGAAACCATGGGCCCGCGCCGCGTACCGCGTACAACACCGCGCAAAGATCCCAACTCGAGCGGCTTTTGTCTTTCCCGTTGACGTAGATGTCGTAAGCCTGCCGGCACGGGTTCTCCGGTGAGCTTTCCCTTGCCAGACGTCCTCCCGTCAAAATGCTTTGCCCGAGCGGCATGACTGCCAGCCCCGTTGGCCACTGGTTTACAACCGTCGCGGCCGAAGGAAGGTCACAGCGCCAGTTGAAGGTATCCTTGCCTTCCGGAAAACTGCCCAAGGCCATTGTGACAAGCGCCTTGGTCTTCTTGGCGGCGAGCGCCGCGCCGTCCAATATACTGTGCTCATCGGGGCCGCTCTCGAGCAACCCTGCGAGTGCGGTGAGTTGGCCGACAGCGCATAGGACTACTGAGCCGTCTTCTGCGCCTGCGAGCGTCTTTCGATACAGCGACACACCGTCATGAACCGCCGGTGTTTCATCTCCTTTGCTCCGCCGGTATTTCGCGGCGATCTCCGGTGCGTAATCGCGCCCGTTTTCCTTGAGGTAGGCCTGTCCCTTACGATAGAACTCGTAGGCGGGGTTCTTCTCCGGCCCCGACCAATCCGTCCAGCCGACGGGGATGGATTCGCGTCCGTACCATGCGTTGATGGCTTGGGCGCACACGGGCCCCTCCGGTTTCGGCGCACTATGGATTACCGCCAACAGTTCCGCCTCGCCCAGGTCCGCCAAGGCATGCAACACGGCCAGCGCCCCCACATCGTCCACGTCCGTGTCCATGTCCGTGTCGTAGATCAAGCGCACCGGAGAAGACGTCAAAGCACCAGACACGGTCGCGCAAACCATGAGAGCCCACATGTACGGCATATGCTTGTCTACCTCCTTGGTCCGAGCGCAGTATTCGGAGCTTCGGGCTAGCACTCGTCTCGCTGTGAAGCCATTCTATACTCTCGGTCCAGGAATTGATCAACGGAGACGGAAGATTGTCCTGCATCCCGCTCCACGGTCAGCGGTAATCCCATTGTCCAATCAGGGAGCGAAACGATTGCCTACAGCGACGCTCTTGGCCCGAATCCAAGGCGCAGGCCTTCCGTAAGAACGTTCCTTGCGGGCGTCCTGGCAACATCTTTGAAAGGGTTCATACCAGCCTGCTAGCCTGATGGGGCGAAACGCGGGCAACCACGCGCCGCGCCCTTTCGAGAAGGAGAACTCCGCATGCCGCGAATCCAGAGTGCAGAGACGGTGTTATGGGTTGCTGCTTGCCTGTGTGCAGTGGCCTTGTTCGGGATTGCCTATGCGCCACAGGCCGCCGCGCAGGTCAAGCGCCCGGAAGACGTGCGCGCGGAACTCCCCGAAGCGTATGCATCTTTCGCAGGAAAGTTTGAGCGCTACGACGTCGTGCTCGAATCCCCGGAAGATGCGCCGGAATGGTGGGCCGGCGCTCCCTCCGTGCTTCGTGACGCGAAGGGCGTCTTCTGGATGGCGGCCCGCATGCGGACGGCCGATGCCCCGCGCGGCCTCCGCGGCTATGAGATTCAGATTCTCAAGAGCCAAGACGGCGTCCATTTTGACCTGGTGCATCGAATCAAGCGCGAAGACGTCCCCATCAAGGGCTTCGAACGGCCGGCGTTGCTGCAGGACCCCGAGAGCCGAGCCTACAAGCTCTACGGTTGCGGGCCGTGGGGGCCGGGCAGCGAATGGTCTATCATCAAGTTCGACGACGCACAAAGCCCTGCCGAATTCGTTCCCTCCTCGGCCCGTCCGGTCATCGCGCCCCGGCCGAAAACCTACGAACGCGACATCCGCCCGGACGGCTACAAGGACCCGGTGATTATCTTTGCGGAAGGCGCATACCACGCCTACGTCATCGGCACGGTGCGCCGCACCGAGCGCATCTACCACTTCCGCAGTTCGGACGGTGAGCACTGGGAACCGGCCGGCAACTACTTCGAGTCGATCATGGACCTTGAAGGTTGGCACGATTTCTACGTGCGTCCGGCCAGTGTCGTTCCCACGGAGATTGGCTACTTCTTCTTCTACGAAGGCTCGAAGGTCGACTGGTATGACCCCGTCTACAACATGGGCACGGGTGTGGCTTTCACCTTTGACCTTCACACCATCCAGGAACTCACCACCGAAGGCCCCCTGGCCATAAGCTGCACCCCCAGCGAGAACTTCCATCTGTTACGCTACTCTCACTGGATGCGTGTGGACGGCGAACTCTGGGTGTACGCGGAAGTGGTGAAGCCCAACGAATCGCACGAAATACGTCTCTATCGTTTGAAGAAGTAGCCTGCCGGCGGTTGCTCTACGATCCATGTTTGTCCCTGAGCCGCGTAGACCCGGAGCGTCCTACGCGCACGCAGTTGGAGACTGTCATGAATAGGTGCCTGCTTGCTTTGATTCTGAGTCTGGGAGTTGCATCCGCGGAGGACGGAAAGGCAGACGCCCGCATGACCGACAAGGTATCCGTCGCGGCGGTCCAGCTCACGGGCTATGACAAGGTGGGCAACGCGCCGAAAGGCATCGACCCGGTGGCGGTTCTGCTGCCCTACATCGAGCGGGCCGGCCGGGAGGACGTGGATCTACTCGTCTTTCCAGAATACCATCTGGGCCGAATCCAGGTGCCGGGACCGGAGACCGAATGCCTGGCCGCCCCCATTGGCCGGCAGAGCATCTACGTGATCGTGGGCGCCTGGGAAGTCCTGGGGGACGATCAATATGCGAACACGGCACTGCTGTTCGGGCGCGACGGGCGTATCCAGGGCAAGTACCGCAAGACCCATGCGGCCGTGGACCATTACGACGAGAGCCGGACCCCATGGACATGCCCTCCTCCGGGGCGTGACCACGAGTGGTTTCTTCGCCACGACCCGGAATGGAAGATGGAACGGGGGCAGGAGTTGCCCGTCTTCACGCTGGACTTCGGCAAGGTGGCCATTCTCACCTGCTACGATGGCTGGTTTCCGGAACCGTGGCGTGTGGTTTCGCTTCAGGGCGCCGAGATTGTCGTGTGGATCAACGGCCGGGGCGGAGCGGTGCAGGACTACCTCGTTCGGGGCGCGATGTTCTGGAACGAGGTGGCCGTGGTGGCCACGAACCAGGCCTACGGCGCCGGGACGATGATCGGCCAGTACCCGCAAGCCATTCTGAAGCACGTGGACCAGCCGGGAGAGGCCTACATCCAGGCTGAACTGGACCTCAAGGCATTGCGTCACGCGCGGGCGCACAGTAGGAATCGTGCGCAACGACGGCCGGACCTGTATGGTGCCCTTGTCGAGGAAGCCCAATTGCCTCGAAAGTAGGTTGTCCCTCGGCGGCGCTGTTGGATATCTCGCGCATGAGAGCGCGGATTGGAGCGCGACTTCGTGAAACTACGCATGCCATTTGCGCCCAGTATTGCTTTCCTATTGGCTGCATCATCCGCTTTGCTTGCGGAGGGAACGCCACTTGATCGGGAAGCGCTCCTCGCCGATCCGGCGCTGCGTGACCTGAAGATTGTCTATGTGCAGCGGGCGATCACGCCCGGAAATGATGGCCACCTCATGAGAAGGCTCGGCATTCCCTCCAATCATGAATCGCATTCCTCGATGGATAGGATGGGATACGAGAATGAAATCGTTCTGCTGGATATTGCCACCGGCGAGACAACGACGCTCTACAAGCCGCCACACAATGGGTACGTTGGCGACCTGGACCTCCATTGGGACGGGGCACGGCTGCTCTTCACGCAGTCGGACGAACAGGGGTGGAAGCTCTGGGAAATCGACATCGACGGCCAAAGCCTGCGTCAGGTATCCCAAACGCCCGATGATGTCGATTGCTTCGACGCGTGCTATCTTCCCGATGGCCGTATCGTCACGGCATCGAACGCACCGTGGCAATGCATCCCGTGTTGGCATGGTGTTGCACAGAAGTTCGTCGCCAACCTCTACATCATGAACGCCGACGGCACGGGGATGCGGCGCCTTTGCTTCGACCAGGACCACGACATGCATCCCTCGGTGCGCAACGACGGACAAGTCGTCTTCAGCCGCTGGGACTACACCGGCATCAACCGGCTCTTCCTGCGTCCCCTGATGGTCATGAATCCCGACGGGACGGGGCAGCGCGCCCTGTACGGCAGCAATTCGTGGTTTCCCAACGGTTTGTATTCCCCCCACGAACTCCCCGGCGCAAACGGGAAATTCCTGTGCATCCTCGCCGGCTATCACGGAAGCAACCGCAATGGCCACCTGGTCATCGTCAACACCAACCTGGGGACGAAGGAAGATGAAGGGATCGTTCAGCGCATTTCAGGGCGGGGTTTGCCGCTGGAAGTAAGGTACATGGATAGGCTGACGGAGCATGAATACCCCAAGTTTTCGACCCCTGCACCCATCACGAGCACCCATTTCCTGGTTTCCGCCCAGATGGAAGACGAGCCTGATTCTATTGGGCTCTACCTCGCAGACACGTCGGATACCCTGCGGCTGATTCGGAAGACGAAGGGATATGCGCTTCTCGAGCCCATCCCTGTCATCCGAAGACCCATGCCACCAGGCATTCCGGATCGAATCGACAGGGAACGCGATGATGCCACGATCTTTCTTCAGGACGTTTACTGCGGCCAGGGGCTCGATGGCGTGCCGCGAGGTGTCGTCAAGAGACTGCGGGTGATTGCTTACGATTTCGGATATGTTGGATTGGCCGGGACGGACAAGATCGGGCTGTCCGGGCCATGGGAGGCCATGCGCATTATCGGAACCACCCCGGTGGGCGAGGATGGATCGGCATCGTTCCGCGTGCCCGCCAACACCCCGCTGGCGTTTCAGGCGCTCGACGCCGAGGGCAAAGCTGTTCAACTCATGCGGACTTGGTTCACTGCCATGCCCGGCGAATCCGTGGGGTGCGTCGGCTGTCACGAAAGCGTGCAGCATGCCCCCCCAATGGGGAGTCCAAGCGCCGCGTACCGCCCGCCAGAAGACTTGGAGCCATGGTGCGGCCCACCCAGAGGCTTCGATTTTGCGCGCGAGGTTCAGCCCGTCCTGAACCGCTACTGCGTGCAGTGCCACGACGGCGAGACACAGACGTTGGACCTGCGCCCTGAAGAACAGGTGGAGGATTACGTGGGAGTCGTTCCAGGCTACTACGACCGCACGCGCATGCACCCAACGCACAAGGCGCGTTACGGGGGCAGCGTGAAGTACACCCCCGCCTACGAAGCCCTGCTCCCCTATATCCGCCGAGTGAACATTGGTGACGACGTGTCCGTGCTCCGGCCTGGCCACTATCATGCCGACACCAGCGAGTTGGTTCAGTTGCTGCAGAATGCGCACTATGGCGTGTCCCTCGATGAGGAATCCTGGAGCCGCATCGTCACCTGGATTGACCTCAACGGTCCTTGCCACGGTACTTGGCAAGACGTGTTCGATATGCCCGTTCCCGATGGGGGCCACGAACGCCGTCTGGAACTGGCCGCTGCCTATGGTGGACCGCCTGACGACCCCGAAACCACACCGAACTCGTCCAGTTACGACGAGACTCCGGTTACTCCTCAGAAGACTGTCTCGGAGCCACAAGAAGTCCAAGCACGGCGCACAGAGCGCCTTGCTGGTTCGAAACCGATGACGCTACCCCTGGGCGATGGTCAGGCGATTGAGTTGCGTAGAGTCGATTCTTCCTACTGGATGAGCGCTTGTGAGATCACAAATGAGCAATTCGCGCTTTTCGACACCTCTCACGAGAGCGGCTACTACACGAAGAGGCACGCGGAACGTGCGGACGACAAAGGCATTCCACTGAACGGGCCGAAACAGCCGGTTCTCCGTGTGTGCTTCAACCAGGCCCTGGCATTCTGCGATTGGTTGTCAAAGAAGACGGGGAAGAACGTCAGCCTTCCTACGGAGACACAGTGGGAATTCGCCTGCCGCGGCGGCAACTCTTCCGCGTTCCACTTCGGAGGCACCGACGACGACTTCTCCCCATGGGCAAATATGGCCGACAAGACCTTCGCCTCGTTCGGGGCCAGGGGCCGCGACGGACAACACTTCCTGGTGGCGGGTGACGTCGACTTCATTGACGCCGAGGGGGTTGCCTTGGCGGACCGCCGCTACGACGACAAGGGCTGCGTCACCATGCCCGTGGGCAGCTACGCGCCGAACGCGTTCGGCCTTTACGACATGCACGGCAACGCAGCGGAATGGACCCTCACGGAGGAGTCGGGAGAGCGCGTGGTCAAGGGCGGCTCCTATCTCGACCGGCCAAGCCGTTGCCGGGTCTCGAACCGCTACTGCTTTCCGCCATGGCAGAAGGTCTACAACACCGGCTTCCGGATTGTTATCAATGAGTGATCCGTCCTGTGCAAAAGAAGACTTCTTGTCCTCGTCAGAGTGGACTGTCGCCTCAAGAGAACACTCCTTTCGCAAGGAGAAAGACCGTGTGTTATGCTGCCCGGAACTCCGAAACTCTGCTTGAAGGGAGTGTGATGCCGTGTGGAAAGGGATGGTTGTCCTCGCGCTGGGTTGCTGTGTCACAACCGCGTCTTCGGAGGAAGCCCTGCGCGCCTTCCCGGGCGCGGAGGGCTTCGGCGCTTTTGCCAAGGGCGGCCGAGGGGGCGCCGTGTATGTGATCACCACGCTATCCGACTATAATCCCGGCGGCGCGGCAAGAGGGGCAGTCAAGCGGGTCAAGACAGGCGAGGAAATCCTGCCCGACCGCCCGGCCATCGAGCGCGAAGCACCGATTCCCGGCAGTCTCCGCGCTGCCGTGGAAGCCAGCGGACCGCGGACCATCGTCTTCGCTCTGGGAGGAACCATCGAACTCAAAGCTCCCTTGGTAATTGCCCATCCCTTCATCACCATCGCGGGACAAAGCGCGCCGGGCGGCGGAATCTGCTTGAAGGATTTCGGTCTGCTCATTGCCAACACCCACGACGTGATTGTCCGCTATCTCCGCGTCCGCCCCGGGGATCGGAGCCGCACGTCGCAGGACGCCATATGCCTGGCCAATGTGCAGCATGTGATCGTGGACCATTGTTCGACAAGCTGGGGCGTGGACGAGAACCTGACCGTATCGGGCGAGGGCACGTCAGCGGCTACCGTCCAATGGTGCATCATAAGCGAAAGCCTGAATGACAGTTGGCATCCCAAGGGGCCGCACGGTATGGGCTCCCTGATTCGCACCAACGGCACGGTGAGCTATCACCACAACCTCTATGTGCACAACAGCAATCGGAATCCGCGTCCTGGCACTTACGGTGAACCGCCCATCCGCTTCGACTTCCGCAATAACGTCATCTACAACTGGGGTATCTGTGCGGGCTACACGGCGAAGGACCCGGCAGTTATCAACTACGTCGCCAACTACCTGAAGACCGGCCCCGCGCTAAGAACGAAACCCCACATTGCTTTCCAGATCGGTGGCGAATCGACCCGCATGTACGCCGAAGGAAATGTGCTGGTTGACGGCGTTACGATGCTGC
>Ga0272442_10009995_pt1 | contig 11752 bp, 4 predicted proteins | sample SSMForm2O_FD_200262 | JGI IMG/M metagenome (GOLD analysis project Ga0272442, IMG submission 200262) | Marine sediment archaeal communities from Little Sippewissett salt marsh, Falmouth, MA, United States - SSM-Form-2O | ecosystem: Environmental > Aquatic > Marine > Wetlands > Sediment ...
TGGAGAACCCCGGCTCGGGGGAGTGGCGGGGGAAGATCGACCCGACCAAGCCCGACGACTGGTGGGAGGACTACGAGAACTTCGTCCTCTTCTACGCCCGCGCCGGCCAGCACGCCGGAGCCGACGCCCTCTTCGTCGGGTCGGAGCTGGTGCTCATGGAAGACCAGACCGCCCGCTGGCGGACGCTGATCCGCAAGGTCCGCAAGGCCTTCAAGGGCAAGCTCACCTACTCGGCCAACTGGGACCACTACAAGGACATCTCCTGGTGGCGCGACCTGGACATCATCGGCATGACCGTCTACTACGACCTGGTCGGCGACAAGAAGCCCACCCTCGACGTCCTGCTGAAGGCCTGGAGGCCCATCAAGAAGCGCGTGCTCGCCTGGCGGAAGAAGGTCGGCCTGCCCATCGTCTTCAGCGAGGTCGGCTGGCCCAGCCAGGTCGGCTGCGCCAAGGAGCCCTGGAACTACTACGCCTCCACCACGCCCGACCCCAAGACGCAGGACCTGTGCTTCCAGGCCTTCTTCGCCACCTGGGCGAAGGAAGAGGACGTCGCCGGCGTGCTGATCTGGGAATGGCGCAACCACCCCGATGACGTCGGCGGCCCGAGCGACACCTCCTACGTCCCCATCGGCAAGCCCGCCATGCAGACCATCCGCAAGTACTTCCTCTCCCCCGGCCCGTTCGGCAAGCCGACCACGACGACCACGACCGCCCCGGCCGAAAAGCCGAAAGCCCCGGCCGCCGAAGCCCCCAGGGCGAAGGCGGATAAAGGCTCAACGCTGAAAGCTCAAAGCCGGAATACGGACCCGCCACGTTGAGTCGACCTGCCTCCTGCACCGAAACCCCGCGACTGCGGTCGCGGGGTCTCGATCCTCTCACCGCCGGCGCCCCTCCTGCACCCAAGCCCGTGCGGTCCCGGCGCCCTCGGTGTACCCGAGCCCCGCGACTGCGGTCGCGGGGTCATCTTCCCCGACCCTCGGCGCCCCGTGTCCCTCCGCCCGCCCGGATGGATTACAATGCCCCCGTGCGGATCCTCGCCGCCTTCTCGATGATCGCCTTGACCGCCGGCGCCGCCGGCGGGGCCGGCGCCGTCCGCGCCTTCGCCCGCTCCGGGCGGTGCTGCTGGGCCGTCGGCGACGCCGGGTTGATCCTCCGCAGCGAAGACGCGGGGGCAAGCTGGAAGCCCATCGCCTGCGACCGGCGCGACGACCTCGCCGCCGTCGGCTTCAGCGACGCCAAGACCGGGGCGATCTTCGGCGGGCGGTTCCTGGCGGGGCACCCGCGCGGGGCGTCCGCCGGGGCCATCCTCCACACCCTCGACGCCGGAAAGACCTGGACCTCCGCCCCGCCGTTCGACGCCGGCGGCCTGCCGGCACTGCACGGCGGGTGGCTGGGCGGGTCGCGGGCGGTCGTCTTCGGCCGGCCGACGCCGCGCCAGCCCGGCGGGGCGTGGTTCACCGTCACGGGCGGGAAGATCTGGGTGCCCGTCGCGACCACCTCGCGGGGGCCCCTGCTGGGGGGAGACTTCCTCGGCGAGCGGGCCTGCCTGGTGGGCCCGGCCCACCGGATCGTCTTCCTTCACCGCCTCTCCGAGCTGCGGGCCGAGCAGAGGCCCATCGCCTCCGGCGGGGCCCTCCGCGCCGTCCACTACGCCGCCGCCGACCGCTGCTGGGCCGGCGGCGACAACGGCTCGGCCCTGCGGTTCAGCGGCTTCGGAAAGCCCTGGCAGCCGGTGGCGCTGCCCGTCCCGGCCGGGACTCGCCGGCTGATCGACATCGAGGCCGTCGCCGGGGACGGCAAGGGCGGGGCGATCTTCGCCGGCGGTCTGGGCGGGGCGGTGTTCCGCGCCGCGGCCGGCGGCGGGGCGGTGCGGCGGCTGCCGGGCCCGCGCCCGGGGCCGGTACACGCCCTGATCGCCGTCGAGGGCGCCCTGCTGGCCGGCGGCGACGGCGGGCGGATCTGGCGGAGCGGCGACGGCGGCAAGAGCTGGCGGCTCGTCTGCGGGCGGGAGGAGTTCGACGTCCTGTTCCTCGCCGGCCCCGGCGACGTCAGCGTCCTGCCGGCGCTGGTGGCCCACGCCGCCGCCGGGGCCGAGACGGCCATCCTCTACCCGGCCGTGCCGCATCTGGCCGGCGGGCGGGGCGACGCCGCCCTCCGCTCGGCCGGCGCCGAGGCCGGCGCCGGCGGCGCCGCCGTCCTGAACGACTTCGTCTCCCTCGCCGGCGACCCCGCCCGGCAGGGGCTGGACGAGCGGGGCGTCCTCGCATACTGGTCCGCCGGCCTGGACGTGCCGGCGCGGGAGGAGCTGCTGCGGCAGATGGCCGCGGCGATCCGGCTGTACCGGCCGAAGGTGGTGGCCCTGGGGCCCGACGGCCACGAGGCCCGCGGCACCGCCGCCGAGAGCCGGCTGCTGTCCCGCCTGGCGGCCGAGGCCGTCCGGCTCGCCGGCGACGAGGCGGCCCTGCCCGAGCTGGCCAGGCTCGGCCTGGAGGCCTGGCGCGTCCGCCGGGTCTACACCGGCTTCGACGCCAACGCCGAGTTCGCCCCGCCGTGGGCGAAGCGCCGGCCTCGCGACCCGATGAACGTCGCGGCGGAGTTCGTGGGTTGGCGCTACCCCGCCGGCGGGCAGACGAGCCTGGCCCTGCGGGCCCAGCGGGCGGCATGGCGGGGCGGCTGGATCGGCCCGCCGGACCGCCCGGCGGCCGTCACGGCCTACCGGTGCAGCGAGGTCGGGCCGAAGCGGCCCCTGTTCACGACGGGCCTCTCGCCCGCCCGGCTGTCGTTCCGCCCGCCGCCGGTCGGTCAGGCCCTGGCCAGCGGCGCCGTCCTGGCGGCCACGGCCTTGCTGCGGCGCAACCCGACCGCCGCGCTCCAGCCCGTCCTCCGCGCCGCCGCCGAGCACCCCGACGATCCGCTCCCGGCGGACATGCTTTACCTTCTGCACGGCCGGCTGCTGGAGACGGGCCGGCTGACGGCGGCGGCGGACGTGCGGCGCTGGCTGGTCACCCGCGGCAAGGCCCATCCCCTTTTCGACCGTCTGAACGTCGCGGCGGTGGCGATGGCCGGGTCGCGGGAGTGGCGAAGGCAGGCCCTCCGCATCGGCCCGCCGGCCGAGGACCGGCCCTTCAAGAAGCTCGCCCAGGCCCTGCTGGAGCCGCGCTGGCGGGTGTGGGTAGACGACGAGCCCGGCGCGGCCCTGCTGGGGCGGGCCTTCGCCGTCGCGGGCGACTTCGAGGCCGCCCGGGCGGCCTACCGGCAGTTGGCCGCCTTCACGCCGGACCTGCTGTGGCGCGGCTTCGCGGAGACGGAGCTGGCGGCGCTGGCGAGCCCGGCCCGTGCCGTCGCGGCCGGCGGGGGCTCCGTCGCCCCGGCCGTCGCCGCGCCGACGATCGACGGGCGGCGCGACGAGGGGCTCTGGAAGGACCTCTCGCCGATCAAGCTGAGCGTGCTGGCGGGCTCGCGAGGCCCAGCGGACGTCACGGTCCGCCTGGCGTCGGCGCCCGGCGGGCTGCTGGCGGCGATCCGCGTCGGCCGGGCCAGGCCGGCAAGCACCCGCCCGCACTCGCCGGCGGCGGCGGCGTGGCGGCTCGAGGTGGCCATCGACGCCGACCGCGACACCTGGACGCAACTGCTGCTGCGGTGCGACTCGACGGGGCGGCGGTCGCTGACGCTGCGGACCCGCCTGGCGCCGGCGGCGAAGCTGGCAGCCTCGCCGCTGCCGCTCCAGGCGCGGCGGGACGAGACGGGCTGGACGATCGAGCTGCTGGCCCCCCACGCCCTGCTGGGCACCTCGCCGGCGAAGGTCGAGCTGCTGCGGGTCCAGGTGCGGGTGACGGTCGGCCCCGGCGGCGCCGAGCCCGTCATCGTGGGCCTGGCCCCGCAGGCGGACGGGCGGCGGCTGCCGCACCGCTACGCGCTGGTGGCCATGGCGGCTGCGTCGAGGTGACCGGGGCGGTCAGTAGATGCGGAAGACCCACTTGATGACCGTCACGAACGGGATGGCGATCAGCAGGTAGGCCACCAGCCAGGGCGGCAGGAACAGGAAGTCCAGCCCCCCGACGGCGCCGAAGAGCTTGAGGGGCTTCATGACCGTCTCGATGGCCTGGACCTTCTCGTCGTAGACGTCCACCGCCGGGCCCTGGTAGCGCGGGTGGACCCGGAGGTGCTTTTCGTAGGTCTTGCCGCCGTAGCGGATCTTCAGCAGGTAGCTGCCGGCGTGGTCGGGGGTCTTGATCCGCCACTTCGCGACGCCTTCCAGCGGCGGCGTCATGCCCAGCTTGCTGGCGATCTTGGCGTTGACCGCGTCCCATCGCCCGTTGATCTGGGGCGGGGAGTCCTTGACGACCTGCCCGACCCATCCGCTCTCGGCGGCGAGCCCCTCGACGGGCAGCATGTGGGGGTGGCTGCCGATGGCGGCGGCGGGGACGAACATGCGGACCTCGACGCTCTGGCCGGGGCGGACCGGCTCGTATCCCAGCCGGCCGAAGCACCACGTCGCCAGCAGCGCGATCGGAACGATCGCCCACAGCAGCGGCTTGCCCTCGAACCGCAGCGACTTGACCTTGATGAGGGTGGCGGTCTGCTTGTACCGCGCCTTGGCGTCCTTGTCCCGGGCGGCCTTGGCGAGCTTGACCAGCTCGCCGAGCCTCTTCTTGTCGGCGTCGGCCCGGCCGAGCCAGTTCTGGTCGGTCGTCCACAGCCGGACCCCGGCGAGGATGGCGCTGGTCATGATGGCGACGACGAAGAGCTGGGCGTCGCGCGGCAGGAAGGTGATCCAGCCCAGCAGGTAATCCATGGCGTTGACAATGGCGTCATTAATCGCTTGGAACATCGTTGGCGTCCGTCAGGATCCGTTCAGCAGGGTGATGAGTCCGCGGTTTCCGTCGACGCGGACGGTGGCGCCGTGGGGGATTCGGCGGGTGGCGTCGGGGCAGACGACGGCGGGGATGCCGAAGTCGCGGGCGACGATGGCGCCGTGGCTGAGGATGCCGCCCTGCTCGACGACGAGCCCGCGGGCGCGGACGAACAGGGCCGTCCAGCCCGGGTCGGTGGAGTGGCAGATGAGGATGTAGTCCGAGCACAGGTCGGCCGTCTGCGTCGGGTCGCGGACGATCTGGGCGACGCCGGTGGCCACGCCCGAGGCGATGGGCTCGCCGCTCAGCTCGTCGGCGGATTCGTATTCCCTCGGCAGGCCGAGGTCCTCGAGCCGCTCGGAGTCCACCACCTCGGCCATGTCCAGCCGGCGCGCCGACTGCCAGCGGGTCTTCCGGGCGGCGATCTTCTCGGCCAGGCCGTCCGGGCCGGACTCGTAGGCGTCCAGCTCGGCGAGCTTCAGGAAGAACACGTCGCGGCCGAGGTCCCACCGCCGCGCCAGCTCCAGGATGGCCAGCCGGAGGGTCTCGTAGCCCATCATCAGGTAGTGCTTGCCGGCCTCTCGGTAGCCCAGCATGGCCTGGGCGTCGGCGAGGTCGGCCTGGACGTCCTCGGTGAGGCTGCTGCCGCCCCACTTTCGGAGGGTCTCGGGGAGCTTCTTCTCGGCCTCGGCGCGGCGCTCGGCGTTTCGGTCGTGCAGCTCGTTCGGCGAGGCGACCGATTCGTCGAGGTAGGCCCCGAGGATCTGGCGGACGTAGCTGGCGTCCTCGCGCCAGCGGGGGCGGGACAGCTCCATCTCCTCGACGGCCCGGTGGCCGAAACCTTCGATGAACTCCTCCAGCGGGGCGTTGCCGCGGGCAACGTCGAAGAGAAGCTGGCTCTGCTCGATGGTGGTGTCGCCGTCGAGGCCCTGGGTCAGCGTCAACGTCAGCTCCGTGCCGGCCTGGGTGCCCAGGAGCTGGGTGAGAGTGGCCTCCAGGGAGGCCTGGGCGATGCCGCCGAAGAAGCCCGGCTTGAGCGACTCGGCCCCGAAGTCGGTCAGCACGCGGTCGATCCGGCTTCGCAGCTCGGCGAGGACCTCGCCCGTCGAGCGGGCCGAGAGGTCCTCGGTGCGCTTGCGGCGGACCCAGTCGAGATACGGCGGGAGGACCTCCTTCTCGAAGCGCTCGACGGCGTGGCGCCGGGCGAGCTTCATCAGCTTGCGGCTGCGGAACATGTCCCTCACGAACCGCGGCAGGGCCAGCAGGAACCGCCCGTCGGCCTTGTCGGGCTCGAAGCGGGTGGGGGCCGAGTCCATCAGCTTGGGGTCGCTGGCGACGGCGTCGAGGTCGTAGGCCAGGGGCATGGCGGCCCAGAACATCTCGGCGGCGCGGTCGGGGTCGGCGTAGACGCGCCCGCAGATCAGCTCCAGGAAGCCGCTCTCGCGGACGGTCTGGCTGGGGCGGTAGCCGAGGTCGGTGTACATCTTTCCGAAGCCGCCGTCGCCGCTCATGAAGCCGCCGACGATGTCCCACGTCAGCGGCGTCGGCGCCGGCAGCGTCTCGGCGAGGTTGTGCAGGACCCAGACCTTCCGGTCGTTGCCGGCCAGCTCCAGGAGGCGGTGGACCTCCTCCATGCGCCCGATCTCGACGTCCTCGGCGATCTCCAGCCCGCGGATGGCGCGGGCCTGGAGCAGGGAGAAGTTTCCGTCGGCCCAGCCCCACTCGATGTCCATCGGCCGGCCGAAGAAGGCCTCGACGTTCCGGCTGATCTCCACCAGCTCGGCGATCTGCTCGTCGCTCAGCGAGGCCGCGTCGGCCTCACGCCGGGCCACGTCGCCCAGCGCCGCCACGCGGTGGGCCTTGTGACCGATCAGGCGGCGCTTGATCTGCCCGCCGTCGCGGTCCACCACGTAGTTGTCGGGATGGACGTCGCCGGAGACGACCGCCTCGCCCAGGCCGTAGGCGCTCTCGATGATCATCTCATTGGCCGAGAGGTCGTTGGGGTTGGTGGTGAAGACGATTCCCGAGATCTCCGAGTCGAACATGCTCTGGACGTTGACGGCCGTGCCGTCGCAGTTGCGGATGTCGTTCTCCCGGCGGTAGGTGATGGCGCGGGAGTTGTTCCAGGAGTTGAAGACGGCGTCGATGCACTGGTTGAGGGCGTCGAGGGGGTCGGTGGGGAAGTCCCGCCCGCTACGAGCGGCGTAGAGCTGAAGGTACCGCTCGGCCAGCCGGCGCTGCTCGTCGGGGCTCAGCGGGGCGTGGGCGTCGTGGCGGGCGTCGCGAAAGGCCTTGGCCTCGGCCTCGAAGTCGTCGGCGGAGATGTCCGCGACGGTCTTGGCGAACATGACGACGAACTGCTGGTAGACGGCCCAGAAGGCGCCCGCGTCGGCCTGGGCGTCGGCCATCGCCGGCGTCAGGCCGCAGTTGAGGATGGTGTCCATCATGCCGGGCATGGAGACGGCCGCACCGCTGCGGACGGAGACCAGCAGGGGCCTGGCGGGGTCGCCGTAGGTCCGCCCGGTGGCGGCCTCGAGGCGGGCGAGTTGCTGGCGGACCTCCTCGCGGAGGCCCTCCGGCCAGGTCTGCCCGGCGTCGAGGAACAGCCGGCAGCACTCGGTGGAGATGGTGAAGCCGGGCGGGACGGGCAGCCCGGCGCGGCTCATGGCGGCCAGCGAGGCGCCCTTCCCGCCGAGGATGTCCTTCCGCTGCGGGTCGCCCTCGGCGCCGCCGTTGCCGAAAAAATATACCCAACGTCCTGCCATTGGCTACTTCCTTGGCTGCGCGCAGACCAGGCCCTTCTCGGCCGTGCCGAAATACAGGTGCGAGTCGGCCAGCACCGGCGCGGTGGTGATCTCGCCCAGCCAGGCCGCGCTGTACCAACGCCGCCGCTCGCCGGAGTCCAGGTCGAAGCGGTCGAAGTTGCCTTCCACCAGGCACACGGCCTGGTCGCCGACGAGCATGGGGGCGATTCCGGCAGCGGCCTTCTCGACGCGGAGGACCTGCCGGCCCGTCCAGGTGAACACGTAGGCGACCCCGCCGGCGGTGGCAAAGGCCAGGTGGTCCTCGTCGCCGGTCAGCGTCCCGGCCACAGGTCCCACCGGCGCCGACCACAGCGCCGCGCCGTTGGCGTCGCTCAGGACGAACGCGCCGGCCTCGGTGCCGACGGCCACGAGGTCCTCCACGCGGATGCACCCGGTGGTGGGCTTGGCGGGCAGGGCGGCGGCCCATTCCTGCCGGCCGTCGTCGCCGTTCAGGGCCACCAGGCTTCCCGACGACGCCGAGACCACCAGGACGTCCTTCCCGCCCGGGGCGGGCGCGCCGACCGGCGCCGCCACCGGCTGCGACCAGCGGACCTCGTAGGCCGCGTCGGCCGGGTCCGACGACAGCTCGATGCAGGTGAGCTTGTCAGCCTCGATCGTCGCGTACAGCCGCTCGCCGTCCAGCAGCAGCTCTCCACCGGCGGCCGGGGCGACGGGGCGCTGCCACAGGCCTTGGCCGTCGGCGGCGCGGATGCAGTGGAGCTTCCGCCCGGCGTCGCCTTCCTGTCCGTCCACGACGAACACGTGCCCGCCGCGGACGGCGGCGGAGCGGCGGATCGGGTTGGCCGTCGGATAGAACCACAGCTCCTTGGCCGCCCGCCGCCGGCCGCGGGCCTGGGGGTCGGAGATCAGCTTGGCCAGGCCGGTCTTCTTCCCGGCGGTGATGCCGGCGTAGACGGCCCCGCCGAGGCAGGCGGGCGGGGCGCCGACGGCGGCGGTCTCGGTGCCCGTCGTCCGCGGGTGCCGCCAGCCTCGGGCGCCGCGCTCCGGCAGGGCGCTGCCGTCGGCCCAGCCGCCGCGCCCGGACCCGCCGAGGGCCCCGGCCCAGGCCGGAACCCGGCTGGTGTCGGCGGGCTTGCCGACGCACAGAAACCCGTCGGCGGTGGTGCCGACGTACACGTGCCCGCGGGCGACGGCCGGCGAGGACAGGAACGGCCCGGCCGTTCCCACCGGCATGTCCCAGACGCGCTTCAGCGTCCGGCGGTCGAGGCAGTACAGCCGGCCCGTCTCGGTGACGAAGTAGACGTTCTCGGCCCCGACGGCGGGCGAGGTGACGATGGGCTCGTGGGCGTCGAAGGGCCGGCCGACCGGCTGGCGGTCGGTCGTCATGCAGTAGAACTTCCCGTCGCGGCTGCCGAAGTAGATCCGCCCGTCCGCCCCGGCGAGCGTGCCGAGGATGGTCCGCCCCATCTGGAACTTCCAGACCACGCTGCCGTCGGCGGGATTGAGGCACCAGACCTCGCCGGCCGGGCCGAGGTTCTTCGACTTCTCCGCGATCTCGGCCTCGGCGGCGCCGGCGTCGCGCATCCGCTTGATCTTTTTCTCGCGGACGACCTCGGCCGACTCGATGAGGTTGCCGTTGCCCATGCCGACGAAGAGCTTCCCGTCGGTCAGCGTCGGCGAGCCGAACACGGGGTAGGGCGCCGGCGTCCGCCAGATCTCCTTGCCGGTCTCGGCCTCGACGCAGACGACGGCGCAGCCGCCCTCGCCGAGGCCGAAGTAGACCTTCCCGTCGTGGACGATCGGGGAAGTCTCGCAGTCGGGGTACTTCTTGCCGTCCAGGTGCCAGAGCTGCCGGGGCCCGCCGCCCGACGGGGCCAGGGCGATGCAGTACATCCCGTCGTCCCCGGCGCCGATGTAGACCTTGTCCTCGTAGATGCAGGGGCTGGACTCGACGTGGCTTCCCGTCCGCAGCTCCCAGAGCCGCTCGCCGCTGGCCGCGTCCAGGCAGGTGACGCGGGCCTCGCGCGTGAAGTGAAGCCCCTCCCCGCAGACGACGTACTTGTCCGTCGCCGCCGGCGAGGAGTAGGTCGCCTTGAAGCCCCGGGGAGAGTAGTCCCACACCAGCGCCGCCGTCTCGGCGTCGAGGCAGAGGATGCCTCCCCGGTCGGAGAAGACGCCCTTGTCGGCCGAGGAAATGTACACCCGGTTGCCCACCACCGCCGGCGAGGAGTAGAAGCACTTGACCTTGCCGTAGGCGTAGCTCCAGACGACGGCCCGCTCGGCGGGGTCCGGGTGGCCCGCGACGGCGCCGCGGCGCTCGATCCCGCCGCGGAAGGCCGGCCAGTCCGCCGAGCCCAGCTCGACCTTGCCGGCCTCCGCCCCCGACCCGCCGAACGCCGACGACAGCAGGTACACCCCGCCGACCACCACCGCCACGAAGATCCCCGTCGGGACCTTCTTCTTCCACAGCAGCTTGCCCAGGGCCTTCATGGCCGAGGGCTTCAGCATCGACAGCAGCGCCCCGCCCAGGGCCACCAGGATGGCCGGCAGAATGGCCAGGAAGACCTGGAGGGGCCCGATGAGGATGGGCACGACGCCCACGGCCTCCGCCGCCTCCGCCGCCGCCGGCAGCGACAGCACCCCCCACGCCGCCCCCCACGCCGCCGGGCCCAACGAACCGAAAGTCCTTCGACTGTCCATCAGCGCAATCCTCACCCGCCGGCCGGGGCTATTTCTTCTTCGCCGCCTTCATCACGCCGACGCCGACGATCACGTCGGCCGGGCCGTCGGCCACCTGGACCTTCATCTGCCGGAGGCCCTTGCCGGGCACGGCCCACTTGACCACGCACTGGCCGGGGTGTCGGGCGACGAGGGTCGCCGGCGGCGAGTGCCCGCCGACCGCGACCATCCCGCAGCAGACGGGGTGCTTCTCGCCCTGCCAGCAACTGACCGTCACCGGCCCGGTGGTGCCCTTCGGCAGCCGCAGCCGCAGGATCGGCATGTCGTACTGCTCGCCGAGATAGGCGAAGACCTGCCCGTCGGCCAGCAGCATCGCCAGGTCCGTCGAGCCGTCGTCGTTGAGGTCGCCGACGGCCATGGCCTTCTTGATGATCGGGGGCTGGCCGGGCTCCGCCCTCAGCCCCCGCAGCCGCACCTGCCCCTCCTCGCCGAAGGAGCGGAAGCCGCGGTTGCAGTGATACAGGATCTGGCTCTGCGGGTAGATCAGGCAGATGTCCTGCCGGCCGTCGTGGTTGAGGTCCACCGTCCAAACCTCCGCCGACCGGGCCGGACACTTGTAGCTCATCGAGCCGCTGTAGCGGAAGGTGTCCTGGAAGTTTCCCTTGCCGTCGTTCTCCCAGAGCCGGTTCTGCTCGACCCCGGCCAGGAAGACGTCCACCGCCCCGTCCTCGTTGAAGTCGCCGACGGCGGCCATGGCCGTCCCCGCGCCGCTGCCGACGGTGCTCTTGACGGCCTTGGCGAAGCCGCCCTTGATGCCCTTCCACAACAGCCCGCCCTGCTCGCCGGGCTGGAGGACGTCGGCGTAGCCGTCGCCGTCGAGGTCGGCAACGACGCAGGCGGAGGTCTGCCCGAGATAGGCCGCGTCCGCCCCGCCGGGCATGGGCCGGACCTTCCACCCCTTCGTCCCGTCCGCCGACAGCAGCACCGGCCTGGAGTGCGTGCTGACCAGCAGGCCCGGCTTGCCGTCCGTCGAACAGGCCGACAGGCCCGTGCAGCCGGCCTCCAGCTTCACCGTCCAGCCCGCCCCGGCGTTGGTGAACTTGCCGTCCTTGCCCGCCCGCCGGACCGACAAGGCCTGCCCGTCCCAGGAGATCAGGTCGCCCAGGCCGTCGCCGTCGACGTCCAGCCAGGTGAAGATGCGGCTCTTGGTGTCCAACCCGGCGGCGGCCGTGACGTCCTTGAATGTCGTGTCCAGGTCGTCCACCTTCGGGCGGAAGAGCTTGTCGCCCGTGCCGGCCGAGACGAACAGGTGCCGCTTGTTCAGCCCGCCGACCTCGACGACGGCCATGCCGCCGGCCTCGGCGCCCACCTTGCCGACCTTCACGTGCTCCTCCGACCAGCGGACGCCGACGAACACCGGGACGTCCGAGTCCGGGTCCTTCTGAAGGTAGC
>Ga0272442_10009996_pt1 | contig 11751 bp, 8 predicted proteins | sample SSMForm2O_FD_200262 | JGI IMG/M metagenome (GOLD analysis project Ga0272442, IMG submission 200262) | Marine sediment archaeal communities from Little Sippewissett salt marsh, Falmouth, MA, United States - SSM-Form-2O | ecosystem: Environmental > Aquatic > Marine > Wetlands > Sediment ...
TAGCCATCGCCGGTTTTTTCCCCGGTGTCCGCTTCAAAGAGGGAAACCTGCCCGAACATCTCCTGTTCCTTTCTCTTCTGTATAAATGTCAGCGTCCCTTCAAGATTGTGAGTGAGGGTGGCCCTGGATGTTCCGAGACTGTCGAAGGCCCCGCATTGTATCAGCGTCTCGATCACTTTCCGGTTTACCTGTCTCAAATCGATCTTGTAGAGGAAATCCAGGAAGGATATATAAGCCCCTTCTTCCGATCTGGCGCGAAGGATCTCTTCAACCGCCGCTTTACCCACATTTTTTATACCCACGAGCCCGTATACGACCCGGCCGTTGCTGACGGAAAACCTGCTCTCCGACAGATTGATATCCGGGGCAAGTATGTCGAGACCCATCGCTTTGGTTTCGGTAATGTAAAAAGCGAGCTTCTCCGAATTGTTGATTTCGTTGGTGAGGTTGGCCGCCATAAACTCGGCCGGGTAATTGGCTTTGAGAAAGGCCGTCTGATAGGCCACCACCGAATAGGCGGCCGCGTGGCTCTTGTTGAATCCATAACTCGAGAAGGGCTTGAGCATCTCAAAGATTTCTTCGGCGAGCTTCCTGGAGAAGCCTTTCACCACCGCTCCGTCGATAAACTCGACCTTGAGCTTTTCCATTTCCTTTTCTTTTTTCTTTCCCATGGCCCGGCGCATGATATCGGCCTTACCCAGTGAAAATCCGCCCACAATCTGCGCCACCTGCATAACCTGTTCCTGATACACGATAACGCCGTACGTCGGTTTCAGTATCTCCGCGAGGCTCGGATCAGGATACCTGATGTCGGCTGATCCGTTTTTCGACGCGATAAACTGGGGTATATACTGCATGGGACCGGGACGGTACAGGGCGTTCAAGGCGATCAGGTCTTCGATTGAATTCGGCTTCGCCTGCTTGAGGATGTTCTGCATCCCGCTGCTTTCAAACTGGAACACACAGGTGCTTTTCCCCTCGCCCAGGAGGGCGAAGGTGGCCGCGTCGTTTTCCGATATCTTTTCAATATCAAACTCGGTACCTCTGGCCCGGATGAGGTCCTCGGTATTTTTTATCAAGGTGAGTGTCTTCAGCCCGAGAAAATCCATTTTCACCAGGCCGCAGTCTTCCAGCTGGTCCATGGTGTACTGGGTCGATACGGCGCCTGTCTTCGGGTCCACATAGAGGGGGACATACTCCGTCAGCGGTTCCCGTCCGATCACCACCCCGGCGGCATGGGTTGACGCATGGCGTGAAAGACCCTCGAGGGTACGCGCGGTAGCGATCAATTCAGTGTACACCCCTCCCTGGCTCTCAACATCCTTCAGTTTCGGTTCGGCGGCTATCGCCTTGTCAATGGTGATTTTGAGGTCTTCCGGCACCAGTTTCGCGATGCGGTCCGCCTCGGAAATAGGTATGTCCAGAACCCGGGCGACATCCCGGAGGACTACGCGGGTTTTGAGGGTCCCGAAGGTGATTATCTGTCCGACCCTGTCTTTGCCGTATTTTTCGGTCACGTATTCGATCACTTCTCCGCGCCGCTCATAGCAGAAATCTATATCGAAGTCAGGCATAGATATACGCTCGGGATTGAGAAAGCGCTCGAAGAGCAGGTTGTACTTGAAAGGATCAATATTGGTAATTTTCAGCGCGTAGGCGACTACCGAACCGGCGCCTGAACCCCGTCCCGGACCCACCGGGATATTGTTACTGCGGGCGAAATCAATGAAATCCCATACAATCAGAAAGTAACCGGGGAAACCCATTGAGTTGATAATTCCCAGCTCATACTCGGCCCTTTCGACATGCGCGGAGGTGACCGGTGAATATCGTTCCTTCAGTCCCTCCATGGTGATATGCCGCAGGTACTCCTCGAGGCTGTCGAAATTGTCCGGAATATTGTAATGCGGCAGGATCGCTCCGGGCTGAGGGATCTCGAGATTGCACTGTTCGGCAATTTTCGCGGTATTCGCGAGTGCTTCGGGGGCGTAGCTGAACAGCCGGGTCATTTCCTCTGCTGACTTCAGATAGAACTGATCGGAATCAAATTTCATCCGGTCGGTCTGATCTCTTTTTTTATTCGTACCAATGCAGATCAGGATATCCTGCGCCCCCGCGTCCTCGCGGTTCACATAGTGTATATCGTTGGTAGCAATCAGCGGGACACCTGTGGACTTCGAAATCTGCAGCAGGGCCTCGTTGACCTTCTTCTGCTCAGGTATTCCATGGTCCTGCAGTTCCAGGTAGAAATTCCCCTCTCCGAAGATATTCTGATAGGAAAGGGCCTTTTCTACCGCCGATTCCATTCGATTGGACAGTATCATCCTGGGGATCTCCCCTGCGAGACAGGCGCTCGAGCCGATGAGGCCTTCATGATACCGCTCCAGGAGTTCGTCATCGATTCTCGGTTTGTAGTAAAAACCTTCGGTGTAGGCCTTTGAAGAGAGCTGCATGAGGTTCTTGTAGCCCGCCACGTTCTTCGCGAAGACCAGGAGGTGGAAATAGCGGTTTTTCTGTTCGGTCCCGCTCTTATCAAATCGTGATTCGGGAGCCACGTAGAATTCACATCCTATGATCGGTTTGATGTTATTGGCTTTACAGGTTTGATAAAATTTGAGGACCCCGAACATGTTGCCGTGATCGGTGATCGCCAGGGCCTGCATACCCATTCCGGCGGCCTTTTGCACCAGTTTTTTTATATGCGCCGCGCCGTCAAGCAGTGAAAAATCGGTATGGTTGTGAAGATGGACAAAGCCGGACATTACATACTCCCTTAGAAAAATATATCCAATCAGATGTGTATCTGTAAAGTTAGCCGAGTGTTCTTTTCAAAAGAATAGCTCGGAAGATGGCTCATGCAGGGCGCTTAAATACCATTGAAGGAGCCTCAGGGACCTCTGTTTCTGGAACAGGGTCACCTCTCCAGGCAGCTGCATCAGCGAATTTCGGAATACTGTTCTCGCTTCCGCCCTGGATTTATCATTCAGGGGGATCTTCTGGCCCGTGATGAGGGTCTCCAACTCCCTGTCCCTCAATACCGCTTTCCCGATAAAGCTTATCGCTATCCGGAAATCCGTGAGCTCTCCCTTCTTTATATCGGACAGGGCGCAGAAGGTCAGGGAGGATTTTGGTTTTTGAAAGGGATCGCCGAGTTTTTGAAAAAACTGCATATTCCAATCGACAAATGGTATACGTATTCTGCTGAGAATCTCACCATTCTGAAGCGCGGATTCACCGGTCTTGTTAAAAAGCCTCGGTATCTGGATCCAACGGCTTTTACCAAGACGCCGCAGCTCGACTCTCGCGTCCAGGATCGTCAGAGGCCCGTAGGTGTTGAGCCGACGCGGGTGATGACACAGATTACCTCCGAGGGTAGCGCGGTTGCGGATGGCGGGGTGGGCAATGTTTATCAGGGACTGTGTAAAGATTTTCGGCAGAACATGCTGGCCGACCTTCAGTATCCTGTTAAGGGGAACACCTGCTCCTATTTCAAAGTAACGTTCTGTCCTGCTTATTCTCTGAAGTTCCGGAATGTTCCTGATATATATTACGATATCCGACAGATCAAACTTATCTCCTGCCTTATATTCCCTGGCCATGGCAGTTCCTCCCGCCCAGAGCGTGGCTTGAGGATAATTCTGGTATATCCTCAACAGTTCACTGAGAGTCCGGGGCTGGAAGACCTTGGTTTTATCCATTGACGTGTTCCCTGCGGTAAAAGGCCGCCCGAATGATTCCGCGCGCGAGATTGTGAAAATTGGTACAGGGGCAGTGTGTTCCCGCGAAAACTTCGAATATATCCTGTGTGGACGGGTCAGGGGAGCTTTTCAGGATGGATTGTATGATCACTATCTTTGAAGGAAGACAGTAGCTGCAGGGAAAAGCATTCTCATCCCTGAGTCCCTTGATAATATCTTCATATTCCTCCGAAAGCTGAATACCTTCGTATGTGTGGATTGAAGTGCCCTGGGCCGCGAAAACAGGGATCATGCATGAATATGCCAGCTCGCCGTTGAGAAGGACCGCGCAATTTCCGCACTCTCCGCTGTAGCATGACGGATGGAGACTGTGGATCTTTAGCCTGTCACGCAGAAAATCCACGAGACGCAGGGAAGCGGGAACGTCCGCGGCAAGCTCCTGTCCGTTCAGAGTAAAGGATATTTTCATGACGGTTCCTCCAGATAACCCTGGATAATTTCTGAAGTAAGCGGAATACAGTCGAAATAGACACCGGCGGCCTGACTGAGGGCTGTGACAAAGGCTGATGGGACCAGAGATTCAGCGATTTCATTGATCCCCCCGGGTATTCCCTTCGAGGTGTTTTCAAAGGTGATCGAAATGGGAGGCAGGCGCATAATGAGGGGTCCCCGTTCCTCGATGGAGTAATCGGGATTATATCTCGGAGAAACTTTATTCTCCCCCATTACCCAGGCGAGTGCTTCATAGATACTCCCTTCGGCGATTGAGACCGCGTATTGAGTGTCGTATACCAGACCGCAGTCGAAGGACGCCCATACACCCCGGATTTCAGGTACGAGGCTGAGAGGGTCCAGTTCCACTTCGGTTACCACGGCTCCCCAGGACAGGGTATGAAACGGCAGCCCCTTTAGACGCGCGCTGTCCCAGGTGCTCTTTCTGGGAGCGGTGATACTGCGGGATACCTCTATGGGCAGGGGAGTATGAAAGCGCTGTTTCCTGATATGGGAGCAGCACTTTTCCACCAGGCTGGTATACACGGCCACGGGCATTGCCAGCATCATCGGACCGGAATCCGGCAGCGTGTCCGTGTCGCCTTCGGCGATCGCGATGGATTCCGGCGGGATCGAGAGTATCTCTCCTGCCTTTCTTTTCCACAATTCCTGGATCGCCCTGGGGATCGTCATGGTACCGCAGTAAATAGTGAGCCGGTCCTGACTGTCGAGTACGGCTTTGATACCCCAGTTGATCCTGCCGTCCGGTTTCTGCGTGAATCCATTACCCGTGAATCCTGCCGCGATCCCTATACCCCGGAAGGACCTGCGGGAAGTTTTACCCGTGTTTCGTCTCTTGCGGATCAGTTCGTATGAGGAATGTTTGCGGTAAAAATCCGACCGCTCAATGACCTGGTCGAGAAGATCCGACAGAGGCATTCCCGCAATATGGGCTCCGGTAATGATATTCCTGTGTGATGTGTGTTGTTTTTTCCAGTCTCCCGGGTTGAGCTGTGAAAACTCCGCCAAACGGGAAAAATGGACCTCTGTGGCGAACATGCTCTGGGATACTCCCATTCCCCGGTACAGGTTCATTGGCGGGGTACTGGTTCGCACTGTCTCGGCGGTGATACTCAGATGCGGTATTTTGTAAAAATTACCGGTGGCTATAATGGCCCGTGTGAGCAGTTCTCCGGTGAAAAAAGGATAAGCCCCGATATCAAAACGCAGATGGACCCTCTCAGCCAGTATATCTCCCTTATCGCTGAGTACCGAGGTCCTCCTGACCTCCACCGGAGGTTTGCGGCTGGTATACCTCTCAACTTCCTGGGGCGTGAGAAGCAGACGCGCCGGGTGTCCTGTGATGATGCTTACCACCGCGGCCATGGCCGCGAGGACTGAGGGAAAGAGTACCTTCTCTCCGTAAGCGGGACTGGGATTCGATTGAATGACCCTCACCCGGGAATCCTCGACCCCCGTTGCGGCCGCTACAACACTGCGGACATGCATCGGCCAGTGTGTTGGAGTGTGAACAATAATTTTATCATTTTCAATATAGGTATAGGCCCCCAGCGGGGCACGGTTGACATGGGATTCGACGGAGGTATGATATTCCGCCTCTACTGTCTGGGTCTCCGTTCCGAAATCCTTGTCCGGATTTCCCAGGACCAGCTGACGTGAATCCGTCACCTGGTCAGCTGAACTCGGATTGAAGGCCAGCAGGGAAAAATCAGTCTCATAGGATATCCGGATCTGGCGCTCAGCCTTGGCGAGGAGATCTTTTTCATGGGCGGCGAGCAGAAGCACAGGTTCTCCCTCATATTCGATGGTACCGCTGCTCAGCAGGGGCATGGTATCGCCGAGGGCCTCGAACTGATTCTGCCCCGGGATATCGCGGGCACTGAACACATGTACTTTCCTGGATATCCCCTCGGTGAGGATGGATTCTATCTTTCCCCGGGGAATATCGGCCCGCATGACCCGGACAGTGAGCATGTCCGGGGAAGAATATTCATCGATAAAGGGAAGATCAAGAGCCAAGGCGGTTCCTCCGGTACGCGCTGGTGCCGATTGAAATAACCGCGTCTATGACCCTGCGGACCTGTGTATCCGTAAGGTCCGGATAGATCGGAAGGCTGAGTGCTGATTCAAACACGCGCATGGATACCGGAAAGTCCTGAGGCTGATATCCGTACCGCTTCCGGTAATAACTCATGATATGGAGAGGTATATAGTGAACAGACGCTCCGATACCCATCTGCTGCAGCCTTTCGATAAACTGGTCACGGGTGATATTGAGTTTGTCGAGCTGGAGTTTCAGGATGAAAAGATGCCACGCGTGAGGGCCTCCTGCGGCCGGGAGCTGGAGAAAATCATAATCTTTCAGACCGGAGATATACATTTCGGCGATATGCCGCCGGGACTCCAGAAAATCATCAGCCTTGCGGAGCTGGACCCTGCCGATGGCGGCGGCTATGTCCGGGAGATTATATTTATATCCGGCCTCCACTACGTCGTAACGCCAGGACGCCTTTTGTTCCGTGTATCTTTTCCATACTTCCCGGTCTATGCCATGCAGGCGCATCACGGATATCCGGCGCGCGATCCGGGGATCGGCGGTCACGACCATACCTCCCTCACCGGTAGTGATGGTCTTGGTAGCGTAAAAACTGTACACCCCGATGTCTCCGATACAACCGAGAAAACCGCCGTCTGTGCGGACGGGCAGCGCGTGGGCGGCGTCCTCGACAATCGCAGCACCGCCGCGGGCCGCGGTCTCCTGTATTCTCCCCATTTCGCATGGGCGTCCGCCGAGGTGCACGGGAATGACCGCTTTGATGTTCCGGTTATTCCTGAAAGCTTCCTCCAGCTTGTCGGGATCGATGGTCAGACTGTCACTGTCGATATCCACAAATACCGGGTCCGCGTCCAGGTATCGAATCACTTCGGCGGAGGATGTGAAGGTGTACGGACTGGTAATGACTCTGTCCCCGGGGCCGATACCCAGGGCTTCCAGCGCGAGATGAAGACCCGCGGTGGCGGAATTAACCGCCAGGGCGTGAGGCGCCCCCGTAAAGGCGGCAAACTCACGTTCAAACTCAAGGGTCTGGCCCGCCGTGGTCAGCCATCCGCTGCGCAGGACCTCGAGGACCGCCTCTTCTTCTTCCCTGCCGATAGATGGACGGGCAAAGGGAATCGGCTCCTGATGAGGAATATCAATGGATCGGCTCATTATCAACCTCCTGCACAGTCGTAAGGTACCCGCGAACGATTTCACGCAGCAGACGGCGGTTGCGGTACGGGTCGGGATTATCCGGATTGAAAAAACAGAAATCCCGGAGTTCCATCAATAGCTGGTCCATGCTCACCTGAAAACGGGGGCGCCGGACAAGACGGTTGATATCCTTATATTCCGTAGCTTCCAGTTTTTCTCCGTCCGACCAGAGCCGTTCGGTCATCTTCTCTCCCGGTCTGAGTCCGATATATCGAATGGCGATCTCCTGCTCCGGGGTAAAACCGTAAAAGCGGATCATCTGCTCGGCAAGTTCCTTGATCGGTACAGGCTCGCCCATATCGAGAATATAAACATTATCTCCGCGGCCGACCCCCCCCGCCTTTAATACGAGGGAAGCCGCTTCGGGTATGGTCATAAAAAACCGGGTAACCTCGGGGTGGGTAATGGTAACGGGACCTCCCTTGAGGATCTGCTTGGTAAAAAGAGGAACGATGCTGCCGCGGGACCCGATTACATTTCCGAAGCGGACGACAATGTAGTCGCCGTGATCTCCGTTACTTCCAAGTACGATCTCTTCGGCAATACTCTTGGAGGCGCCGTACATGCTTGTGGGATCAACCGCTTTATCCGTGGAAATAAACACAAACCGGGGCACTTTGTTTCTGCGGGCCGCATCGACAACATTTTTTGTACCGAAAACGTTGTTCTTGATGGCTTCGATAGGGTTTGCCTCCAGCAGGGGAACATGCTTGTAGGCCGCGCAGTGGAAAATGACATCAGCCTTCAGCCTGCGGATAATGAAATCCATATAAGCGGGGTCCTGCATTTCCCCTATGATCGGAACGATAGTCGCCTTATCTCCGACCCCCTCTTCCTGGAGTATTCTCAGTTCCTTATCTATTTCGTATACACTGTTCTCACCGTGGTCGAAAAGGTAGAGACGTTCAGCCCCACCCGAGAGCAGCTGCCGTGCGAGTTCGCTGCCGATGCTTCCGCCGGCCCCCGTGATGAGCACGCGTTTTCCCCGAAGGTAATCCAGGCTATCCTTCAGTCCTATGGAAATCTGGTCGCGGCCGAGAAGGTCCTGGGCGCTGATTTCACGGGTCTGAATCAGGTGGGCATCACCGTCGATAATCTGTGAGAGCCGCGGCAGGATCCGTATCCTCTTGAGATTGGTGTTCTGCAGGATCGTGTATATACGGCGCAGCTGTTCCCCTGAGGCGCCCGGAATGGCGATGAGGGCCTCATCGGCCGGTGTGTGCTCCATGATACCGGAAACCGATGAGAGGGGGCCATATACCGGTATGCCCATAATCCCGGTCCCGATCTTACGGGGATTGTCGTCGATAAATGCCACCACATTGCCGAGGATACCCTTGGAACGGATCTCTTCGGCGATTTCGTGGCCCGCGAAGCCCGCGCCGATTATATAGATATTACTCTGTTTTTCCCGAATCATCGCTACTCTTCTTTTTTAAAAATTCGAATCCGAAATCAACGAGGAAAGACTGGTCGTATAACGACAACTTTACTTTCGCCCTCTGTTTTCTCCTGTCTACCTTCACAATTCTGCCTTCCATTCCCATCATCGGGCCATCGATTACCTCGATGCGGTTCTGCGCGTCAAAGGTCACGATGGATTTGTGTACTATTTCACCGAAGCTTAAAAAATGAAGAAGAAGACCCTTATCATCTCCGGAAAGCGGTTCTATATGCTGATTGTCCTTTAAAAACCGGACAAAACCGGAGGTTTTTTTCATGGCCCAGTATACATCCGGCGGCAAATCATCTGCTTCATAGAAGATATATCCTGGGAAAATCGGGGCGAGCTGCTCACTGGCTGTTCCCCGGCGACGGATAGTCAATATGCGGCGGGGCCACAGGAATTTTCCGGAATCATTCTGTCCGGGAGCTTCAAGCCGCAGGGATGTTTTTACAAGATGCAGGAACTTGTCCTCATCTCCTGTAAAGACCTGCAGTACATAATACTTCATTTGTCGAGCAGTAGAATAACTTGCAATTGGACGACCGGTCTGACTCTTCACGATTCTGAATAGAAAATATCATGGAAAGGGTTATCCTGCAACACCTGAGATGAGGAGAGATTTACAATTGTCAAATATGTTCCGATAATAGTAAGGAGAAACCTTCAGGGAGAATTGTGATGAGACATACCAGGGCCTTTCTTCTGTACAGTATCCTGTTGATGAACATCATGCTGCCCCTTACCGCGGAAACTGTCATGCTCTACTCTGATAAATCTTCCGGGATCGGGGATGAACAGAGTTCTATCAGGTATATCGAGGACGGAATCATGGAAGTTTTCTTCGACGCGGGGCATATCATTTTTAATGGTAATTATGAAATGTCGCCCCTTACGGAGGAGACGGACACTCTTTTTGCGGATCTTCCGGGCAGCCGGATAGCCAAAGCCGGCGGTGCCTCATACGTCCTCACGGTCCGGCTTCTCTTTACCGATGATGAGAAGGATCTTTTGCCGGTTTCAGCCGAATATGTCTTCATCGATCTTGAAACCGATAAAAATCTCACCAGTGGATTGATGCTGCTTGAGAAACCTGATGACTGGAAGGAAAGGGAGCCGCACGAACTGGTTCAAAGTCTGGGGAAAAGACTCGGCATGGAAGCCCTGAAAGGATTATAGGATCATTTTTCTCTTAAAAAGAGGCGGGAGTACCCCGAGAATGATATATGGGAGTGTGACATGAAAAGTACACAGAAATTTTTTCCTGCTCAAAGGTTTATCATATATATTCTACTCTTGTTTGTATTCCTTATGAGTGTGGATACTGCCGCGGCGCAGGAGCCCTTCTGGGAAGGCAGAATCAGCGCCGCGCCCTACGGACTGCTGCCGAGCAGCGGCATGTATGCCGCGTCAAACGCGTTTCCCCTGGACAGTAAAGTTCTCATTTCCACTCCGGAAAGCACCAGCCTGATAGAAGTTCGGGTGGTGGAAAGACTGGATGTGGACCGGGTCTTTATGCAGCTGTCACCGGAAGCTGCCCGGCAGTTCGGCCTGAAGGCCAATGAAATCCTGATCGCCAGGGTTTCACCGGTGAGGGACGATACAAGCGCGGTGGAGAAGAGCCTTTTACAGGAATCTCCGTACTCAAAAGACCCTGATATCAATCCTTCCACTGCTGCCAACGAAGGCAGACTCTCGCTGATCCAGGAGTACCTCGATGAGAATGAGCCTGCCGCTGAGAAGCCTCGGGAAATAATTTCACAGAAACCTTCGCCCGATGAAACCACGGCGGAACCCCCCGTGGAAGTCGCTGAGGCAATCGAGTCAGAGTATGTCCCTGCGGGACCCTCGGAAATCGCTGAGGTTCCGGCTCAGCCTGAAACCGGAGAGCCGGCAGCCCGGGAGACTCTATCAGGCAGCGCCGTTGTACATGCCATCCCCGATAGAACAATCGAGCCTGAGGAGCTTGAATACACACTGCCGCCTCCGGATAGAAAGACGGAAGGAATCTCCGTCGCGGCGGAGCCTTCCGTTCAGGAGGACGCTCCGGAAGTGCCGGCCTCCGCGGATTCTGCCGAACCGCGCATAGTGGCGATGGAACCCATATTCCCCGTCGAAAAAGATTACAGCTATATTCCATCGGCGCCGGACAAGCCCGCATCACGGACAAGGGGTGAGGGACCGGTGATTTCCATGGATTCCGCTGAACCTTCGTCGGACGATCCCGGAACCGGACTCCTCGCGCGCCATGCTCCCGAACTGCCGAAGACAGAAGCACCGATGGCCGATCTGGGCAGTGTGGAAGACACCGAAGCCGCAGGAGAAGCAGGGCTCGCGGATGCGGAACACCAGCCTGTTCTGCCTGGGGAAGAACAGGCTGGGGAGGAAATCCCCGTGGTTTCTGAAATCCCCGAAGACGCGGAGCTGGTCCTGGTACCGGCGGAAGAACGTCCCCCCGAAGGACCTCCGGCGGTGGTCGAAGAGGTTCCTGATACTTCTCCGAGCGCGGAAGGACCCGCAAGAACACGCGTATCTGCCAGTACGTCGCTTATCGGCGGACCCGTGGATGTGCGTTCCAATCTGGAGAACCGGTCATATTACCTGCAGGTGGGGGCGTATAATAAACTCGAATCCGCCCGGAACAATGCCGTTGCCCTGGCCCCGGGGTACCCGGTGATGATCTATACGGAAAAGAACGGAGCGGCCCCATATAAACTGATGATCGGCCCTCTGAACGAGGACGAGAGCGATACTCTGCTCTATACCCTGAGTTCCCGCGGGTACCCGGACGCCTTTGTACGGAGGGGAAACTGAGAATATGACAATTTCCTCATATGATGAAT
>Ga0272442_10009997_pt1 | contig 11751 bp, 4 predicted proteins | sample SSMForm2O_FD_200262 | JGI IMG/M metagenome (GOLD analysis project Ga0272442, IMG submission 200262) | Marine sediment archaeal communities from Little Sippewissett salt marsh, Falmouth, MA, United States - SSM-Form-2O | ecosystem: Environmental > Aquatic > Marine > Wetlands > Sediment ...
CGTAACCAATGACGGGCCTGACCCGGCATCAGGCATTACAGTTAAAGATGTGCTGGGATCCGATTTTACCTACGATTCCGACAACAGCAGCGGCGCCTTTAACAGCGGCACCGGTATATGGACCGTGGGCAGCCTGGCCAGCGGATCCAGCGCGTCTATTCAGATAACCGCTGTTGTCGCAGCAACCGGGTCAATTGAAAATACCGCCCAGGTTCAGGCCTGTGACGACAATGATACAGATTCCACACCGGGAAACAGCGTACCGTCTGAAGACGACCAGGATTCAGCGTCTCTCACTGTTGCACCTTCAGCAGACCTTGCCCTGGAGAAAACCGTGAACAGCGGAACAGCGCATCTCAACGATAACGTTGTGTTCAGTATCACCCTGACAAACAGCGGGCCTGACAATGCAACAGGCGTATCAGTGCGTGATCTGCTGCCCGCGGGCCTGTCTTTTGTATCCGTGTCGGCGGACAACGGTTCCTATAATGAAACAACAGGCATATGGTCAGTGGGTTCCCTGAATAACGGATCTCAGACGACCTTATCCATCACCGCGGCAGCAACCCAGTCGGGCACTCTTGCGAATACTGCCCAGGTATCTGCTTCTGATCAGTACGATCCTGATTCCACACCGGACAACAATGCGCCGGCTGAAGATGACCAGGATAATGCCTCGGTTACGGTACCTTCCCAGGCTGACCTGCGCCTGACCAAGAGTGTAAACACACCGAATCCCGCATTCGGAGATAATGTGGTGTACACAGTTACCGTTTATAATGACGGCCCCGATGGTGCTGCCAATGTGGAAGTGGAAGATATTTTGCCCGCGTCCATGACCTATCAGTCCGACAACAGCGGGGGAGACTACAACAGCACTACAGGTATTTGGACCGTGGGCAGTCTGGCTAACGGCACTGATGCAACTATTCAGATTACCGCGCAGGTCGCCGGAACCGGCACTATTGACAATACCGCCCAGGTTCACGCCTCCAGCCAGTATGACCCTGATTCAACACCCGATAATGACGCGCCTGCTGAAGATGACCAGGATAATGCTTCTGTTTCAGTGGATCCCCTGGTTGACCTGGAACTGGAAAAGACCGTAAACAACGCGAATCCGAATTATGGAAGCAGTGTGATATTCACGTTGACTGTAACCAACACCCTCCCCTATAACAATGCAACAGGTGTTACTGTCACAGACATGCTTCCTGCCGGCCTTACATATGTGTCAGCATCAGGCGACGGAACCTACAACCAGGCCACGGGCCTGTGGACTGTAGGAGAGGTTGCAGCCGGTAACGGTTCAAAAAGCCTGACTATAAACGCACAGGTAAATTCCACCGGCTCTATGGAAAACACAGCGGAGGTTACCGCGTGCGACCAGGAGGACCGTGATTCCACACCGGGCAACAGCGATACAGGAGAGGATGATTACGATACAGCCTCTGTCAGTGTGGGGCAGTCAGCAGACCTTCGTCTGGATAAGAGTGTGGCCCTGGCACCGGGCAGTCCTTCACCAGTCCTCAATGCCGATATTGTATACACTATCAGCGTTTATAATGACGGGCCTGATAACGCGACAAATGTGGAAGTCGAAGATATCCTGCCAACAGGCGCCGCCTATCAGAGTGACAACTCCGGCGGCGCGTACAACAGCGCAACAGGCATATGGACTGTGGGCAGTCTTGCCAACGGCGCCGGCGCCACTCTGGAGATTACCGCCAGGATAGCAGGCACCAATGTAATTGACAATACCGCCCAGGTTCACGCGTCGGACCAGTACGATCCCGATTCGACACCTGATAATGACATTTCCGGCGAAGATGACCAGGACAATGCTGATATTACCATACCGCCGGTGGTCGACCTGGAGCTGAATAAATCCGTTGACAACAGCCATCCTCCTTTTGGGTCGAGCATAGCGTTCACCCTGAGTCTTGAAAACAAGTCTGCATTCAATGATGATGCCACTGGCGTTGAAGTAACAGACGTCCTGCCTGCGGGCCTGGACTTTGTGTCAGCATCGGGCGACGGCTCCTATGACCAGGCAGCCGGCGTGTGGACTGTCGGTAACGTAGCGGCCAATGCCGGAGCAAAAACACTGACAATCAACGCTCAGGTCAACACCACAGGCAGTGTGCAGAACTTCGCTCAGGTGAGCGCCTGCGACCAGTACGATATCGATTCAACACCCGATAACGGCGACGCTGATGAAGACGACGATGACACAGCTTCTGTGAGCGTGGACGAATCAGCTGACCTGCGCCTGGAAAAAAGTATAGATAAATCCGTAACAATCCTGGGCGACACAGTCACCTTTACCCTGCTGATTCACAACAGCGGGCCTGACAAGGCGACAAATGTAAAAGCAATGGACTACCTGCCCAACGGATTTGAGGTCATCTCATCACAGGGCCAGGGCAATTTCCACAGTTCCAACGGCCTGTGGAAAGTCGGCGATATCGGGGCCTATGAGGATGCCGTCATGACTGTGTCTGTTAAAATAAACACAACAGGACGCAAAACCAATATTGCCGAGATCACTGAAGTTGACCAGTATGACCCTGACTCCACACCCAACAATCATGTACCGGCGGAAGACGATTATGATGTGGCATCAGTAAACATTCCTCTGGTTACCGATATCGAACTTGACAAATCAGCTGACAAGGATACTGTCATGTTCAAAGACCAGGTAAACTTCTCTCTGACAGTAACCAATACATCGGACCTGAATGATGCCACCGGCGTTACAGTCAAAGACACTCTTCCTGAAGGGTTCAGCTATGTATCTTCAACCGGTACAGGCACATACAATCCTTCAAACGGCATCTGGACTGTCGGGTCTGTTGCCAAAAATGGCGGCAGCGCGCAGATCATCATTTCCGCCAGGGCCGATTCTACCGGTTCATTTGAAAACAGGGCTGAAATCTGGGCCTGCAATGAGTATGATCTTGATTCCACCCCGGCCAACAACAGCACTGATGAAGATGACGATGACCTCGTCAGCCTGTTCGTACCTGAAGCTGCCGACCTTGAACTGGAGAAATCAATTGATGCCGGCCAGCAGTATGTACAGGGCGAAGCAGTCTTTACACTTACTCTGTTTAACCGGGGCCCTGATACCGGCACCGGCATAACTGTAACCGACCTGCTGCCTCGAGGCGTTGCATTCAGCGCTGCAGCTGGCGACGGGTCTTATAATGCTGAAACCGGTATCTGGACAGTAGGCAGCATGGAGCGGGGCGCTCGCAAAATCATGACCATCACAACCGTGCTTTCCGATTCAGCAGCCGAATTTGTCAACACGGCCCAGGTAAGCACCGCTGACCAGTACGACCCCGATTCCACGCCGGGCAACAGCGAACCTGAAGAAGACGATCAGGATTCAGCCGGCCTTACAGCTGTACCTGTGTCTGACCTGCGGCTCGACAAACAGGGTTACCAGGATACTGTTGAAATCGGTACTGAAGCCCTGTTCCGCCTGTCTGTGTACAATGACGGGCCCAATATTGCCACGGGTGTTAAAGTCCGCGACCAGCTTCCCCGCGGCATGGCCTACCTGTCCCACAGCAGCGGATCCTATGATCCGGTAACAGGTGTATGGAACATCGGAACTTTGGCTGTCAATGATTCGGCTGTCATCACGCTGACCTGTACAGCCTCAGATACCGGGCTGATTCATAACAGCGCCCAGGTAAGCGCCAGTGACAATCATGATCCTGATTCAACACCGGATAACAGCAAACCTGACGAGGACGACCAGGATGACGCCCATGTCTTTGTTATCGCAGGATCCATCGGTGATGAAGTATGGTTTGACACCAATGAGAACGGTATTAAAGACAGCGGTGAAGCTCCTGTTCAAGGCGTGATCATCCGCCTTATACACCAGGGACGGGCTGTAGCAGCCGATACAACTGACAGTATGGGCCTCTACCTGTTTACCAGTCTGGCGTCAGGCTCCTATATTGTCGATGTTGACGATGCCACCCTGCCGGCGCGTGTACGGCTGACAACCGGCAATGACCCCATGAATATTGAACTGAAGGCCGGAGAACAGCGGACTGACGCTGACTTCGGGTATGCCGCTCCCTCGGGTTCTATAGGCGATGAAGTATGGAAAGATACCGATGGTAACGGCACCCGCAGCACCGATGAGACCGAAGGCCTGGCCGGTGTGCGCGTCATGCTGAAAAATGTCAATGGTTCCCTAATTGCAGAAACCAGGACCGATGAATCGGGCCTGTATACATTTACCAGCCTGGAATCCGACACCTTCCTTGTTCAGCTTGACCAGACGACCCTGCCTCTGGGCTACAGCACAACCACCGGTTCAAGCCATAAAGTATTTCTGGAAAACAACCAGAATTACACTGAGGCGGATTTTGGAGCCATGTATGTTGACGGCAATGTGGGCTCCATCGGTGATTATGTATGGAAAGACATTAACCGCAACGGCCTTGTTGATCCCGGTGAAAATCCCGGCATCAGTGGTGTTGAAGTCCTGCTCCTCGACGGGTCAGGCAATGAAATTGACCGTGACACTACTGATGCCGACGGATGCTACCGTTTCCAGGGACTGGCAGCGGGATCCTACATTGTCGACGTCAATACTGGAAGCCTGCCCGACACCTGGGTACTAACTACAGACAATAATCCCATGCCTGTTACAATTGCAGCAGGAGAGGATTATTCCAAAGCCGACTTCGGATTCATGGAAGTTGCACAGAATGTGGGAGTCATCGGCGACTACACCTGGCATGATATGAACTGGAACGCCAATCAGGATCCTGATGAATCCTCCCTGTCATATATCACTGTATTCCTGTACAAAGACGGCTCTCTGTTAAAGACTGCCAGGACAAATTTCTTCGGCCGGTACCTGTTTACAAACCTTGCTCCCGGCAGCTACTGGGTAAAAGCCTGCACCCGCGGCCCCCTGCCTCCGGGCAGTATGCGGGAGGGCTACAACGGCGGAGACTCGCCAGAACCCTGGGAAATGACAACGGCTGATTCTTTCTATGTGGAACTTAAGGGCGGTGAAGTATACAGAAATGCCGACTTTGGATTCGCCTATCCCAGTGAGGACTGGGGCGCCGGCGACAAAAAGGTTTTCGCCATGTACCAGCCCTGGTATACCGGAGCGGACAATGATTCGACACTTCGGTACTGGGACGAATTATTCAGGGGCGGTCATGCCGACACCTCTCGGTTCGGGCAGTATGACTGCACCAGCCCCGACCTTGCCGAATATCATATATTATCGGCCTGGTCCAGCGGCATTGACGGATTCGTTGTCGACTGGTACGGCAGGAGCTCTTTGGAAAACCGGGCCCTGCGAATCATGCTCGATAAAGCCGCGGACCTCTATGCTGCTTACGGCCAGTACGGATTTGATTTCCAGATAGCACTATCATATAACGAGGCTGCATCAGGCAGCATGGGTGAGAATTTTACTTATATTGCTGATTCGCTGTTCACCCATGCGGCATATCTCAACACCAGGCAAGGATTAAGAAGGCCCCTCTTTATCGGAGATACCGGGCTCTCGCGGTTCTATGCTGCTGAATACAGGGATGCAGCAAGCCGGTATCTGCCTACAGGCACCATGCTTATATGGAACGAGGCGTATGCCCCGGCTTTCGGGCCTGTAGACGCTGTATACCCACTTGCAGGCACAGATTCCTGGGATCCCGATGGTAACGACTGGGGCGAAGGCCGTATTGACTATACGTATTCCGAGATTAATACTGACGCGGCCAGACACGACCTGACATTTGCTGTGGGCGGTGTATGGCCCGGGTATGATGACAGGCCGTGGTCCCTGGGTGAAAACCGGTTCATGAGCAGGCGCGACACCCTTACCTATGACGAGACCTGGAACAAGGTACACCAGTACGTTGACAACACCTTGTTTACTCTTCCCATGCCCTGGTGCCTTATTCAGTCGTGGAATGATTTTAACCGCGCCACTGAAATTGAGCCCACTACAGAATGGGGATACCGTTTCAATAAGCTGACACGCCGCCATATCAGGCGATTTAAAGGTTCGAACCACGCAGCAGGCAATGACCTGGCTCTCATCACGCCGGAATATATTTTCCGCGCCAGAAAAGCAGCTGCGCTCCATCATGAACACAGTGCCGAGATCAGCAGCCTCATTCAGAACGCGGTAAACAGTTTCTTCACCGGGCAGTATGAAGAAGCTGTATCATACGCAGATATGGCCTCGGGCCTATCAATAAGCAGGATCGATGTGGAAAAAACCGGCTCCGGGACCTACGCTGTTTCCTGGGAAGCGGCTAAGAATGCTACCGGTTATATTGTGTACTACTCTGCCGATTCCACAGTGTTCTCCGCAGCTCATGAAACAGGGCCCTATGCAGTGCCTGTAGGCAATACAACACGTTTCTGCCTTCAAGTACCGGACCCGGCATCAGAATACTACATAGCGGTTACTGCTGTTGATACGTGCCTGGGCCCCTGGGCCAATGAGGGCTGGTACTGCAGCTCGCTGTACAATACCGGAGTTGTGTATACAGGAGAATCGTTTACAGCCGTTGCCAACAGCAGCGGTCAGCGGCCTGAAGCCTTTATACTGGGACAGAACTTTCCCAATCCGTTCAATCCCGAGACAGCAATACAGTTTGCCCTGCCCCGGGCACAGCATGTTGTACTCCAGGTTTTCGATATACAGGGCAGGCTCATCGAGACACTGGTGGACAGCCGCATGAGCGCCGGTATGCACACGGTCTCTTTTAACGGCATGTATATTCCCAGCGGTATCTATTTCTACCGCATGCGCACTCAGAGCTTCAGCGCGGGCCGCCGTATGATACTCGTAAAATAGACGTGCTTATTAAACACAAAAAGGGCCGGCAGAATGCCGGCCCTTTTTATATATGAATGATTAACTGAATTGCTCTGTCAGAACTGCATCGCCTGAATGCAGGTAATCTCAAACAGGCAACATAAGCATTGCCCGTCTCTGTTACGCCCTGAATACATATACAGAGCGATCGTGAGTGCTGTTCGATCAATTAAACAAGATCCTGCTGCACTTTCCCTCCCTTGATGGGAGGGATTAAGGGAGGGTGACATAATTATTATGCATTCATTCTGTTAATTCAGCAGGAGAGTCGCATTGTTCTGCAATAACACGCAACACATCATCCGTATTCTCAAACACTTCATGGTTCCAAAAACAAAGGATTTTTTATCCTTGATGTTGATACAGATTGGTTTTCAAATCAAAACCACCCTCTCCTTAATCCTCTCCCTGAGGGAGAGGAAATTATTCTTTATTTTACCGTGCAGAAGCCTGGCCCATGCGGGGCATACATCAGAATCCCTACATAAACATTCAGACGGGGCTACAAACCTCGTCCGGCTTGGGGACAATCAAATTATCACATTCCGTAGGGGCGATGCATTGTTCCATGATACTCCGTTACTACTTGAATAATCCTTTCAGGAATGCATCATCCAATATAATAGATACATCTCAAACGGAAACAGCAGTATTTGCAAATCTCCCCATCTGGAAACATATCCCGCCCCTGTTACGCCCTGGATGCATATACAGAGCGATGGGAGTGCTGTTCCATCCATCAAACAAGCTTCTGCCGCATCTCTTCCCTCCCTTGACGGGAGGGATTAAGGGAGAGGAAATTCCTTTTTGCTCCGCTTGGGCCAGGCCCATGCGGGGCTGGAATCCATTTTCATGAATGCTTAATGTGATCTCAGACAGCCATTTGGAGCATTGCTTATGCATCAAACGTTGTCATTGTCCGGCATTGTAACACCTGAATTCAATGGTATCAGCCAAATAGACCCATATTGAATTATCTTTATAATAAATCCTTCTCGCTTGTGTCCCTTCATCCCACAGTACTTCAACTAATTCACAATCCTGACCGAAATGATACACAATTATGTTGTCTGCATTATTAAGCAGACAATACACTCCTCCTTCTCCATCGGGTGTACAATCCAGCCAGTATCTAAGGGGCATCCACGCGTACGGAGGCAGTGTGTCGTTTACCGCATAAAATTTTTCTGTGACCTCATCAAATGCATCATCTTTGTATGGTTTTTCGGTGATAAGTTCGCCGGACCGGGAAAACTTTTTTATCTTTGGCATTGCAGTATGAATCGCAAAAAGAGTCGACTCTTTGCCCTCGCATACAATCAGTTCATTCAGAGATGAAGGAGGCACTTCTCTTTTCCTCGTATAGCTCTTGAGTACTTCAAAATCATACCCTTGCACAGGCCTGCTTTCCAGTTCACCAAAGGATCTCGCCAAATTCATCTTTACATCATACTCATGGATAAGATCCTCTGCGCGGAATCCTCCTGCAGCATTGAACAACCTGCTGTCTGAACTGTACCATACAGCATTATTATGAAGATTTATATTTATCCTGGATTTAATAAATGTGCCGTCACTCAGAAAAAAGTGAAACTGTTTCATATTGCGGTCAAAAACGACAAGAGTATCTTTAATTGAAAAGAGTGCTCCCGGCCATATAAACTCTCCTGGCCCCCGGCCCTTTCTCCCTGTCCGCCGCAGCATCTCTCCGTCCAGTGAGGTAAAGATCAGCTGGCACGCATCAACATCCAGAATTGCCAGTTCACGTTCACTGGTTACTGCAAAGTCCGAAACATCCCCAATTATTTTTTCTGTGTCAGTTTCACCGGCATTGCTCCATACAGATATCAATTTCATTTTAGATTTTTTTATGCTGGAACCGGTACTGCATCTAATCTGACAAAGGAAGATTACAAGCAAAATAAAAAATAGTCGTGTTTTCATCGTATGACTCCCTATCTGCGCCGCAAGGATATGGCTGTGCGGCATTCTGGTCTTTTTAGACGCTATTGACATTCCGTCTTCAGGAATGCATTGTCCCTGCAGCGGTATGGAACCTGATCAAAGGCTGCAATAGCTGCAAGGTATAATAGTCAAAACAAACTTCCGGCACTGCTTGAGCCGCAGTGTATACTAAAGCCCGCAACCTAATGCTTTACCGGAGGTCAAGAATCCACATGCACTGAGAAATCAGCAGCGGGATAATATGCCCCGGCCCGCGCTGATGCATATTTATCCCAGGTGTACGTCCGGCATGAACAGTGCTGCCAATGATGACACTGCCAGAATACTTCCAACTGCCAGATGCAGCATAAATGCATATGTACGCATGTCAGCCATACGCTCCGTTACTCCGTATTCATTCCAGGACACGGACACAATTTTCAATAAAGTTCCTACCGATACCAGTGAAACCAGGGCCGCTGGATGAACCGAACCTGAAACTAAAACTAAAAGTATTGTTAAAACAACCAGGCCGGCAAGGGCACTGACACCATACCGGCCGGAAAAAGCAGGGCCGAATTCCATCACCATTGTTTTGCGCCCGGCGTTCTCATCATCAATTCTGCCGGCAAGCTCATCAATCCATATCCATAATCCGGTAACTACAACCAGTGGCAGCGATATCAGATATACTTTACGCGTGAGATCGCCGGCCTGAATAAGGTATGCCCCCAGAAGCGGTATCATACCAAGGCCTTCTGCAAGGATGACTTCCCCTCCTGCGCGCCGGTAAAAGCTGAACGGCGGCAGCACATACAGGGCACCGGCAAACAATGCAGTCAGCCCGTATACAATAAAAATATATTTGTGAACACCGGGCTGAAGAACCAGCCTGCTGTTTAGATGCAGGCCCAGGAGGCATGCCGCAGCTATGCATATGCACCCGTAGGCTGCAAGCCGGTGTTCAGGACGAGAAAGCGTAATCCGGTTCTGAGCCGAAGACTGCAGCAGAGAAAAGCCCCCATGAAAAAAAACAGCGGCTGCCAGGAACTCAATTGCCGCAATCCATTTGAATGAGAAACCCCGAGGCCGGAGCCAGAACGGCAATGTTGTCCCGGCCACAACCGGAAGGATGGACGCGGTCCAGTATCTGCATCCTGCATGATACAGAAATTCAGAAGCAGTGTTGGCATTTTTGAGTATACGCATGATTGATAGGTTGCCCGTTTATATGACGCCCGTGACCCATCACCCCCAGCCCCAACACCGCTGCTGATCCATCAGCAGCAGCGAGCGGCTGATGGAACTGTCCGAAGAGTTCAGTTATAGATGGAAATTCCTGTTAAGGCCGCCCGCAGTCCGGGCTCCCCGAAATATGTGTTTCAATTTCATAGGCACACAGCAGATATCCAGTACAATATAAATTTAATCATTTATTTCCAAAAACGCTTTTTCAAAACCGGGGTTCTTGAACCAGAATGTGGGAGATACAATTCTGTGATCATAACGGCTCGCCTCCCAGTCAGCGACTACCGGATCTATGTACGCAGTAGCATGTTCCGGGTTCTTTTTCAGCCAGATCAGTGTCAGTATTTTATGGACAATAAAAATACCCGTAACCACAATAAACCATGCCAGCCATACTGAATCACCGGGTCCGTAAATCTTACTTGTAAGGAATCCTACAGGCCAGAGCAGAAGTATAACAGACCATATTCTCCATCGTTTCCACCTGGTTTGATGCTTCTCACATTCCTTGCATAAAGGATATATCCATCGAAATTCTGTAACCCATTTATAGCCGCCTGCACCGCCTTTAACTTTCTTCATGGTTGTCGTGGGCTTCAGGCAGCAGGCGCATATTTTGGGCATCTGATACGATACGCCCGGCTTTACCCGTTTATTTTTGGGGATTTCACGAATGCGCATGATAACCTCCTTTATAGACACATACCGCTGCAAAGATTGTGCTGTTAGATTATGTCACCGCCGGCCTCCGGCCCCAATACATACACCTTCTTTCTTAACATGTCATGAATTGGGCCCTGCTCCTCTCCTCCCGCCCGGGATTCCCGCGTACCGGCCCTGTTATCTACTCTATCTACTCATAAACCCCGTACAACAAACATGAGAAAGTAAGCCACGCCAGTAATAGCGGCTCCTGACAATGTTGACGAGAAAATTCCGAGCTTCGGGGAACGCACCCACCCGCTTATTCCAAGACTCACGAAGAATGCCAGCATTCCCAGAAGAAAAGCGATGCTGGCCCATGTATACGCACCATACACTGTTGATTTATATGCGGGCCCTACGCTGCACCAGGGTCCAGAATTGTTGAGATTACACCGCTCACTCCAGTGATAGTAGTAATCCCCAGCAGAGTCGCAGCAAGCAGTGCAGCGCATGCTGCATACGGGATATATTTCTTTTTCTGATGGATTTGCAGCAGCCCGATCAACAATGTGACAGAAAAGCCTGCCAGGACTGCACTGGAAAACTGATTTGCTGCAGTACCTGAACTAAATCGCCGAGAGCCATGTATTCTCCTTGTTTATGAATTCAGGCCCGGATAAGACAGTATACCCCGGCAATCAAAACAATTACCTGATGCATTACCTTACCCTTACATACAAATCTTCCGCCTGCCCCCCCAATCATACATTATAATGAGACCCATATGCAGGGCCGGGGCCATTGTTTTTCATGAAACGGTTCAATCCGTCATGAAATCTCTCTCCAGTAATGAATAAATAACACTGTCGGTAAACTCATTGTTAAATAAATAATTCTCCCTGAAGTACGCTTCTTTCTGAAAACCGAGTTTTTCAAGCAGTTTTATTGAGGACAGATTATCGGGGTTTACATTTGCCTCTATACTGTGAAGCCGCATTTCAGTGAAACCATAGTGTATCAATTGGCAGGCTGTT
>Ga0272442_10009999_pt1 | contig 11750 bp, 4 predicted proteins | sample SSMForm2O_FD_200262 | JGI IMG/M metagenome (GOLD analysis project Ga0272442, IMG submission 200262) | Marine sediment archaeal communities from Little Sippewissett salt marsh, Falmouth, MA, United States - SSM-Form-2O | ecosystem: Environmental > Aquatic > Marine > Wetlands > Sediment ...
ACTACGAGTATATGATAGGCTGTATTATCTGTCAAGATAATAAAACAGTGTTTCAAAAAACCGCTGGACCGCCATTTCTCCCCGTAGTACAATCCTACTGTTGATACGAAACCCTAATCACGGAAGGACAGCGAATGAAAGGACCCGCTCCCATCAAGTCCGTTTTCAAGACAATGAAGATCTTGGAATGCCTCTCCTACCAGCGGAGCCTGGGGATCACTGAGCTCACCGGCCGGGTTTCTACCCTTCTAGAGGGTATCCCGATAGACAAGAGCACTGTGTACAGATTTCTTGTCTCCTTCATAGACCTGGGCTTTGTATACCAGGATCCACAGACGGGAAAGTACGGCTTGACTCTCAAGCTATTTGAGATCGGGATGTCGGTGCTCGAGCGCTTGGAGTTATGGCGTGAAGCAGAACCCATCGTTGAGGAGATCGCGCGCGTCACCGGTGAGACTGTGCATCTGGCAACCTTGGATGGGGATGAACTGGTGTACCTCGGAAAGGTAGAGTCGACGCGGGCGTTGCGTGTTTCTATGATGTCACGGGTTGGCAGCAGCGCGCCAGCCTATTGTACAGGAGTAGGCAAAATCCTCCTGGCTTATCTTCCCCGAAAACGGTTGGACCGTATTCTTAAAAAGGAAAAACCGGTTCGATACACTGACAAAACGATCGTACGCAGGGCTCACCTGGAGCGGGAGCTTTCGTCAATCAGGAAAAAAGGGTATGCGATCGACAACGAGGAGCACGAGATCGGCGTACGCTGCGTCGCCGCCCCCGTGCTAGACAACAATTCTGCAGTCTGCGGCGCGGTGAGCGTTTCGGTTCCCACGGTCAGACTGCCCGACGAGGAAATCCCCCGTTTCAGGGGTATAATCGTACAAGGCGCCGAAGAGATATCGAGGAGAATGGGCTACCGTGCGCCCCAATCCGCCGAAGACGCCGCAACTCAGAGGCGGCGCCTTGAATCGAGAGAGCGCGGACACTGACGGAGAGCACAGCAAAAGAACGGAGAGAAATCACAGCTGTCCTGGTTCATCAATGTAACACTTCAGGAAATCTGAGGAAAAGCGATAGTGATAGACAAACACAGTAGTATAGAAAATTTCGCCGGTGTTCGCGAGTATTCCCACCACAAACAACAAAGCCCCTGGCTTGGAGGGGCTTGATGCTCGCGAAGAATAGCAGAGGCAGGACTCGAACCTGCGGCCTCCGGGTTATGAGAACGCCCCGATGGTTGCACGCTCAAACCCTCTCCAGTTCAGCTCCGATTACAAAAACTTCCATCGTGTATCACCCCAAAGTGTGCTCCAAGCCCGGTCCGAAGTTGAACAAACCGACAACAAGAAGGGAGGATAGCTATCTCGTCAGCTTTGGCTTCCCCAGGCGCACGAGGATTCGATGCTTGATGAAGCCGCGCTCCAGCGGGATCACCCCATCCGGTAGACGCTGACCATCCATCTCCAACCACGACACGCCTCTTTCGAAACCTTCCGGATTCTCGACCTGTATCTCGTAGATCGATTCGCCGTGACGATACCGCAAACTGAAGCCTTCCCACCAACCTGGGATGACCGGATCCATCTGCATGTGATCCCCACGTATCTTCAAGCCCAGGACTTCTTCAACCCAGGCCCGGTACATCCAGGCCGCTGAGCCCGTGTACCATGACCAGCCACCCTGGCCGACCCTCCCCCGCAATTGATACACGTCAGCCGCTATCACGTACGGCTCTACCCCGTAGCGCCAGACCGTTTCCGGATCGCGGGCGTGCTCTATCGGATTGATCAGGCGCAGTATCTTCGCAGCACGCTCACCATCCCCTTTGCGCGCCATAGCCATGGCCAGCCACAGGGCAGCGTGAGTGTATTGCCCCCCGTTCTCGCGCACTCCCGGAGGGTACCCTTTGATATATCCGGGTGACGGCTCAATTTGGTCGAAAGGCGGTGTGAAGAGCAGCACCACTCCGTCATCCTCCCGCACCAGATGTTTCCACGCTGATTCCAAAGCCCTGTCCGCGCGATCCGGGTCGGCGGCACCGCTCAACCACGCCCAGGATTGGGGTATGGAAGCAACCCTCGCTTCCTCAGCCTCAGCGGATCCAAGGGGGGTGCCGTCGTCGAAGGTGGCCCGAAGATACCACTCTCCATCCCATGCCGTCCGTTCGATATTTTGAACAAGCCCCTCCCTTTCTTGGCGGTAGGCCCGGCTCAGATCCGGCTGATCCATCAGGTCAGACAACGCGGCCATTCCATGAAGCACTTCCGCCAGGAACCACGCCAGCCAAACGCTCTCCCCCTTCCCCCCGGCACCTACTAGGTTCATCCCGTCGTTCCAATCCCCTGTACCCATCAAAGGCAAGCCTTGTGGCCCGACGGTCAGTCCCTTGGTGATCGCGCGTTTGCAGTGCTCAAACAGTGTGGCACGTTCGAGCGTGACCTCCGGTATAGAAAAGAGCTCGTGCTGATCGTCTTCCAGCGCGGGAGCGTTCAGGAAAGGTATCTCCGAGTGCAGGATATCTGAATCGCCGGTGGTCCGGATATATTGAGCAACGGCGTAGGGAAGCCAAAGCAGGTCGTCGGAAATACGCGAGCGCACACCAGCGCCGCCGGGCGGGTGCCACCAATGCTGGACATCACCTTCCTTGAACTGGCGGCTGGCCGCCAGCAGGATGTGCTGTCGCGCCAACTCGGGGTAGGTGTACAGGAAAGCCATAATGTCCTGCAATTGATCGCGGAAGCCGAATGCGCCTCCGGACTGGTAGAAGGCGGAACGTCCCCATATCCTGCAGCTGAGGCTTTGGTACTGGAGCCACCGGTTTATCATGAAATCCGCTGCCAGCTCGGGGGTGTGCACCTCGATCGTGCCCAGCAGGTTATCCCACCATGATTTCGTATTGGTCAGCGCGGTTTCAAGTTTTAAGTCTTCCCGATAGGATAGAACCCGCCCGCGGGCTTCTTTCGTCGAGGCATCCTGGCCCAGCATGCAAGTGATCTCGGTCTTTTCGCCGGGGTCCAGATCAACCTTGGTCTGGAGCGCGGCGCACGGGTCGAACCCGGCCCCCGTCTGCCATGAAAGCCCGGCACGCTCCATCGCGGCCGGGCTGCCCATCGAACGGTTGCGGCCAAGGAAAGAGGTGCGGTCTGCGCTGTATGATTCCGTTGGCGGGCTGATGGCCGCGAAGGACACCCGGTCCCCATAATCAGGGTGGTAGCTATTTCGAGCGAACAGGGCTTGGGCTTCCTCATCCCAGCCGGTCACGACATGCATCTGGGAAGATTCGCGGTCCTCACCCAGTGTCCATTCCACATAATATGTGACCGTCAGCGTGCGCTGCCTGTCGGAGTCATTCTTCAACCGCAGCCTCTGCAGCTTGATCGGTTCTCCCCCCTTTTCATCTACGGGAACGAAGACGGTCAGCTCCTGCTCTATCTCATGACTGTTGTGCTCGAATACCGTGTACCCCGCCCCGTGTCTGGTACGATAAGGTGTCTGTTCCCGAATCGGCGATGGGGTCGGCGTCCAGAACTCGCCGGTATCCTCATCCCGGATGTACAGCGCCTCTGACGGGGGATCCACCACCGGATCGTTCGACCATTGGGTCAGGCGATTTCGCTGGCTGTTGCCAAACCAGGTATAGCCGGACCCTGTTTCGCTGATCAGCATTCCAAAGGTCGGGTTGGCGATGACGTTCACCCAGGGCGCAGGCGTGTTCGTGTCAGGACCAAGATAGATCACGTATTCACGTCCATCCGGGGTAAACCCGCCCAGACTGTTGAAGTACGGCAGCTCCATGAATGGCAGCGAAGCCGAAGGCTCCTGGCGGGGAATCTGTTTCTTTGCAAAGGTTTCAGGAAACGCGGGTGAGACCACAGAGACTCCCTGGAGCAGGGTGCCGCGTGCCGCCACCAGTACCATACTTGAAGCGGCCTTGAGCAGCCTAAGATCTTCCTCCGGAACGAGATCCGCGCTGCGCAAGTGAACTCCCCCCGGCTGATCGACCCCTGTATGCATCGCGTGGCTCTGGATCAGACGCTCGAGTCTTTCGCGAAGCGGGTGCTCATAACCGCTCGCTTCCTCGTTGAGGATTACCAGATCGGCCGTCAACCCGTGCCTTCGCCAATAAGCATGCGCCTGGAGCATTTGACGGACCAGGGAGATGTCCCGCTCCTCGCCGATGGTGATCAGGGCTATGGGAACGTCGCCGGAAATCCCGTAGGGCCATAACCCGCTTTGGCCCTTGTCGGTCTCTTCGATGAGGTCGCCGGGTGGGCGCAAATGGGGGTTGGGAAACAGCAAATGGCTCGCGAGGTACTGAAAGCGTCGAGCTTCGTCGGGCTGGATGTGCAGCAATCGCAGCTCAAGCTGGGCGGAAGCCCATGAGAAATCCATTGCCCGATCGATCGCATGGGGATCGCCGTATTTGCTCATCACCTCCAGGACTCGCAGGCGTGTTTCGCCGGCTGCCAGGACCATCGAAACCTGGATGCGCTGGCCTGGACCAAGAGTCACACTCCGGCGAAGGCTGAGGATCGGGTCTAGGACAAAACCCTCGCTGTTGCTGAGCTCTTGGCTGACCCCCATCGGATTTTCGAGGGTATGGCCGCGTCCGATGAAACGGCGCCTGTCGGTTTCGAACCGGAAGTTTTCATCCTCACTCCGTTCAGCCGTAAAACGGTGCGCGACGTAGATTGGCTGTTCGTTTTGATTACGGGGCCGGCGGTAGGCGAGCAATGATTGATGTTCAGGTAAGCTTTCAGTTTGAATGAACAGTTTGTTGAAGGCCGGGTGCTGCCGGTCGGCATTGTGCGGCGCCATCGAGAGCTCAACGTAGCTGGTGAGATCGAGGCGGCGGGTTCGAATTGATCGATTGGTTAGAACAATCCGCCGGATCTCAACGTCATCTTCAGGCGAAACGATAACCTCGGTTTCGGTTTGGATACCGTGGTCGGTGCGCCGGAACACGGCCCGGCCAAGAGCAAAATGGGCGGTATACGCCTTTGCCTTTCCGCCGGTCGGGTGATAGGTATTGGACCACAATCGATCCGAATCAGGCTCACGGATGTAGCAAAAGGTTCCCCACGGATCCCTGGTCCTATCCGAACTCCAGCGGGTGATTTCACGGGCGCCCCAATGGCTGTATCCGCCGCCCGCGTTCGTGACCATCACGCTGTATCGACCATTGCTGAGTATCTGGGTCTTGGGTGTTGCGGTATGGGGCGTGTCGAACTTGCTCACCGACGGCGCAGTTTCACCGATGTCCAACTGCGAAGGAGTTCTTTCGTGCGTGGAGATTAGGTGCAACGGAGGTAGAACCGGGACACGTTCCTGGAGCACCGGTTCAACGGCGATCACCCGAGCGTCGGCGTGGAATAACCGCTGGAACATGTTGCCTCGGAGGAAGTTGGCGAGTGAGAGCAAACCCATGCCCTGATGATGGGCCATATACGACTGTACCAACAGCCCGCGCTCGCCTTTAATACTTGGTTGACGGCTGAAGTCCATCGATTCGTAATAGCCGTACTCGCCCAGCAGTCCAAGACCGGCCAATCGGCGTAGATTCCTTATCGCCTCTCGCGGGGCCACGCTCACCGCCAGAAGAGCGGCATAGGGCGCCACGACCAGCTCTTCCTCCAAACCGCGCTTCAAACCCAGACCCGGTACTCCGAAAGCTTTGTACTGATACGTCTGGTTGAGATCCAGGTCCCCAAAAGCGGACTCCGAGAAACCCCACGGCACACGGCGCCTGCGGCCATAGGCAATTTGGATCGCCACTGCCTCCTTAGCCGCTTTATCCAGCAGCGAGTTTCCATATGAGTGGTGAAAGATCAGCGGCATCAGGTATTCGAACATGGTCCCGGTCCAGCTGAGGAGCACCCGGTTCCGGCCGATCGCTCTGTAGGGCCGGCTCATGGAAAACCAATGTTCTATGGGCACGTCCCCCCGGGCCATGGCAACCAGACTCCCGAGCCTGGCCTCACTCGCCAATAGATCGTAGTAGGCCCTGTCCAAGCGGCCCTCGGAAACATTGAAGCCAATCGAGAACAGCCGTCGCTCGGGGTCATACAAGAAGCGTAAGTCCGCCGATGCGGATAGCTCCCTTACCTCCCCGACGAGCTGCTTTTCCAAGCCCAGCACTTCGCCGGCCAGCCATTTCGACTTTTCGAACATCCGCATCAGGCGATTGCGCCATTCCAAAAGGGAACCTGGTACTGAATGAGCCTCTCCACCCATCGCCCGGAGCGCCTCAATGAAATCGACGTGCCCGTTGGCCAGGTCGAAAAGCGAAGGTGCACGGCGAAGAGCATGGTGGAAAGAAACCAGGGCATCCTGGCCAAGCCCGGCAACTTCCTCTTCGGTCTTCTCATTGAGGACGTCGACCCAGGCAAGGTACCGTTCGGCTATATCCACCCAGGCCGATGCCTGCCCCTCCACCTGCAGGGCCCAATACACCGCCTCCGCAGCGGCGCCGGCAGACTCACGCCCCTCATTCGCGAGCGTTGCTGCGATGCCCTTCGTCCGCCGCAGCAGGTGAAGCGAATCGGCAATATGCTCCGGCGGGGATTCCCACGCGTGCAGCAGTTCATCAAGGGCTTGAGCATTGAAACCTGTAAGGCCTTCCCGTTCGACAACCAGTTTCAGAGTCTTCCCCGTATCGCACAGGCCGTCATAGGCCTTGCCATCCAGGATGGGCCTCTCGATCAGCTTCTCAAGGCCTTGCTCCAGGGTCCATAAGGCCCCAAGCAGGTTTCCGCTGTCGACGGTTGACACGTAGCGGGGCTCAAGCGGGTTCAGGGTCTTGATGTCGTACCAATTCAGCAGGTGACCCTCATAGCGCTCGAGCTTGGCGATCGTCTCCATGGTATGCGACAGCTTCTCGATGACCTGATCTACCGTCAGGTACCCGAACTCTTGCGCGGCTACCGCACTGAGCATCCAAAGGCCGATATTCGTCGGACTGGTGCGCATCGCCAGCCGATTCTGATGAAAAACCTGATAGTTGTCAGGGGGAAGCCAGGAGGTCTCGCCGGTAACAAAGTCTGAGAAGTAGCGCCAGGTTCTTCGTGCGACATCCCTCAAAAACTCCGCATCCTCTGCGGGAAGCGGGAATCGATTCCGGTTTGTGTTCAAGCGAAGACTCAAGAGCCATCCGAGTAAAGGCGATAAAAACCACATTACGAGCCAGGGGCCGGCCATCACCAGGTTGGACGGCATCCAGCGATAAACCGTCCATCCCACGATACCGCTGAACACGCTCGCAACCCCCATGGAAGCAACGAATTGCGGCAGCCTGCCCGAAGCGCTCCCATGGCCCCCCTTGGCTGAAGCCCATTCGAGCAAGCCGTGATGTGAGACGAGACGGCGATACAACACCCGGGCAATCGCGTCCAGAGCCAGGCCTGCCTGGTGCGGAAGCAGTGCGGCCTCGACAACCGACCTCAGCAGATCGTGTGTCAACTTCGAGAAAGAAAAACTCTTTAGTTCGAGGTGTGAGGTCATCAATGTGAGATGCTGTGCGATGGGGTGAAACAGCAGCATCACGGCGACCATGAAAGTGGAGATCCATCCTGCCGGGGAGGAGACCAGCCAGGAGGTTGCGAGCAGGCCCAGAGCAGCGACAGGTACCAGACTCCGGCGCAGGTTGTCCAACACTTTCCAACGGTTGAACCAGGAGAGCTGGTTCGTCCCCCTCCGTTTTCCGGGTTGGGGTACGCGCGGCAGAACCCAATCTGCGATTTGCCAATCTCCGCGAATCCAACGATGCTGCCGGCCGGTGTAGCTCAGGTAATCCTGCGGGACGTCGTCATAAAGTTCGATATCACTGGCCAGGCCGACCCGTACGTGGGCGCCCTCGATCAAATCGTGGCTCAGCAGCCGACCTTCGGGAAATCTCCCGGACAGCACACGACTGAAGGCACGTACATCATAGATTCCTTTACCATGGTAAGAACCTTCGCCGGTAAGATCCTGATTGACATCGGAAACAATCCTGGTATACGGATCGATCCCAACCGGGTCGGAAAATAATCGGCTGAAAGGCGTGGCGCTGGTGCTCGGCAGGGACGGGCTCACGCGAGGTTGGATGAGCGCATAGGATCCGGCCAAGATATCACCGTCTGGGCTGAATCGAGGCTGGTTCAGTGGATGCGCCAGTGTCTCGATCATCCTTCGGGCGGTGCCGTGAGGAAGCTGGGTGTCGCTGTCCAGCGTGATGATGAACCTCACGTTGACAAGCAGATCCCGATCACCCACGTATACCAGTTGCTGCGCGTCTTCAGAACGCGTTCCGTCGATCAAGCGATTTAGTTCTTCCAGCTTCCCGCGCTTGCGCTCCCAGCCGATGAATTGACGTTCGGTTTTACTCCACGCTCGCTCCCGATGAAAAAGGAAAAAACGCCCGGCGCCATAGCGATGGTTGAGCGCTTCGAGGCTTTCAAGAGCAACCTGAAGAAGGTGTTCATCCTCCTCGCAATGTGCTTGCTCACAATCGGTGTAATCCGTGAAGAGGCTGAAGAGCAGATTGGCCTCCTTATTGGCAAGGTATCGGATTTCGAGCTTTTCCACCTCTCCGCGAATCTTCGCCGCATCCACCAGCAGGACGGGTACAACGACCAGCGTTCGGAACGCGTCTGGAATCCCCGGAACCTCGAAATCCATTTTCGGAAGAGCGCGTGGAGGCAGCAGCCGCATGAGAAGGTAATTCAAAAAATCGAGCGAAAGCTGGCTGGCGGGGATCAGCAGGAGGAGCGCGATTAGCATCTGGATGCCCGGCGACTTTCCCTGAAGGCCGAACCGGAGAATCGAGAAGATGAACACGGCGGAGAACAAGAGGAGCCCTATTAAGTAGACCGCGGTGTGATGGCGGTAGATCCATCGCAACGCTCGGAAGCGCACCGTCTCGCGGCCGCGTATGAGCCTCGCCAATACGTGCCTTTTTTCACCGATCAGATAAGTCCCGACGTGGATGGGCCGTTCATCCTCCTTCGCTTCACCGGCAGCTTGCCCCGCAAGCTCAATAGCGCGTTGGGCGACCTGGGCTTCAGACTGACCGGAACCACGGGCCAACTCCTCGACAGCCCGGCGATACCGATCACGGGTATCGAAATCCATCTTGGGATATATCCCTGATGGGTCCCTCCGAAGCAGCTGCTCCACCCTGCTGAGCTTCTCGAAAATCTTTCTCCAATCCTCCAGGGCGAGCTGCCGCAAGCTGTCAAAAGCATTCCCGATGGATATACGATCCTTGGTCTGGCGGTTCTGCTCTTGCAGGTTGATATCGTCCAAGGATAGTCGGAGCGTATGCTCAAGCCAGCTCTGGACCGGCACAAGAGCGGCTTCTTCGTCGTACAAATGATCGATAAGCTGAGAAGTAAAATAGGGGCTTGGGCTGGATTGATTTTCTGCGAGCTCCGCCAGGACTGAAAAGAGCTGGTTGGGATCCCGCCGGTTGACTGCGATGAGCCTATTCGCCCAGAAGTCTGCGGTTTCACGCTCCCGCAGCTCTGTCCGGGCTCTCACGGCGAGACTCTGGATACTCTCAATCAAGGCGATACGCAGCATCTGGGGCATAGCCCAAAGTTCACCTATCGTCAGCGCGTGCACGGATTGATAGGCTTCAATAAACGCAAGGGTGTTCTCCTGATCAAGACGCAAGTCCGTATGGGAGACGAGCTCCTTCGCCAGGCTGTAGATGCGCGGCAGACCCCGGTAAGGCTCTTCGGTGAGCGCCGGCAGGGTCTGGTAATAACGTCGGGGAAGGTTCAGCTGGACGTCGCGGGCGTTGCTCTCGACAATGTACTCATTGTCGAGGAGCCATTCGGCGGTTGGAGGCGTGCTCTGTTCCAGTTTGCTCGCTTCCGAGAGATCCGAGCAAACCTGATGGATCCGTTGACGGGCCTGTTCGATCCGCTTGAGCAGTTCTGAGTTCCGCTCCATATTTGGGTCCCCAGGATGATCCTCTGCCAGCCGTTTGGCATGCTCCTGGATCTGCTCCGGGGACAGCGGCACCCCTGGACTCCCAACATCTTCGATCAGTTTCTCGCGCTTCGGGTGCAGGACGAAAACCGTGGGTACTATCTCGCCGCTTCCCCGCAGTACCGCCATCGGGACCCGCAATGTCTTTACCGGCGTCTGGAGAATCAGGGCTGTTTCATCGGCTACAAGCCAACGTGCATGATCCTCAAGCAGCGATCGATCGACGCCGAACCTCGATCGCCGTACCCACATCCCACTGAAGAGGATTCCGATGAAACCACCCGCAACCATCGGAATCAGGGCGGAAAGGATCCCGCTTAAAATGGGCTTTGGCCACTGAAGAGTTATGAAGGCAATATAGGCGAGGATCCCGAACAGGACAAAAGCTATCCCTGCCCCGAAAGCCCGGCGCCTCGGGAAGGGATCCTTTGTGCGGACAACTCCATCCGCGGTCTTGCTTAGCACTGCGGCGCGGCGGAAACCCTTCCTCTGCAACTCCCTGTATGCTCCGCGAGCTTCGTCCCTTTTCACGAAGTAGCCAACAAGTATGCTTGTCTTCATTTACTGTCCTTGAATCATCATCTGGTCGAAGCTTCCATGTCACAAAGGGATTCAAATCGGAAGCGCCGTGCGCACCTCACCTGCGCTTCTTTTGTTAGGTGGTTCTATCTCGATCCTATTGCTGACTGCTATCTTCTTGAAAGTATTGTCGAACTTTTTCCGCAATTTGACTATTCGTCATCTTGTCCATTGTTTCAACACCGACGATGCGTCCACCAAGTTTGTGTCTCTCGAGACGTTTCTTCAACTCACCCTTGGCCTCACCGGGGCCAAATATCAGAATAGATTCTGCATCACGAATACTCCCGATTACCGCATCGTAGTAAATGTTGAGATGCCCCGTAAATGTTTTCTGGCGGCTATCATCTGCCGGTACCAGCTGGGATTCATAGGGCGTCGTAGAACGTTTGCCTCCAAACCGTCCGGGCTGCTTTTCAACTTTTGATATTATCAGTCTTATCTCTTCTCCTTTGTTCGTAACAGCTACGATAAAAGCCTTCCTGTGGTCAATCCACAAACCCACTTTGGTTCCCATTCATTTCTCCTTTGTCTACTAGCTCCAACGAATTAACGAGTATATTGTAGATATGAAGCATCGGCTGCTTCTCGGTGGCGGGGGCATTGCAGGGACCGGAGCAAGGTCTGGATTCGGGCCAAAACGAGAGGAAACGGGCAGTTCCAGTGCGGGCGGCGAAGAGACCTGCGCGGACCACCACCACGGCCAGTCCGATCGTATCAAGCCGCGAATCCGTGTAACAAGTTGCCCATGTCCCTGGACAAGGATGAATACAGCGCCAGTTTCCTGATGTACCGGAAAACAGAATACGGGAGGGTGGCAAGCTTTTCGAGCGTATCACGCCCTGCCAGTGCCCTTCTTATGGACGTCGATGACGCTTCGAGGGACATCCGCTGCACAGACTCGGTATGCAGGAAAGTGCCGACGGCATTCGGCGTCTGCTCTCCTCGGCCCAGGAATATCGCTGACATGGAGCTCATCCGCTCGTCATATGCGAAAATCTTGCCACTTACACCGTTTTCAAGTTTCTGAATCGTGTCAGGCTTCCCAGTCTCGGGATTGTAGCGGTAATAGTGATCCGTTCCCGCGATATAGTAGGCGTCGACTCTTTGTCTCTGGTTCAGCTGGAGGATCTTGAAGACATTTGTCTCGCCGTCAAGCGAGTTGTCCAGGGCAATCGGCGAATATGCGAAAAGAG
>Ga0272442_10010000_pt1 | contig 11750 bp, 8 predicted proteins | sample SSMForm2O_FD_200262 | JGI IMG/M metagenome (GOLD analysis project Ga0272442, IMG submission 200262) | Marine sediment archaeal communities from Little Sippewissett salt marsh, Falmouth, MA, United States - SSM-Form-2O | ecosystem: Environmental > Aquatic > Marine > Wetlands > Sediment ...
ATGCGGATATGTGCAGAAGGCCAATAGCCGAGCACCATCCGGTCTCACCGTGTCAGGTGCCTGTATTTGATACGATGCGGCTGATCGGCGGCCTTTCCCAGTCTTTTTTTCCTATCCGCTTCGTATTGCGAATAATTGCCCTCAAACCACATCACCGTGCTGTCTCCCTCAAACGCCAGGATATGGGTGGCAATCCGGTCGAGGAACCAGCGATCGTGGCTGATAATGACGGCACAGCCGCCAAAATGCTCCAGCGCCTCTTCAAGGGCACGCATGGTATTGACATCCAGATCATTGGTCGGCTCATCCAAGAGCAGTACATTGGCACCTTCTTTCAGCATGCACGCAAGATGCACGCGATTGCGCTCGCCCCCCGAGATCATATTGACTTTTTTCTGTTGGTCAGTTCCCGAGAAATTGAACCGGGCCACGTAGGCACGTGAATTCATCTCGCGCCTGCCCAGCGCAATCACATCGTTACCACCGGAGATCACTTCCCATATGGACCTGGCGGGGTCAAGGGTATCGCGCTCCTGATCGACATAGGCCAGCTTCACGGTGTCCCCGACGGTGATGGCCCCGGAATCGGCCTGTTCTTTCCCGGTGATCATATTAAAGAGTGTGGTCTTGCCGGCACCGTTCGGACCGATGATCCCGACAATGCCGCCTGCAGGCAACGCAAAGGACATGTTCTCGAATAAAAGACGGTCACCGAACGCCTTCGATACCCCATCCGCCTCAATGACGACCTTTCCCAGCCGCGGTCCGGGGGGTATATAGATTTCCAGGTCTTTGGCCCTTTGCTCATAATTCTGGCCCAGGAGCGCTTCATATGAGCTGATACGCGCCCTTGACTTCGCCTGGCGCCCCTTCGGCGACATGCTGATCCATTCCAGTTCCCGTTGCAGGGTCTTCTGGCGCTCTGTTTCCGTTTTTTCCTCCTGTTTGAGCCGCAACTCCTTCTGGGCCAGCCAGGAGGAATAGTTGCCCTTCCAGGGGATACCGTGCCCCCGATCAAGTTCCAGGATCCAGCCTGCAACATTATCCAGAAAATATCGATCGTGCGTCACGGCAATTACCGTCCCTTCATACTGCTGCAGATGACGCTCGAGCCAGGCAACCGTCTCGGCATCCAGATGATTCGTCGGCTCATCCAAAAGCAGGATATCGGGCTTCTGCAACAGCAGTCGGCACAAGGCCACCCGCCGTTTCTCACCACCGGAGATCACGTGGATGGGTGTTTCCCCGGGAGGACAACGCAATGCGTCCATGGCCATTTCGAGACGTGCATCGATATCCCAGGCATCGAGATGATCGATTTTTTCCTGCAGTTCACCCTGCCGCTCCATGAGGTGCGTCATTTCGTCGTCTGACATGGGTTCGGCGAATTTTTCACTGATTTCGGTATATTCCCTGAGCACATCGACGGCCTCCTGCATGCCCTCTTCGACAACATCCCTGACCGTCTTATGCGGATCAAAGAGGGGCTCCTGCTCCAGAAATCCCAGCGTATATCCCTGGGAAAGCACGGCCTTTCCGTTATATTCCTGATCCACTCCCGCCATAATACGCAACAAGGTGCTCTTCCCGGCACCGTTTAATCCCAAAACACCGATTTTGGCCCCATAAAAATATGAAAGGGAAATGTCTTTTATAACGGGTTTATTCTGATAAAATTTACTGACTCTCATCATCGTATAGATAATTTTTTCTGCCTCGTTGCTCATGGGGTTTCCTCTCTCGTGTTTATTGCACGCCGACGCGCGCACCGTATGATCTTTCCACACCTGCAGCGCCATCCACTGCCCACCTTCATATAATGAGAGACAGTGTTTTTGAAAGAGAAAAATTTCGCGCCTTGGCTCCGAGTATCATCGGATACGGTCCTTCCTGCTGATTTTACTCGTAAATTATGCCAACAGACACGGCATGATTACATTTTTTTAAAAAAGTATTTGACATATGGCCCATTCTCGTCTAAATGTTTCTCCCCATAGAAACAAGGAGTGTTAATGGATACACACCAGGAACTTTTGAAAGTGTTTACTGAAATCACGGACCCCCGGGAAATGGACACCTTTTTCCGGGAAATCTTCACCCCCCGGGAACTCAAGGACCTTGCGCTGCGGTGGCAGTTACTGAAGGAACTCTATGAGGGGCTGCCACAGAGGAGCATTGCCGCCAGGCACCGCATCAGCCTCTGCAAGATCACCAGGGGTTCAAAGCTCCTGAAGCAGGAGGATTCCGTTACCAGAAAAATGCTTGATACATGCTACGAAGGGAAGGACTAACATGAAAACAGAATTGAAATCGTATCAGCTACCCGACGAAAAAGGTTACTTCGGACCGTACGGCGGCAGTTTCGTACCTCCGCAGCTTCAGGGTGTCCTCGATGAAATCGCCGAGGCCTATGACCGGATCAAAAACGATGAGCACTTTACTGCCGAACTACAGGCGCTCTACCAATACTATGTGGGTCGTCCCAGCCCGATTTTCCATGCCCACCGGCTGTCGCAGAAAATCGGCGGGGCCCAAATCTACCTCAAACGGGAAGATCTCAACCATACGGGCGCCCACAAGATCAATCACTGTCTGGGCGAGGCACTGCTCGCCAAAAAGATGGGCAAAACGACCATTATTGCCGAGACGGGCGCCGGACAGCACGGCGTCGCCCTGGCAACGGCGGCAGCACTTGTAGGCCTCAAGTGCGATATCTATATGGGTGAGGTAGACATCGTCAAGGAAAGACCCAACGTGATCAGGATGAAGATCCTGGGGGCACGGGTCATTCCCGTGTCACGCGGCACGAAAACCCTGAAAGATGCCGTCGATGATGCCTTCGAGGCCTATCTCAAGGACCCCATTACGCAACTGTATGCTATCGGATCGGTTGTGGGGCCGCACCCGTTCCCCATGCTGGTCCGTGATTTTCAGAGTGTCGTGGGCCGGGAAGCCCGTCAACAGTTCAACGACATGACCGGCGGCCTGCCGGACAATCTCGTCGCCTGTGTCGGCGGTGGTTCAAACGCCATAGGACTCTTCACGGCCTTTCTCGATGACGAAAGCGTCCAGATCTTCGGCGTCGAACCTTCGGGAATCAGCCTTAAAGACGGCGAGCACGCCGCAACACTGACACTGGGAACGCCCGGCGTGCTTCACGGGTTCAAGTCATACCTGCTCCAGGATAAAAAAGGAAACCCGCTCGAGGTATACTCCGTTGCCAGCGGCCTCGACTACCCCGGCGTCGGTCCCCAGCACAGTCTGCTCAAAGATCTCGATCGGGTCACCTATGTCACGGCCGATGACAGGGAGACAATCGATGCATTTTTCGAACTCTCCCGGGTCGAAGGCATCATTCCCGCGCTGGAAAGCGCCCATGCCGTCGCGTATGCGGTCAAACTGGCGGCGGAACTCGATCAGAACCGGACGATCCTCGTCAACCTTTCCGGCAGAGGCGACAAGGACATCGATTTTGTCACCGAGACATACGGCAAGGACTACGACCTGGATTAAAACGGCACATCCATCGATGATCATCACAGAGGCCCGGACATTGCGTCCGAGCCTCACATTGTTCCTGCGCGTCGCGGAATCTCTGCGCATACGTGTATCAGAATGCGCACCGGCTCAGGCGCATTCGCTGTAACCACACAGGCGGCAGACGGCACACCCACCTTCGTGCGCCATGATCCCGCCACAGTCCGGACAGGCGCCCTTGACAAATACGTCCTTCTCCTTCACCGTATCGTAGCCTTGTGCCGTCATGTGGGATTGAATCGCCTTGGCAACGGCATCGGCGCAGGACAGCACCTTATTGTCGCCAAAGCCGGCCGGTGAATGGCACGAGATGCCCTGAAGCTGTTTGATGATCTGGCGCGCCTGAATCCCACTGCGCCAGGCCAGCGAAACCATTCGCCCGATGGCTTCGCTTTGCGACGCGGCGCATCCCCCCGCCTTTCCCATGGTGGTAAACAGCTCAAACAGCCCCGTAGAATCCTCGTTGACCGTCACATACAGTGGTCCGCACCCCGTCTGCATCTGATAGGTCCACCCTTTCAGCACCTTGGGTCGCTCGCGCTTGATTATGTTCGTATCATCGTTACTGCCGACCTGCGACGATTCGCGCTTCGTTTTGACCGTTGCGAGCACCTGCCTGTCACGTGAACCGTCGCGATAGATCGTCACACCCTTGCAATCCAGTTGATAGGCCAATTCGTACACGGTCGCCACGTCGGACACGGTGGCTCCATTGAAAAAGTTGACCGTCTTGCTCACCGCATTGTCGGTATATTTCTGAAAGGCCGCCTGCATCCTGAGGTGATTCTCGGGAGTAATATCGTGGGCCGCGACAAAGAGCCGACGGATATCATCCGGGATATCATCCATGTCCCGGATAGAACCGTATTCGGCAATGCGCTTCATCAGTTCGGTCGAGTAAAATCCTCGTTCTCTGGCTATCTGTTCAAAGTAAGGATGCACTTCCACCAGGATGTCATCATCCATCACCTGCCGTACATAGGAGACGGCAAACAGCGGCTCCACCCCGGAGGAGGTATTGGCAATGATCGAAATAGTGCCGGTGGGTGCGATGGTCGTGACGGTGGCATTGCGGATCGGCGGTTCTCCGCGTGTTTCAAACAGCGAGCCCTCGAAATTCGGAAATGCACCACGCTCCGCCGCCAGCGCCCGTGATGCCTCATGTCCCTCGTGGCTGATAAACTTCATCACTTTCTCGGCCAGTACGATGGCATCCTCCGTATCATAGGGGATGCCCAGCAGTATCAGCATGTCCGCCCACCCCATGACCCCCAGGCCGATTTTCCGGTTGCCGAAGGTCATTGTTGCGATCTCGGGCAGGGGATAGCGGTTTATCTCCACGACATTGTCGAGGAAATGCACGGCCAGATGTACCACCTCCTTGAGCCGTGTCCAGGTTATCTGCCCGTCCCTGATCATTTTTGCCAGGTTGATCGATCCCAAATTGCATGACTCATAGGGTAAGAGCGGCTGTTCTCCGCAGGGATTCGTGGATTCGATCATGCCCACATGCGGAGTGGGATTATCGCGGTTGAGACGATCCAGAAACACGATCCCCGGTTCGCCGTTCTGCCATGCCTGAGAAACTATTCGATTGAATACCTTCCGGGCATTCTGTGTCCCGGTGACCTGCCCGTTCCGAGGATTGACGAGCTCATAATCCTCATCATTTTTCACGGCCGTCATGAAGGCCTCTGTCAAGCCCACAGAGATGTTGAAGTTATTCAGCTGTTTCTTGTCGGCCTTGCACATGATAAAATCCATGATGTCCGGGTGATCGACCCGCAGGATGCCCATATTGGCCCCGCGACGGGTGCCGCCCTGTTTGATGGTTTCCGTGGCAACATCGAACACCCGCATGAACGAGATGGGACCGCTGGACACGCCGGTGGTGGTCTGTACGACATCATTGGCCGGTCGCAGACTCGAAAACGAGAATCCCGTGCCACCGCCCGATTTGTGGATAAGGGCGGTATGTTTCACCGCATCGAAGATTTCCTCCATGGAATCCCCGACGGGCAGCACAAAGCAGGCCGACAGCTGCCCGAGTTCACGCCCGGCGTTCATCAGTGTCGGTGAATTCGGAAGAAACTCCAGTTCCGCCATCATGGCATAAAAATTTTCTGCCAGTGTCACCGTATCGGGCGACTCGGAAAATATACGGTCGGCAGCCGCGATGGTCTCAGCCACCCGCTTGAACATATCAAAAGGGGTTTCGAGGACCTTCCCTTCCTTGTCTCGTTTCAGATATCGTCGTTCCAGGACGGTGATCGCGTTGGCACTTAACTGCGGCACCGTTATCAAGGAAGTTTTTGCAGTCATTGTTATGTCTCTCCTTGGTGATAGTAGTAAATAGGCAACAGCCTCCATGGCACAATATATAGCCAAGGTTCGCATATCACCACAACATGTAGTAGGTGTCAATTGTTTTCGGCATCAAATATTTAAGACGAGCAAATCAGGCAAGTTGCAGGAGAACGACCTGTGCGCAATCGAAATGAAAATGAGGCGGTCGGCATACCCGGCATTTTTGCTGGGACGCCGGCGCCTCTCGTGTGAACCTGTGCGGGTTCGTGAAACTCAGCACGCTATCAGTAACAGGACCGCGTGAAGTCAATGTTCAAGCGGCAGGGGAACCATCACTGCGGTGCGCCGTTTTACACATCCATCCCCGGTGTGACTACCTGAGATTACGGATAATTGCCATGGCGGCATCGTGCTGCGCCTGCAGGATAGAGGACTGCGATGCCATAGTATCGCTTGACACAGCCATTTGCTGCTGGAGACTCAACAAATCAGTAAACATGGTTTCGTTTGTGGACGTCAACGCATCCAATAGCGATGTGTCGTATGTTTGCGAAGTGGTCACGCTTTGTATCTGTGATTCCCATTTGTCGGCGAAGGCATACAAATCGCCGCTTTGCGTTTTCAACCACTGTGAGTACTTCGTAAATGAATTTTTCTGATCTCGGGTCAGGTTGCGAGGAGCCGGTTTCTTTGCCAAGGTCCGCAGGTCGCGGCCGGCTTTGCGAATGTCAGCAACGCGTCGCTGTGCATATCGCTCCTGTTGGGCCTTTGATGTTCCTTTGGCCTTGGCCAGCCACATCGGGCTGGCGCCGGAGCAATTACCGACCGCCGAGTCCCAGACATGCCCCGCATTGGAACCTTGTAAAGTTGCAGATGCCAGTCCCACCATGCCCCACAGCATCAGACAACATGCGATAACGACTATCCGTACATACATCATGACATCCTCCTTGCTCATGTTCTCGCATCGCTATCATGAGTACACATCATACGCTTATAAGCGAAAGCGTCGCGCCAGACTGGATCGGAAGACATGCATCAAAAAAATTATTATAAAACATGCGGTGCCGCTCTTTCAAGGAAGATCTTTCAGGCCTTTTCCACCCGCATGCTCGCATCCTGAACGGTTTGCAGAATCCGGCATGCGGCTCTTTGTGATTACCTGTAAAGAGCCGCCTCCGGATTTTCGCGATGGTCAAAACAACAAGATGCCGCGCCCCATGGGACGCGGCATCCTTGCATGTTGAATCCTGCAGTATAATTGTTATTTTTCCCTGGTGTACGGCCAGGCCATGATGCCGCCTTCCATTACCTTGACGTTGGTCCAGCCGTTGCTCTCAAGGGCCAGGGCCGCCTCATATCCTCTGAGAGAAATCTTGCAGTAGCAGATAATCTCCCGATCTTTGTCAACCGGCATTTCATTGAGCCGTTTGCGCAGGGCACCGAGCGGCATAAGCGTTTCGCCGATACCGAGACGCATTTCCTCATATTCATCGGGGTCTCGCACATCGAGCAGAAACGGTGCCTCGTGGTTGGCAAGTTTGCGTTTCACCTCCATGGCGGTAATACCCTTCAATCGGCCCTTCATCTTGTTTTGCATGATGTGCGCCGTCGCGATGAAATGATCGATTGCCAGAGAGAAGGGGGGCGCGTAGGGCAGATCTGCGTTCACCAGATCTTCCACCGTCAGGCCACCCTGAATGGCAACGGCCCATTGCGCGATCTGCTTGCTTACACTTCCCGGACCGACACACTGGGCCCCGAGAATTTTGCCGGATGGGCTGTCGGCCACAAGCTTGGTCACCAAAAGCAGCCCTTCCATGAAACCGGGCTTGTCGGGACTGGCATTGATGACCGTTGTAATTTCGCCGTACCCCACTTTCTTTGCCATTTGCTCGGAGAGCCCCGTCGAGCCCGCCGCGTAGTCGAATACCTTGCAGATACCCGTGTTGATCGTGCCTGGAAAGGTGACACGGTTCCCCGTAGCGGCATTTTCTCCGGCAATGCGTCCCTGCAGATTTGCAAGGTCCCCATACGGTGCCAAAACTTTTCTGCCGGTGATACGGTTGACCGTTTCGACGCAGTCACCCACGGCGTACACATCGGAATCGGAGGTCTGCATGTAGTCATCCACCTCGATACCTCCCGTCACCCCGATCCGGATGCCGGCCTCGCGGGCCAGTTTCACATTGGGAACAACACCCACCGCCACCACAGCCAGTTCGCAGGGCAGTTCGGTGCCGTTCTGCAGCTTGATACCCGTCAGGATCCCGTTCTCGCCGAGAAACTCGGCGATGCCGTTTTCGGTAATGACGTTGGCACCCTTGCTCTTCACATGGGTTTCGACCAGCTTGGCAAGTTCCCAGTCCAAAAAAGTGAGCAGCTGGGGCAAAAGTTCCACAACGGTAATATCGATGCCCGCAAGCTGCAGCGCCTCACATGTTTCGATTCCGATCAGTCCCCCTCCGACGACAACGGCCTTTTTGATGGTGTTTTCGTCCCTTATCTTCCGCAGGAAATCTGCGTCTCTCATGGACTGGAGGGTGGTAATCCCCGTCAGCTCGGTGCCTGGTATGGGTGGCATCCGGGGCACGGCACCGGTGGCAATGATCAGTTTGTCGTAGCTCAGCGATCCTTCATCGCCGGTTATCATGTCGCGGTAAGATACGGTGTGTCCATCCCTGTCTATTCCCGTCACTTCTGTATTCACCCGCGCCTCGATATCTTTCGCGTTCAGATAGAATTGGGGGTCCCGTGTCACACCCGTCGGTGTGGCCAGCAGCATATTCCGGTCATCGAAATATCCGCCCACATAGTAAGGATAGCCACAGGATGCCATGGAGAGATCGGGGTCTTTCTGCAGGATGACGACCTCTGCATCGTTATCGATCCTTCGTGCCTTGGCTGCCGCCTTCGGACCGGAGGCAGAACCGCCAATCACTACAATTTTTTTCTTAGTAGCCATCACAGCGTCTCCTTTGTGTCTTTCATTGCTGTGGTCTGTCGAAACAGACTCAAACCATATAATTATTACCATATGTCCGGATGACGCGCATTAACATAGGTTAACGCACGGTGATTTTCATGCGATCGCGGCCCCTGCAGCCTTTGGCATGCACCGATACGGTAGACTGATGCATGGTGAAATCATACGCGCGTAAGGCAGTTCCTGCCAACGGCAGCCGACAGCCTGCCTTGCTGCAAAATTTAAGGCGGTGTTTTGATTTGACAGACCATATAATGAATAATTATATTGTATAAGATGACAAGAAGGTGTAGAGAAAGACAAAATACTGTGAAGTTCCTTCACAAAGAAAACGAGAAACGATATATGAAATTCAGTGAACTGAACCTTCCTCCGGACATCCTAGAGGCAATCACTACGATGGGCTACGAGGAACTGACTCCCATTCAGGAAGAAACATACCCGATCATTTCCGCCGGCCAGGACCTGTGCGCCCTTGCCGAAACAGGATCAGGCAAGACCGCTGCCTGCGCCATCCCCCTCATCCAGAAAGTGGATCCCACTCTCAACGCCATTCAGGGACTGGTCATTGTCCCAACCCGTGAACTGTGCATCCAGTACGTGAATGAAATCGAAAAGATTGCAAAGAAGACCGCTGTGGTCCCCTTCGCGGCGTACGGAGGATTCAACAAAGGCATCCAGGTCGCCAAGCTCAGGCACGAGGTACACATTCTCGTGGCGACACCCGGTCGGCTGATCGATCTCATGTACGACGGGGTGGTCAGATTAGCGCACGTGAAGTGCGCCATCCTCGACGAGGCGGATGAGCTGTTAAAGGTGGGCTTCTTCGAGGATATCGATTTTATCATGTCCTGTATACTGCAGGACCATCAGACCCTGCTCTTCGCGGCGACAATGGCCGACGATATCAAAAAACTGGCCGACGACTGCCTGAACGATCCCAAGATGATCACGCTTATCGGAGAGCGCCCGTCTCCCGAAAGCATCGAGCATTATTTCAAATATGTCAGTCCACGCAACAAGGAGTCGGCCCTGCTGCAGTACCTCGAGCACGAGGATCTCAACCAGGTCATCATTTTCTGCAATGCCCGCCACAAGGTTGATACACTCTTCAGAACCATGAAGAAAGACTTCAAAAACATCGAGTATATTCATGCCGGCCTCAGCCAGGACAAACGCTCGTCCATCTACAGGCGTTACCGGAACGACAAGGTGCGTTACCTCATTGCCACGGATGTTGCCGGTCGGGGTCTGGACTTTTCCAACGTCTCTCACGTCGTCAATTGGGATTTTCCGACAGACGGCGAACAATACACGCATCGCACGGGCCGGTCAGGGCGCATGGGCAGAAAGGGTAAGGCCCTGACCTTTGCAACCAAACGCGATCTGCCCACCCTGCGGACACTGATGCGTAAATTGAGGATCACCCCCCGGTGGCTGGGTTACGATCCGCTGCACAAAAACGATTCGCCGCAAGAGGGAAAACCGCGCAAGAAGCGTCGATCCTATCGCCCTCCCCACGCCAGACGGCAAAAGCAGGCGGCCACCGTGTAAAATCACACGGCCGCAGTGTGTATCCACGTCGTGACGACCCCCTGAACGAATTGCATGCGTTGATGCCCTAACGGACGTAGGAGGCAATAACCATCGGAGCGAAGACTGCAGGTGCGAACACAGACGGCCCCTTACTGGGCGCCCACGTTTCCATCGCCGGCGGCATCGAAAACGCCCTTGTTAGGGGCGAAAAGCTGGGCTGCAGGACGATCCAGATCTTCACGAAAAGTGCACGTCAATGGAAAGAAAAAGGGCTCAGCCGGCCCGAAATAGAACGCTTCCTCTCTCTCAGGACACGAACGGGCATCGATCCGGTCATCGCCCACAACAGCTATCTCATAAACCTCGCCGCAGCCGGTACGGAGTTGTATGAAAAATCCATTCACGCCATGGTGCACGAGCTGGAGCGGTGCGAGGCACTGGGTGTCCGATATCTCGTCATTCACCCCGGGTTTCATCAGGGAAGCGGCGAAGCACGGGGGCATGCCAAAATAGTGGCGGCCCTGGACAGGATCCACGCGATGACACAGGGGTACGACACCATGATCACCCTGGAAAACACGGCCGGGCAGGGGACATCGATCGGCTCCGACCCGGCACAGATTGCCCGAATCATGGCCGACGTTGCGGAAGGAGTCAGACTGGGGTTCTGCCTCGATACCTGTCATGCCTTTGCGGCGGGCTATGATGTGCGGACCCGGGCCGGATATGCGCATTTGCTGGGCCATATTGCAACCGTCATTGGCCTTGACCGCCTGAAAGTTATTCATGTCAATGATTCCCTGGGACAGTGCGGGTCACGGGTCGACCGTCATGAAAACATCGGCAGAGGCATGATCGGTAAAACACCGTTTCGGTGGATCATGAATGACACTCGTTTACGGAATATCCCCAAAATTATAGAGACACCCGGATTGAAGAATCCCGTGCATGACATGCGGGAGCTTGCCGTATTACGGGGGCTGGTACACCGCTGAGCACGCATCGGGGCGGATTCTGGTGGACTTCAGGGGTAAGCATCTGTACTATAGTGTATATAAATTATGGAGGAAGATGTTATGCTCAAAGCCCGGGATATCATGACCAGGAACGTCGTGACGGTGCAGCCCGACACAGAGATTGTACAGGCCGCAAAACTACTCCTCAAACATCACTTCAATGGTCTCCCTGTCGTTGACGACGAAGGCCGCCTCAAGGGAATGATCTGCCAGGAGGATCTCATCTCCCAGCAGCGTAAAGTTCCCTTGCCATCCTATTTCATCCTGCTCGACAGCATTATCCCCTTAACCTCCAAAAAAAATATTGAAAAAGCGGTCCAGAAGATCGCGGCCATCACGGTGGGCGAGGCCATGAGCACCGAACCCAT
>Ga0272442_10010001_pt1 | contig 11750 bp, 10 predicted proteins | sample SSMForm2O_FD_200262 | JGI IMG/M metagenome (GOLD analysis project Ga0272442, IMG submission 200262) | Marine sediment archaeal communities from Little Sippewissett salt marsh, Falmouth, MA, United States - SSM-Form-2O | ecosystem: Environmental > Aquatic > Marine > Wetlands > Sediment ...
GATTAGTAATCCAACCTCCATCAGTACCCCAATATAAAGACCAAGAACCAACACCGTTGGAATAATAAGTTTCATAAGTTTTACCGCCAATTTCAATATATATATTATACTGGACAAAAAGAGTGCTTACAATATTTTCTTTTAAGGTCATTGATAATGTTACTTCATCTCCATTAAAAGAATGAGATATTTCAGTTATGTCTAAATATCCTTTATCTGTATTTTCGTAGTTTATATATCTATCATCATCTTCCTGATACATCATTATATCATTTAAACTATCTTCAAAACTTGGTTCTGCTTCAAATTCATTAATAGTTACATTAAATGTATAGGTTTTTTCTGAATTGAAATTTTTTGCTTTTAAAAAATATTTACCATCATCAGAAACAGTTAGTGATTTTAGACCTGCAGAAGAACCAAAATATACTTTTTCATTTTTAAATATCTCAGTACCATCGCTATCAGTTATTAAAATATATGTTATATTTTCAATATCCCAATATAGATTAGTACTTTGATCTAGATATAATTCATCTGGATCAAAATTAAAACTATTAAGTTTAATTGGGATATTTTCATCTCTATTTGCCTTTTCAAATTTCATAGAAATATTTGACTCAAGATTAGTTAAATTCAAAATATTGTCTACAAGTTCATATTTATAAATCGTTTGTATATCAGAATTGATTTGATCAAAATGTAATTTAGAATCCTTGACTTTATAATCAAAATAAACTAAGGGTTTTAAATTTCCAAAGACTGATTGGTTTAAAGTTACAGTTCCGTTGTTATAAAAAGTATACAATTTTGAATCTCCATAATGCCATTGACCGATTAAATTATTATCAACAGGAACATTAGAAGTATTATCTTTAATACAACCAGAAAAACTTACAATAATTAGACCTAATACCAAAAATAAAATAAAAAAGTAACTCTTCATGATAAACAAAAATAAAAAATTACTTATAAGTATATTCAAATAATTAAATAATCTTTAGAATAGTCTCAAATTTATATATGATAAATACAATCACCTTTTTAATAAAATTAAAATCACACAAGGTGTAAAAAAATGGTTAAAAAGAAACGAGAAGAAATAACAACCTATAAAGTAAGATTACTATGTAGAAAGTGTGAGCATGACTGGATAGAAGAAATAGAAAAGGGAATATATACTAGATATGAAAAAGATAACAATTACACTATTCCAATGGATGGGAAAAAGAAAGATAAAAAATATTTTACCTGTCCTAAATGTGGATCAAAAGAAAAAATCGCAAGATTATCATTAGAGGTAAGAAAATAACATGATTGAAAACCTTCTAGAAGCTTTTCTGCAATTTTTTATTCCACTTTTTATTATCGTAAATCCCTCATCTACTCTAGCATTATTTTCTGCAATAACAAGCACATATTCAAAAAAAGATAGGAAAAAAACAGCAAAAAATGCAGTTTTTTACGCATTTATATTACTTACAATTTTTGCGTTTGCAGGATCGGCTATACTTAGCTATCTTGGAATAGAAATTTATTCTTTAAGAATTGCAGGTGGAATTCTACTTGCATTTGTTGGATTAGATATGACTAGAAGAGGCCAACAATTTGGTGAAACTGAGCCGGGAAAAGAACAAAAAGCAGACTTTGCACTAGTTCCTCTTGCAATGCCGTCTTTATCTGGACCAGGTGCAATAACAGTTACGATTGTATCTATGAATATTCTTACAAGTAAATCAACTGAAGGGGGTTTTAATTTCCCATTATATTTAGCATTATTAGTAGCAATTATATCAATAATAATTGTAATGATTATCACTTATTTGATATTTTTAAGTTCAACATATGTAATTAAAATTCTTGGGAAAAAAGGAATGGATGCATTTACAAGAGTTATGGGCCTTTTAACAGTTGCAATTGCAATACAATTTATGTTTACAGCAATTGGAAATTGGCTTACAACCTATGGAATAACTCCAATTTAAGAATATAATTTTATTATACTTATACCCTTTTTTAGACTCATTGAATTTGCAATGGCATTACATTTTGTTCTAAGTAGATATGCAATAGGCCTGTAATTTGTTTCAGAAAAAGCTTCATAATTTGCCATACCTTTGCAAATTATTAAATCAGAGTTATCTAAACCTTTCTTTAATTGCTTTGATAATTTCTCAAAATCAACACCAATTGCAAAGCAACCTGTTGTAATAATCTCATCAACAACTTCTTTAAAATTTAATTCTTCAGCATCTTCCAAGGTTGCATCTGAAAGTATGTTTTCCCCTTTAACTACAAGAGTGAGCCTAACTTTAGGATATTTCTTTTTAATTTCATTACATAAAATTTTATCAAAAACAACTTCTCCACAGTTATCAGTAAATAATAATACATTTTTAGATTTAGATAAAATATCATCTAATTTTTTATAATCATCATGCCCAAGTCCATCTGAATAAATCTTATCAAATATTTCAGATAATTTTTCAGGGCTAGAACTTGCTCCTTCAATTCCAAAATCCATCATGTTTCCAATAATACTACAGATCATTGCAGTTTTTAAAGGATCATTTGAACTATCTAGTAAATTTTGGACTTTTGGAATTAATTTTTTTGCAATTTCATTACTTTTAATTTTTAGATCTTTATATGGATCATCATCATTAAGTGAGTCATATACAATCTTGTGAACCTTTGTCGCAATTGATGCACTTGATTTATTTGGATCATAGTATTCAGACATTGCTTTACAGGCTTTTTTTATAGTTTCTGTTATAATTTTTTTATTTTTAGAACTTAGTTCTGCTTCAAAAATTATTCTTTTAATTAGACAAGGAACACATTCTGTTGTAATTTTCATAATTAAACCTTGTATCAAAAACCAATATTATAGTCTTACTAAGAAATTATCTTAGATAGATATAAATTATTATCTTTAAAACCAAGTTTTCTATAATACTCTTTAACACCAATACCACTTAAAACAAAAAGATGGTTTTTATCATATTCTTCAAGACATATTTTTTCAGCTTCAGATAAAAGTTCTTTTCCAAATCCTTTATGTTGAAATCCATCTTTTGATTTTTTACCAATTGAAAGTTCTTTTCCTACAACCTTTAACTCACGGATAATCATGCATGGATCTTTTTGTAATTCATTTCTATGAGATCTATTTATATCTCTAAGCCTTAGATATCCAACCAATGCATCATTTTTTATGTCAACAAGAGAAATAAAAATTTCTTCTGCTCCACTTGCAGTGTAATTATTTACTGAAATTGTAATATCTTTTTTATCTAATTTAATATTATTTTTTAAGGATAGATGTCCAAATTCTCTACATCTAATACATCTACATTTTTGATTATTTAATTCTAATTCCTTATCAACGTATTGACGCAAATTACTTTTTTTAACTCCAGCATCAATATATTGAGAAGGTACATCTCGTTGTATTCTTTGTATTCTAACCCATTCTGGAATATATTTTTTAATTTCTGCTATTAGTTTTGCAGCTTCTTTAGTATTCAAAGGTTCATAATTTTCTTTTTTCCACATATCATATAATTTTGTACCTTTGATAGTTAGCGTTGGATAGATTTTTATCATATCTGGTTTAAATTTACTATCTTCAAATATGCTTTTAAAGCTCTTTATATCCTTTTCAATATTTGAACCAGGAAGACCTGGCATCATATGATAACAAACCTTAAAACCAGAATTTTTTGCAATCTCTGTTGCATATATTGAATCAGAAACTGTATGCCCACGTTTTATCTTATATAAAATATCATCATAAACAGTTTGTATCCCAAGTTCGACTCTTGTTGCCCCATATTTTAAGCATAGATCTGCATGATTAAGTCTAAACCAATCAGGACGTGTCTCTATTGTAAGACCTATACATCTAGATTTTGCGTTTTCATTTTTTTTCTGAGCCTCATAAAGATTTATTGAATTAGAGTTATTAAGTCCATCATAGCATCTTTTTACAAACCATTCTTGGTAATATGGGTCTCTAGCTGTAAAAGTTCCACCCATAATAATAAAATCTATCTTATCGACAGGATGACCAATAGCAATAAGTTGTTTAATTCGATTTTTTGTTTGTAGATATGGATCAAAATTATTTAGACTAGCTCTTAAGGCTGCTGGTTCGTGGCCTGTATAGCTTTGAGGAGTATTTGATCCTGGACCACCAGGACAGGGAATACATAGTCCATGAGGACAACTTTCTGGTGAAGTCATAACAGCCACAATTGCCACACCAGATATTGTTCTCATAGCTTTTTTTTGAAGAATAGAGATTAATAGCTCATGATCTTCTTGAGATATATTTTTTGTAATCTTTGAAAGGATATTACTATCTGTTGGAATTTTAGAAATTTTATATTTTTTACACATTTTAATTTTATTTTTGTGTAGAGAGTTTTTTGAATTTATCTTTCCAGATAATATAAGATCAATTATTTCAGAGTAAAAATCCATATTTAAAATACATCATAAACATCTAGAATAAAAATCTTAGGTATCTTTATTAAGAAGATATTTATTGCATTTTTACAAAATTATTGGGTTGATTCTTTTGGCAATTATTGAAACTAAGGATTTGACAAAAAAATTCAAAGATTTAATAGCAGTAGATAATATTAATTTCTCAGTTGAAAAAGGAGAAATTTTTGGTTTTTTAGGCCCAAATGGAGCGGGAAAGACTACAACAATAAAAATGCTTACAACTCTTTTACATCCAACATCGGGAAATGCAAAGATTGCCGGAAATGATATAATAAAAGAAAGAAACCAAGTTAGAAAAAGTATTGGTATTGTATTTCAGGAACCAGCGCTTGATACTGAACTTACTGGAAAGGAAAACCTAGAATATCATGCTAGAATGTATTCAATTCCAAAAGATAAAAGAGAAGAAAGAATAAATGAAGTATTAAATCTTGTAGATCTAGTAGATAAAAAAGATGTTTTTGTAAAAAATTATTCAGGTGGAATGAAAAGAAGACTTGAGATCGCAAGAGGCCTTATGCACTATCCAAAAGTATTATTTTTAGACGAACCCACACTTGGTCTGGATGCTCAGACCAGGCGAGCTATCTGGAAATATATTAAAAAGATGAACAAAGAAGAAGATACTACAATTTTTTTAACAACCCATTACATGGATGAAGCAGATTTTTTATGTAAAAGAATTGGAATCATTGACCACGGAAAAATTCTTGTAATGGATAAAAATGAAAATCTAAAAAAATCAATAGGTCAAGATGTAATAACAATTACTTGTTCAAATTATAAAAAACTTGAAGAAAATCTTTCTAAAAAGGAATGGGTAAAAAACACAAAAAAATATGATACATATCTAACAATTGGTACAGAGAAGGGTGATGAAAAAATACCAATTATTATTGAAATCGCACAAAAACTTGGCATAAAAATTAAAAGCATTAGTGTCAGGCAACCTACCCTTGATGATGTATTTTTATCTTATACCGGTAGAACAATTAGAGACAATGAAGTAAAAAATCAAATTCAAATGCATCCAGGATTTAAAAGAGGAGGAAGATAATAGTGTTTAACAGTAATGAACTTGAAGCAATTTATGTTATGTGGCTTCGCCAGATGAAACGCTTTTTTAGATCAAAAAGCAGACTTGTTGTAACAATTGTACAACCATTGTTTTTCTTATTTATTCTAGGTACTGGATTTAGCAGATTATCTTTACCGGGATTAGGTGGAGCTAGTTATATTCACTTTTTTGCTCCAGGAATTGTTACAATGTCAATCATCTTTTCATCGATGTTTACAGGAATTTCAGTACTTTGGGACAAACAATTCGGATTTTTACAAGAGGTACTTGTAGCACCAATTAGCAGGTTTACAATAGTTGTTGGCAGAACTCTTGGTGGTGCAACTATTTCATTGTTTCAAGGTTTGATAATTTTAGCTATTGCAATTTTACTTGGAACTCCAATATCAAGTGCCTTTGGATTAATATTAACAATAGTTTTTATGATACTTGGTGCTTTTACTGCAGTTGGATTTGGGTTAATACTTGCATCAAAAATGAATGATTTTCAATCATTTCCATTAATTATGAATCTAGTAATAATGCCACTATTGTTCTTATCTTCAGCATTTTTCCCAGTAGATACTATACCAGCTATGCAAACTATAGCTTATTTAAATCCTTTATTTTACATAGTTGATGGAATAAGAGGAAGTCTTCTTGGAACTGCATATGTCAATGAGCCAATAATCAACTTTATTGTAGTACTTCTAATTTGTATTACAATGCTTGGAATAGGAAGTTATTTCTTTTCAAAAAGTGAAGCTTGATAGATATCTTTGATATTTAATAAAGAACATGCTACAGTTACAGGACCCACTCCTCCAGGAACTGGAGTTAATTTAGAAGAAATTTCTTTTACAGATTTAAAATCAACATCACCAGTCACACCTTTTTCTGTTTTAATAATTCCTACATCAATTAAAAAAGAGTCTTTTTTTATATTATCTTTATTAATTAATCCTTTAACACCTGCTGCAGAGATAACAATGTCTGCATTTTTAGTGTAAGTTTTAAGATTTTTTGTAAAAACATGAACAATACTTACAGAAGCGTTTCTATTTAACAATAATGCAGCAAGAGGTTTTCCAACAACATTACTATGATTTACTATTACAATATCCTTGCCTTTAAGATTTATTCCTTCAGATTCTAATATCTTTATTACAGCAAGAGGTGTACACGGGACAATAAACTCATCTCCTGAGAGCAATCTCCCCATATTTTCTGGGGTAAAACCTTCTACATCCTTTTTAGGAGAAAGCGCCTCAAAAACCTTAGATTGATTTATATGATCTGGAAGAGGCATTTGTATTAATATTCCATTTACTGAATCATCTTTATTTAATTTTGAAATAATTTTTAATATATCTTTTTCAGAGATATCATTTGGTAATCTCAAATGAGAAGATATAATACCAACATTTTCACAAGCTTTATCTCTTAGTTTTAAATAAAGCTCAGATTCATTATTTTTACCAATAATTACAGATTTGATATGTGGGCGTATACCATATTTGTTATAAAGATCTAAGATATCTTTTTTGACTTTTATCTTAATATCATCTGCAATTTTTCGACCATCAATAATTTTTACATTCATAACAATATTATTGTGAAATAAAAATTAGTTATAAAGGCTATGGTTTATGTCCAATTGCATAAAATTGTGGGAAAAAATTTAGCTGAACCCCTTCTTCAAGAGATTTTAGGTAATCATATTCCCATTTGTCAATCTCTTTTTCAGTTAGTCCTGATTCTTTTAATGCTTTAATATAAAAATCTCTTGCATGAAAATAATAAGATTTATCTTCTTCGCAGCTCCAAATCCTGTTATTTCCAATACCAACCTTAGTTACAAGACCTGCTCTAACAAATAAAGCACGAAGTTTTCTTCCAATATGAGGATCTCCGCCTCGTTTTTTAATTGCTTCTCCTGCAAATATTGGATCTACTTTTTGATTTTCTGGATAATGAAGTTTTCCACCATAATCCGGTTCAAGAGAAGCAAGAACAATTCCACCTGGTTTTGTAACTCGAACCATCTCGCAAATAAGTTTTTGAGGATCTTGAGACCACATCAAAACTAAGTTACAAGTAACAATATCAAATGTATTATCATCAAAATCAAGTTTATCTTCATCACAGACCATTAAATCAACATTATCAAAATTTTTTAAAACATTCTTTGCAACTTTTATCATATCAGCTGAACTATCAATACCTATCACTTTTCCTTTTGTAAGGATAGCAAGATCTCTTGTTACAATACCTGAACCACAACCAACATCTAAAACTAATTCAGCCTCTTTTAAACCAACATCTAGATATAAAGGAAATCTTTCTTCTGCTGTTTCAAGAGCTTGAAGTTCTAGTTTTTTTATTAAATCATCAAAATTTTCATTAGTCATTTTATGAAATTTTGTAGATTTTTTTGCTTTCATTTAGAAGAAAAATACAAATTATTCATATAAAACTACTGATTAGTAAAAATTAACCCAATTTTTTAAATAAATACTCTGTATTTGGGGTCTATTATGAAACCTATCTTACAGCTAGCACTTGACCTTTTAAACAAAGAAAGGGCAATAAAAATTGCTAAAGAATCAGTAAAAGGTGGTGCAGATTTTATAGAGGCAGGAACTCCTTTGATAAAAAGCGAAGGAATGGATATTATTAGAGTTTTAAAAGAAACTTTTCCAGATAAAACAATAGTTGCAGATATGAAAACAATGGATACAGGAGCTTTTGAGACAGAAATGGCTGCAAAAGCTGGAGCAGATATTGTTGTAATTCTTGGAGTTGCAGATGATGAAACAATAATAGATTCAGTAAAATCTGCAAGAAAATATGGCTGCAAGATAATGATAGACCTTATTGGATTAAAAGATAAGATAAAAAGAGCAGTAGAAATTGAAAAATTTGGAATAGATTTTTTTTGCATGCATACTGGAATAGATGAACAAATGAAGGGAAAAACTCCTAATAAAATAATAAAAGATTTAATAAAAAAAACAAAAACACCAGTAGCTGTTGCAGGAGGCATAAATTCTGAGACTGCGTCAGAGCTTGTAAAATATGGAGCAAGCATAATAATTGTTGGAGGAGCTATAACAAAAGCAAAAAATATAAAAAATGCCACAGAGCAAATTAAAAAAGCAATAATTGATAAAAAAGTTATTAAAACTGAACTTTTTAAAAAATATTCACAAACTGAACTAAAAAAAGCTTTTTCAATTGTTTCAACACCAAACATTTCAGATGCTATGCATAGAAAAGGATTTATGCAAGATATTAGACCTGTAAAACTTGGTTTTCATATGGTTGGTAGGGCTTTAACTGTTAGAACTATTGATGGTGATTGGGCAAAACCTGTTGAAGCAATTGATATTGCTGACAAAAATAGTGTAATAGTTATTGATGTAAACTCTGGAAAAACAGCAATTTGGGGTGAGCTTGCAACAATTAGTGCGAAATTAAAAGGTTTATCTGGTGTAGTAATAGATGGTGCTATAAGAGACTTAGATGATATAGTAAAAATAGATTTTCCAGTTTTTTCAAAACATATTTCATCAAATGCAGGCGAACCAAAAGGACTTGGTGAAATAGGATCAGAAGTATATTGTGGAAATCAAAATGTAAAATCTGGAGATTGGATAATTGGTGATGATTCAGGAGTCATTGTAGTTCCTCAAGAAATAGCCCAAGAGATTGCAAACCGAGCACTTGATGTTAAAGAACATGAAAATAGAATTAGAGAAGAAATTAAAGAAGGAGAATCACTTGGAAAAGTTATAAAAGTTAAAAAATGGGAGAAGAAAATTGGATGAAAAAAGTAGTATTTTTCACAGATTTAAATAAAATTAAAGAGGCATATGAATTTTTTAATATTGATAGTTTTAAAAATGAAAAATTTCCTTTGAAAATCCATATGGGAGAAGTAAAAAATAAATATTTTCCAAAACCAAAAATTATAAAACCATTTATTGATGAACTTTTAAATATTGAGTCAAAACCTTTTTTTTATGATACTACAGTTGCCTACCCCGGACTTAGACATTATAAAAAAGGTTATCAAAAAGTTGCAAAAATTCATGGTTATCATAAATTTGGTTTAGATATTGTAATAGACGATAAAGGAAAAATAATAAAAATTAACAATTATGATTTTGAGGTAGGAGAAACTCTAGTAAAATTTGATAACATTTTTGCATATTCCCATGTAAAAGGGCATATTGCAGTTGGTTTTGGTGGGGCAATAAAAAATTTTGGTATGGGTGGAGTTACTAAAGAAACAAAAATATTTATGCATAATGCAAGTAAACCAGAGATACAAAAAGATAAATGTACTTATTGCGGAGTATGCGCAGAAGTATGTCCATTTAATGCAATAACTGTAAAAAATAATAATTGGGAGATTTCAAATAGAAAATGCTTTGGATGTGGAGTTTGTGTAGATAATTGCAGTTCTGGTGGACTTTTAAATCAAACAGAAAATTTACAATATCTTCTTGCATGTTCGGCTCTTGCTTGTGTTAAAGATAAAAACGTTTTATATGTAAATGATGTAAATAGAATATCAAGGGGTTGTGATTGTGATCCATGTTCAGGTCCTATAATATGTCCTGATATTGGTTTTTTAGTTTCAGATGACCCTGTAGCTATAGATAAAGCATCTTTTGATCTAGTTCAAGACATCAAACCAGATATCTTTTCAAAAGAAAATAATGTTGATCCAATAAAACAAATCAATTATGGTGAAGATATAGGTCTTGGAACAACAAATTTTCAATTAATTGAGTTATAATTTTTGTAAGCTTCTCAATTTTTAAAAATTCTTTTTGAAATTATTACAGCAAATATTTATATACTATAATAAAAAGAGTATAACAATAAAGATTTGGATAAAATTTGTCAAATAAGCCTTTAAAATTAATGAAATAAAATAAAAGGTGAGGAAAATATGAAAAATAAAATATTAAAAATTTCAATAATAATTATATTATTCTTAATTTTATTAAGTTGTTTTAAATCAATTGAATCTAAAAATAATGAATTTTTTAAATTAAATGATTTTGAATATATTAAATATGATTATTTTACATTTAAAGATGAAATAATTGAAAATAAAAATTTAGATATAGATTATAAACAAAATGAGATTTTAATAAAATTTAAAGAAAATGTGAAAATAAAGAGTATATCATATGAAAATAAAGAAGTAAAAACTGGATTTCAATCCTTTGATAATATTAATAAAAAATATAAAGTATCTAATTTAGATAAAATCTATAAAGGTAATAGCAAAGATAAAGAATCAGATTTTTCTTTTTCAAATGTTTACAAAGCTTCTTTATCTAAGGGAGATAATTTAAAAGATTTGATAAATGAATATAAAAAAGTATCTGAAATTGAATATGTTGAATATAATTATATAAAATCAACTTGTGTAATTCCAAATGATCCTCAATTAAACCTTCAATGGGGCTTACAATCTATTCAAGCATATGATGCTTGGGATATTGAGAAAGGCAATCAAGATATTGTTATAGCAATTATTGATACCGGAGTAGATTACAATCACCCAGATCTAAGTGATAATATATGGCATAATGATTTTGAAATACCAAATAACAATATAGATGACGATGGTAATGGATTTATTGATGATGTAAAAGGATGGGATTTTTGTAATAATGATAATGATCCGTTTGATGATAATAAGCATGGTACTCATTGTGCAGGAATTGCTAGTGCAGTCACAAATAATAATATAGGAATCTCTGGAGTTTCATGGAACTGTAAAATCATGGCATTAAAAGCTTTAAATCAAGGAGGAAATGGTAATTCAGATAATCTAGCAAATGCAATTTATTATGCTGCTGATAATGGTGCTGATGTAATAAGTATGAGTTGGGGCTCTACATCATATACTCAGATAATTTTAGACTCTTTAAACTATGCATATTCAAAAGGTTTAGTTTTAATTGCAGCTGCTGGAAATTCTAATACTGATAATATGCATTATCCTTCCTGCTATGAAAATGTAATATCTGTTGGTGCGATTAATGAAGACCATGAAAGAGCAGTCTTTTCTAATTATGGATCTTATCTTGATGTTGCTGCTCCAGGAGTGAATATCTTATCTACATTACCTAATAATCAATATGGGAAGCTA
>Ga0272442_10010003_pt1 | contig 11749 bp, 10 predicted proteins | sample SSMForm2O_FD_200262 | JGI IMG/M metagenome (GOLD analysis project Ga0272442, IMG submission 200262) | Marine sediment archaeal communities from Little Sippewissett salt marsh, Falmouth, MA, United States - SSM-Form-2O | ecosystem: Environmental > Aquatic > Marine > Wetlands > Sediment ...
TGCTTCCCTCGATCTGCGGCAGGGTCTGTCCGCAGGAATCCCAGTGTCAGGCCACCTGTACTGTCGGCCGGGCGATGAAAGATCCCCTGAAGTCGGTCTCCATCGGCCGGATCGAAAGGTATGTTGCCGACTGGGAACGGGAGACCGGAAAAAAGTCCCTCCCGGAAATAGCCCCGCCAACGGGCAAGAAGGTCGCCGTCATAGGTTCGGGACCGGCGGGTATCACCGCCGCCGCGGACCTGCGCAAGGCGGGTCATGAAGTGACTGTGTTCGAAGCCTTTCACAAGCCCGGAGGGGTCATGGTCTACGGCATTCCGGAGTTCAGGCTGCCGAAGGCGATCGTGGAGGATGAGATCGAGACACTGCGTCAGATGGGAGTCGAGATCAGGACCAATTTCCTGGTGGGACGGACCCGCAAACTGACCGATCTGATCGACAAGGACGGATATGACGCCATCTTTGTCGGCAGCGGCGCCGGTCTCCCCAAATTCATGAACATCGAAGGGGAGAACCTGGTGGGAGTGTTCAGTGCCAACGAATATCTCACCCGCTCCAATCTCATGAAAGCCTACGACGAGAATCACGCCGATACGCCGATATATCATTCGAAAAGGGTCGCCGTTCTCGGAGGCGGCAACGTCGCGATGGATGCGGCCCGCACCGCCATGCGTCTCGGCGCCGACAGGGTCTTTGTAGTCTATCGGCGGACTCAGGTGGAGATGCCCGCACGTGTGGAGGAGGTCCACCACGCCATGGAGGAAGGAATCGAGTTCATGTTCCTCCACAATCCGAAGCGGATCCTGGGCAACGACAAAGGCAGGGTGGAAGCCCTCGAACTCCTGAGCTACGAGCTCGGAGAACCCGATGATTCGGGCCGCCGCCGTCCGGTTCCGATCGAGGGAAGCGAGAGCATTCTCGATGTGGACACCGTTATCGTCTCTATCGGGAACGATTCAAATCCTCTCCTCGAACACACCACCGATAACCTGGAGACCAACAAGTGGGGCAATATCGTGGTGGATGACGATCTGAAGACCTCCATCGACCGGGTCTACGCGGGCGGGGACATCGTCCTCGGGGCCGCGACGGTCATCCTGGCGATGGGACAGGGGAGAAAGGCGGCTGAAGCCATCAACCGGCGTCTGGCGGCCGAATAATCATCCGAAGAAGAAGGGCCGCTGCCGCAGCCTTTCAGTGTTCAGAAGCATCTCTATGAAGGCCGTACAACCGCTGTTCCTGCTATCAGCAGGGGCAGCGGCATGTCATGCCTGTCACGGGGTACTTCAGCAACCAGCTGAATCGAATAGCCGATTCCGACCGGACTGAATGCGTCCTGCGTGCCGCAGCCCTGAATCTCAGACAGCCAGCGATCGTAGTAACCCCGGCCGCGGCCGAGACGGTAGCCCTGCCGGTCGAAAGCCAGTCCGGGAACAATGATGATCGTCCGTTCACCGGTGCCGGCATCAAAGAGCTCATAGTCCGCAGGGGGTTCCCATATCCCGTAGGAGTTGCGTTCCAGGCCGCAGGACCGTGGATCGAATATATCACCGTGCCCGGCTTCCGGCTTCGGGTACCGTCCGCCGGAAGACCCCGCAGCCTCTGCAGGCGGACAAAGCAGGTGGAATCGAATGATCTTCCCGTGCATGCGGGGGACCCAGATCCCTTTGCCCTCCATGAGAGCTCGATTGATGAAGCCGGCAGTGTTGAACTCGCCGGTCATCGAGATGAAGACGAGGAGACGGCTGCACCGCTTCCACTCTTCCATCCCGAAAAGCAGCCTGCAGGCGGCCTCCTCTTCATCTCTCCGCTGTTCAGCGGGGAACTCCTTCAGCTTTCTCCGCATTGCGCTGCGAAGCGCTTTTTTCTCTACATCTATCATGGAACTCCTCCGCCGTCGAGTTCAAGAACCGCCGCTGTCTCCAGGTGGAAGGTGTGCGGGAACATGTCCATCGGCTGAATGTCGCGCAGAACATATCCGGATTTGAGAAAAACCTGGAGGTCCCGGGCAAGAATAGCGGGAATACAGGAGATATACACGAACAGCGGGGCCCTGATGGAGGCCATGACGGTGGACATGGGCCCGAGGCCCTGCCGCGGAGGATCGCAGATCACTGCCGCGACATTCTCCCTGTGTTCGATGATCTCTTCGAGGGCACTCTCCAAGGCAGATTGGCTGTAGACAAAATGGGACAGACCGCTCGCTGAGGCATCCCTCTGTGCACGTGCAACCGCCGGGGCTGAGATATCGTAGCCCCGGATTCGTACCGGCAGGTCCCGCAGGGGAAGGCTGAGATTCCCGTCGCCGCAGTACAGATCTAGGATGAGACTGTCTATGCTGCGGGGTTGGCCGGGGGATCCGTCCGAAGACCGACCGGATGGTCCTGCACCTTCCATGCCGAGGGACTCGGCAATCCACCTTCGGACATAGGTCTGCAGGAGCGTGTTCACGTGCCGGTTGGCCTGGATGAAGCCCTGCTGCGAATAGTCTCCCGGATGCAGGAAGACATATTCGGCATGCCGGCCGTCCCGTGATTCGATTTCGACCTCCACGGGAAGAGGATGAGCAGTTCTCAGCTCCGCTTCTATCCGCGGGAGAACAGAGTTCAGGGTTTCCTCGAATATCGGACATGAGCGGATGGGGACAACCCTGGTGCTTCCGGACCGGAAAAAACCGAGTCTGCCGCCGGGACTTATCTGGAGCCGCCCGCTGCGCCGGTAGTGATAGATTTTTTCCGAGGGGAGCACCTCTCCGACTTCCGCATCGATCCCGGTTATCTTCCTGAGGATATTCTTCAGATGGTCCTTCTTGGCCGTCAGCTGACGTTCGTACTTCACGTGCTGCCAGTTGCAGCCGCCGCAGACGCCGAAGTGAGGGCAGACGGGTTCGGTGCGCCATGGCGATGGTTGTATGACTTCCAGCATTCTGCCGCGGAGAAATTTTTTCTTGCGTTCGGTAATTTCAACGCGGACCACATCTTCCGGTACGGTGTACGGTACGAAGCAGACCATGTTCTCTATCCGCCCGACCCCGTCTCCACCGAAGGCCAGGTCGGTGATTTCCATCTGGAATTCCTGTCTCATATCTTATCGGCCCCCCGCGCTCTGTAAAGGAAAGCTTGGAAATTCTTCAACTCTACTATACAATATGATTCATGTTTTCCCGGTATTCGTCAAACCCTGTTCGGGTAAGGATTCCATGACAGCGCTGGTCAATATTGGATCGTACCTGTTCGGGATCTACGTCATCTTCGCGGTAATTCTCACGATTCAGATAATTCTCGACAACAAACCGCCGGAGGTATCCATTGCATGGATACTGGCGATCTATTTCCTCCCGTATGCCGGAGCGGTGATCTACCTGCTGGGAGGGGTGAACTGGAAGAAGCGGAAGATAATGAAGCAGCTCCCCGAGAAAACCTTCAAAACGTATCTCGGACCGATTCTCGAACGGCAGAAGCATTTTCTGCAGGAAACTTCGGGAAGCTTCGACAACGATGTCGTAAAAACCATCAGCCTGGCCCTTCAGGCCGGCAACAGCATCCTTACGGTGAACAATGATGTAGACTTCTACTATGACGGAGCGGAGTTCTTTACCGATCTTCTGTCGGACCTGCAGGCCGCCACCGACACGATCCACATGGAGTTCTTCATCTACCGGTCCGATGATCTCGGACGGAGGATCTACGATATCCTGAAAAAAAAGACTGAAGAGGGCGTGGTGGTCCGGATGCTGTTCGACGGGGTCGGCTGTTTCAACAAGATGAGTTGGGCCTTCAAGCGGGAGTTGAAGAATTCCGCGATAGACGCGCGGTATTTTCTGGACCCGATGAACGTTCTCTCGGGAAGGCTGCTCAACTACTGCAATCATCGCAAGATAGTAATAATAGATGGAAAGGTCGGCTACACCGGCGGCATGAATATCGGAAACGAGTATATTACAGGGGGGATGCAGTTCGACAGCTGGCGGGATACACAGGTCCGGCTCATTGGGGAAGCGGTCCAGCTCCTGCAGGGGGTCTTTCTTTCGGACTGGTACAACAGCGGCGGCGATGCAGTGCAGGACGCCCGTTTTTTCCCCATCACCACGGCGAACCATCAGCTCCTGCCGATGCAGGTAGTCGTGAGCGGCCCCGATTCCGACTGGCATTCCCTGAAAAAACTGTTCCTGCACCTGATCAGCAACGCCAACGAGCGGGTCTACGTTCAGAGTCCCTATTTCATTCCCGATCAGTCCCTTACCAATGCCCTGGAGACTGCTGCTTTGAGCGGGGTGGAAGTAAATCTCATGATGACCGGGGTTCCCGACAAACGAATTCCCTTCTGGGTTGCCTGTACGTACTTCGAGTCCCTGCTGAACGCGGGAGTGCGTATTTACCAGTACACAGCGGGATTCCTGCACGCCAAGGTGCTCGTCGTGGATGACTCTATTGCCACTGTTGGAAGCTGCAATATGGATATCAGGAGTTTTGTGCTCGATTACGAGGTAAATGCCTTCTTTTATAACCCGGAAATCGTCCAGGAGCTTATTGCACAATTCAACCGTGATATTGCAGAATGCAGACAGATCACCTACGGGGATGTGCATGATCTGCAGCTGTGGAAACAGCTGAGGAACTCTATCTTTCGAATGATTGCACCTGTTTTGTAGCCTTGTAGAATCAGATCCTTTGGGGAGAGTGTACGTAGTGTTTAAAAGCTTTTTCAACTTGTTGCTGCGGAGTTCCGGAGCCGTTCTTCTGGTTCTTTTCGGGCTGCCCTTGTGGGCGGCCGATAGCGACATACAGCCCGATTTCCTCCTCAGCCACATCGTCCGCGCGGACAACGGGCGGATGTATGCCCTTACGGAGCGGAGCGGGGCGCTCGTCTCCCTCGATCGGGGGAAGGAGTGGCGTTCCATCAATACCGGCCTGCCGCTGAAGCAGGTGTGGCCATTCGACGGGGAACACTACAGAGGGTTTACTTCCCTGACGGTGGATGTGAACGATCCGATGCATGTGGCGGCAACCACCAGCACCTCCCTCTATGTGAGCCGGGACGGGGGGACACGCTGGGAAGAGATCGATCTGCGCTATCCGGTAAAATCTTCCAACTATCTCACCGCCGTGAGTTTCGACCCGTCCTATCCCGGCAGGATCTTTCTCGGTTCCTCATTCAACGGCCTTTTCGCAAGTGAGGACTCCGGACAGAGCTGGGAGAAAATCTCCGATCATCTGGGTCCTCTCTATCGAGGGGCGGGATTCTATGAGGAGATCACCGATCTCGCTATGGTGCCGGGGATCGGGAATGATCTTTTCATCGCAGTCTCCTTCGATCGGCTTATCTACCGGTACAACACGGTACGGAAGGTCCTGACCGAGATAGCGATCCCGGAGAATGCCGGTACTTTGGCCTCCATCAACAGTTACAGCGGCGGGTATACCGATGCGCCGGCTCTGGAGGTGCATTTCGAGAGGGAACGTTATATCTATGATCTGAATGCGGAGACGTGGAGGTCGGTGCCTTCGCTTCTGAAAAGAGGTATCGAGGCGGTGAAATTCCAGAGCGAAGTGAACGCAGCCGGGTACGACAACATACGGGGTATCTACCTGAATGCATACAACGCCCGCGGGGAGCGATTGAAGGAACACCTTGAATTCCTGCGTTCCCACGGCTTCAATGCCATTGTCGTTGATATGAAGGACGACTGGGGCCGGCTCACCTACGATTCCGACCTGGAGATGCCGGCTGAAATCGATGCGGTCCACCCCGTCTTTGATCTCGAGGAGTTGATCAGCGAAGCTCATGCAGCGGGTATCTACGTTATCGGAAGAATGGTTGTCTTCAAGGACAAACGGCTCTACCAGATGAACGGCAACGAGTATGCAATCTGGAACAGCTCGACCGGGGGACCATGGAGCCACAAGGTGCCGGAAGAGCGTGAGGAGAACGGAGAGACTACCACGGTGTACGTTCAGAGGGAATTCTGGACGGACCCTTTCTCGGAATTCGTCTGGGACTACAATATTCAGATCGCCCGGGAACTCGAACAGCGGGGTCTGGATGAAGTGCAGTTCGACTACATCCGTTTTCCCTCCGACGGAGATCTCCGCCCGGCCCGCTACCGGTACCGTAAGCCCGGCATGGAAAAGACGGAAGCGATCGAATCCTTTATAAAAAAAGCCAGATCACAGCTGAGCCTGCCGATATCGACGGATCTGTACGGATTCAACTCATGGTACCGTATGGGAAACTGGATAGGGCAGGATATCGCCATGCTCTCCAATTACGTGGATGTGATCTGTCCGATGTACTACCCCTCTCATTTTCCGAGTGATTTCCTTGGGGGCGATGACTATATCGACCGCGCCTTCGAACTGTATAAAAAGGGTACGGAGAGGGCGCGGCACATTGCCGGTCCCGGAAGCCACATACGTCCCTATGTACAGGCCTTCCTGATCGGAAGGGAGCTTGCGATGGAGGAGGAGGAGTACGAGCGCTACCTCAACCGTCAGCTGGAGGGGATTCGCGATGCCGGTGGCTGCGGGTACACCCTCTGGAACAATTCGAACAAATACTACATGGTAAACGGACGGGTGCTGAAGCTGAATTCAGAGGTACTGGAATCCTGCACCGGTTCACCCGAGCGTATGCAGGAATTGTAGGAGTCGAGCGGAATGGACCTTTTTAACGATGTCTGGTTTGTAGAAAAGATTATTCGTCCCTTTCTCGATATAGCGATTCTTTCGTTCCTCTTCTATCAGATCTACAAACTGATCGCTCAAACCCGGGCCGTTCAGCTGTTCAAAGGGGCGCTCTTTCTGCTGTTTATTTACGCGGTGGCCTTCTTTTTCCACCTGGATACCCTCCTGTGGATAATCAACAGTCTGGCTACCGTTCTCGTCATTGTCATCGCTATCGTATTTCAGCCCGAACTGAGGGCGATGTTCACCAGGATCGGACGCGGGGAACTGTTCCGGTTCTCCTCCCGGGCCAACGCCGAACATATCGAGACGGTCATCAACGCTCTCGAAGTGCTTGCGGGAAGGAAACGGGGCGCCCTCATAGTATTTCCCCGTCAGGTGGGACTGAAGAACCTGATCGATAACGGAACGAGGCTCAACGCGGACCTCTCCTCCAGTCTCCTGATAACGATATTCGGGTATGACACACCGCTGCACGACGGCGCGGTGGTCGTACAGTCGGGCAAACTGATTTCGGCAGGCTGTTTTCTGCCTCTCAGCGAACAGGTTGATATACGGCGGAGCTTCGGTACCAGGCACCGGGCCGCCCTCGGTATGGCCGAGGAGACCGACGCCGTGATTCTGGTCCTGTCCGAGGAGAGCGGGGCACTGAGTCTGGCCTACGATGCGAATTTGTACTACGATCTGTCATCCAAGGAAGTGGGCCGTACACTGCGGAACCTCCTGGGAGTGAGCGGAGAATCCGCCGAAGAGAGTGAGGATATTTCTGTTGCATCTTAACAAGATAATCCAGAGACTGATTCGGAACTGGCCGGTAAAAATCATTTCTGTGGCAGCTGCTGTGCTGCTGTTCCTCTTCAACCAGATGGCGACACTGGAAGAACGCTTTCTCAGCGTTCCACTGGAGATTGAGATGGCCGAGCAGTTCATTCCCGCCGAGACCTACCCGAAAACGGTCAGGGTCACCCTGAGAGGGCAGAGTGAAGAAATCAACCTGGTCCTCGAGGATGACATCGAAGTGTACGCCGACTTCAGCGCCTACACTCAGGAAGGCACCTACACAGTGCCGGTCAGGATCCTGAAGGAGGGCAGCCTGACCCACATAGATCCCCTTGAACTGCAGGTGGAGCCGAAGCAGCTCACTCTGAAGATAGAGAAGAAGATCTCCAAAAGTGTGCGGGTGGAGCCTTCCCTCGCAGGCTATCCGGCCAAGGGGTACGAACTGACACAGTATTTTCTCACCCCGTCGAGTGTCCAGATCGAAGGGCTCGAGAGCACCATCAAGGACCTTGAGACGGTGGAGACCGAATCGATCGATCTCTCCGGTCGGAGGGAGGATTTTACTCTCCGCCTTCGCCTGAAGAAGCCGAACGAGTTCAGCGCCTTCCCCGGCGGGAACACGGTCGAGTTCTTCGGTATTGTTCAGGAAAATACCATCCTGAAGACGATCGAGAACGTGGATCTCATTGCCCTCGACCTGGCAAGTGATCTCAAGGTGAGCGGCCTGCCGCAGAATGCCCTGATCATGGTACAGGGCACGCAGCTCCTGCTGGAGAAGCTGAGCAAGGATGAATACATCCTCACCATAGATTGTTCCGAGATCAGTGAGCCCGGAGTCTACACCCTTCCAGTGACCCCGGAGGTACCGAAGGACGTTCTCGTTTTGAAGTATGACCCGACGAACGTGAAGATACGGGTGACGGAACTGGATGAGCCGGAGGGGGAGGAACAGGAGGGGACCGTCGGAACGGACACCGGAGCAGGGTCTCAAGGTTCCACCGGCAGGCAGGCCGGCACTGCATCGGCCGGGTCCGGCGATGAAGGGAGAAGCGGAGGGATAGACGAATGATACTGGGGCTCGGAATAGATATCGTCAGCGTAGAGCGAATGCGCCACTGGTGGAACAATCCGAAGCTCCTGCACCGCTTTTTCCATGAAGACGAGCTGAAAAATCTCAGTCAGCGGCAGAGCGGGGCGGTGCTGTCTCTTGCCGCCAGATTCGCCGCCAAAGAGGCCTTCGGCAAGGCCCTGGGGACCGGAATGCGGCGCCTGGTGCTCAAGGATATTCAGGTGGTCAATTCATACAACGGCAAACCGAGTATCAGGCTTCACGGAACGGCTTCGAAGGCCCTGCGCGACCGTCACGGAACCGCTGTACACCTGTCGCTCACCCATGAAAAGGAATCAGCGGTAGCCATTGTAATAATAGAGGGGGAATAGATGCAGGGAAAAGCCGGCGACTCGATCACTTTTTTTTCAAAGGAGAATATTGCCTGCCCGGTGTGCGGCCGTGAATTCCAGCGGGAGGACCTTCGCACTGGCCGGGGACGGATGATAGCGGGATCGCTTACGGACGAACTCAGGAGGCTGTACGAACCGACTGAGAAGTTCGGTGAAGTATATCCCCCCGTTTATCCGGTTATCGTCTGTCCTGACTGTCTGTACGCGGCCTTTCCCCAGGACTTCAGCTCCATCTCGGGGCCGGTAATCGGACGCCTGAAGGATGACATGGAGAGACGAAAGAAGAGCCTCGATGATGTTTTTCCGGACCTGAACTTCGAAGAACCCCGTACCCTGAAGAGCGGAATTGCCGCCTACCACTACGCCATCCAGAGTATGCAGCATTTCTCCCGTGAATATACCCCGTCGGTCAAAAGCGGCATCTCGGCGCTGCGGGCCGCATGGCTGAGTAACGACCTCCATCGAAAGTATCCGGGTGAGAATTTCGATTACCTGGCCTGGATCTACTATCACAAGGCCTGGTTCTTCTACACGGAAGCGTTGAAGAGAGAAGAAGAGGGTACGGAGAGGATAGCGGAGGCAAAGCAGCTGGGGCCCGATACCGATCAGAATTACGGTTACGACGGAGTGCTGTACATTACAGCCTGGCTGGAATTCCATCACGGACCGAGGGACGATGAGCAGCAGAGAGCAGCCTCTCTCGAGCGCGCGAAGACGATGGTCGGACGCCTCTTCGGTCTCGGAAAGGCCTCAAAGGATAAACCGAGCACTCTCCTCGAAAGGGCCAGGCAACTCTACTCCCGGATAAATGCCGAACTGAAGGGCTCCGCCTGACATGGGTATGCGGATCAGACTTCTCCTTGCCTACGATGGGACACGCTACTGCGGATGGCAGCGGCAGCCCGATCAGGCGACGGTACAGGAGACTCTTGAAGCCGCGGTTGCGAAACTCATCGGTGAGGAGGCTCCTGTTATCGCTTCGGGGCGTACTGATTCGGGGGTCCATGCCCGCGGTCAGGTATGTCACTTTGATGCTGCACAGGCTTCGGTGCCGCCGGAAAAGTATTCACTGGCCTTGAACCGTTATCTGCCCAGGGACATCCGGATTCTGGAGAGCGGCAGAGCCGATGAAACCTTTCACGCCCGGTACAGCGCGGTTGCCAGAGAGTACCGTTACTACCTTCTCCGTGGAAGAATCGCCGATCCTTTCGCCGGCCGCTATGTCTATTCACACTCGCAGATACCGCCGGTTACCGTACTGGACCGGTATGCGGCGATGCTGGTCGGGACACATGATTTCACCACGTTTTCCGCTGCTGGAGATCCGAGCGAATCGAAGACCAGGCGGATATATGCCGCCTCCTTTTTCCCCGAGAAGGGACAGGTCGTGTTCCGTATTGTCGGTAACGCCTTCCTCTGGCGTATGGTCCGTTCCCTCGTGGGAACCATTCTCGAGTTGGGACAAAACGGGGTATCGGCGGAACAGCTCAAAGAGCTGATCGCGGCCCGGGACCGGTCAATGGCAGGACCTACGGCCCCTCCAAGGGGATTATTCCTTCATAAGGTGATGTATGATGCAGGAACAGCTTAAAAAATATCTGAAGATTCTCGATGCAGCCGAGGATTATCTGAACGGCGGATGGCCGAAGCAGAGGGAAGAGCTGTCCGAAGAACAGCTCTCTCTCGGAAGACCGGAAGGCTCCGGTAAGCCGGCACTGTCCGGCGGTTATATGCCGGTCAGGAAGAATATAAGCGCCGGTGACGCCGGCGCCGGCATGACGGATCGGTTCCAACTCATCTCCGGTGGAGGGCGCACCCCTTTTTCCGATGAAACGGCAGCGGATGAAGAGGAGGCCTGGAAGAGCGACACTCTCGAGAGCATTGCCGCCGAGGTGAGAGACTGCCGGAAGTGCAGGCTCTCGGAAGAACGGAGAAATGCCGTTCCCGGTGAAGGGGTGCTCAATCCGAAGGTGATGATTATCGGTGAGGCTCCGGGAGCTCAGGAGGACGCCACCGGCAATCCCTTTGTCGGCAGGGCGGGGAAGTATCTGGACAAATGGCTTCAGGCCATCGGGCTCCAACGGGACCGTGATGTCTTCATCGGCAACATAATAAAGTGCCGGCCGCCCAACAACCGGGATCCCTTTCCGGATGAATCATCCGCCTGCATGCCCTACCTGAAGCGGCAGATCAGGATTATCCGGCCGAAGACGATCCTCACCCTCGGGCGTATTTCCACCCACATCCTCACCGGCACGACCGAAGGGATCGGCAAGCTGCACGGCAGAGTGTTTCATTTTCAGGGAGTACCCCTCGTGCCGACCTACCATCCGAGCGGCGTCCTGCGGAACCCGGTGTACAGGAAACCCGTCTGGGACGATCTGCGCACTTTGAAGAGAATTATCGAAGATCAGGATCGGAAAGGGTAAGCGGATACATGCCCGGTGCTTTTTTACAGGTAGTCTTCAACCTTCCCGTCGAAGGGCCGTTCACCTATTCCCAGCCGGATGAGAAATCTGCTGCAGGAAAAGGCATGAGGGTCGAAGCCCCCTTCCGCGGCCGTCTGCTGAAGGGATATGTAATCGATTCCGTTGATGCCGCTCCGGCGGGAGACTTCAAGATACTATCGGTAAAACGTTCCCTTGACTCTGAAGCCATTTTCGATGATGTCCAGATCGAGCTGGCGCGGTGGATTTCACGAATGTATTTCTGCACGCTGGGAGAAGCACTCGCTTCGATCGTTCCCGGGGCCAAACAGGAAAGGGAGTTCGGTTTTCTTCCTACCGAAGAGTATGGATTCCAGATTCCCGAGCATCTCTCGCCTGCTC
>Ga0272442_10010004_pt1 | contig 11748 bp, 11 predicted proteins | sample SSMForm2O_FD_200262 | JGI IMG/M metagenome (GOLD analysis project Ga0272442, IMG submission 200262) | Marine sediment archaeal communities from Little Sippewissett salt marsh, Falmouth, MA, United States - SSM-Form-2O | ecosystem: Environmental > Aquatic > Marine > Wetlands > Sediment ...
TACCCAGTAATATAGTTGTTACAGACTACTAGTTCGGTTGATGGCTCTATGGATGTTGAGTAATTGGCGTCTGACAGGAGCATACGGCTCACATGGCAAGCACCTGAGTTCTCTGCCAATCTGCCCAGCGGACCTGTGCAAGGAGACATTCAGGAAGTGGCTCTTAAGCATGTTGTACTGTTCAGGATGAATCCGCACAGACGGATGACCACCTGACGAGAGGGGCAATGAACCCTTGACTTCTCGTCTGCCGAGGGCGTAGAATTGCACCGTGAACAAAATTAGGGCCACCCGGCCGCGTCGGCTCTCACTGGGCTTGCCGACGCGACCGGAGCGGGCCCGGAAAGCCCAGTCATGTGAGCACCGAGCACGAAGACATCGAGTACAGTCCCGTCCCCCGCGAGTTGCCCGATCCTGCCTTGCCCTTGCCCGAGGCCCTCTGCGCCTGGGCCGATTTTCTGCGACGATGGGCCCGCGAGACACCCGAGAATTGCCGCCGCCAACCCACCGCCCCGCCCGACACCACCCTCTACGGGTACGAAATCCGCGCCGCCCTGCGCTGGCTGCTGCGCTTCGACGTGGTCATCGACCGCGCCGCCAACCATCCCGGCCTGACCCAGCGCCTCACCGAGCTCCAGAAAAGCCTGCGCGACGAACTGACCGCCCTCGACGCCGAAATCTCCCGTGAGTTCGCCCTCGCCGCGAAGCAGCGGTTGGGCTTCCCCCCCATGCTGCCTCCCCTCCGTTTTGCCGGCGCGCAATGCGAGTCCTTTTTCCGTGACTTCGTGCCCCGTGTCGCGGACCGCCTCTCGGCGCTGGCCGAGGCCGTCATCCCGTCCAATGGTCGCGACACCGCGCCCCCGCCAGCGCCCGGCGCAGGGCCTCAGGAATACTCACCCACCACCGCACTGAGCGTTGGCGATATCGCCCAGCACTACGACATTCCTCCTGAGAAGGTCCCGGCATTCCGCAAACGCCTCGAACGCCTTCGCTCCCAGGACAGCACCTGTTTCACCGAGGTCCAGAACGCAACCAACCGCGCCCCCCGATATCTTTATCTTCCCGGCCATCCACGGGTTCGGCAGGCCATACAGCAGAGCCAAGCGCCTGCCCCGTAATGTCCATCGGGTGTCCACCGAGAAAAAATTTGCGCCCGAATTCCCTTGATTCCAGGCTCCTGCGGCCGTTTTCTCGATGGACGGGTGTCGGTGGGCCGTCTTTCGACAACCACGACCGCGTGTTCGAGACTACGCTGCGTGTCAATGAAACTCTGTGAATTGACAACCGAGGCGCTCTGCCGAGGCATCGTCGAGATCGAGTCGACCATAGGTCCTCACGCCACGACGCTTCCCCTCCTGCGCGCCGAGCTGGCCCGCCGCGAAGAGGCCCAAGCCCGCAAGGGCTCGATGACGTGGCTGCCGTCGTTTTCCCAGGGACCCGTGGAGGTCGAGCCATGATCATTCTCGCACTCGATCCCAGCTCCACCTGCACCGGCTGCGCCCTGCTGGATGACAGCGAGGCGACCCTCAACGGCACGCCGCGTCTGATCGAGGCGGGCCTGATCCGGCCGGCTCGCCCCCGCGCCAGGTCGTTCGAGCGAGTCGAGTCGATGACGGTTGACGTTTCGCAGCTCTTGAACACCCATTCACCCAATGTCATTCTGGTCGAATTTCCGTCGACCCACACCGGCGCCCGCCATCAGGGCGCAGGCTTTGGCCTGGCCGTGTACGGCTTCGCCGTCGGCGCGATGTGGCAGTGTTGCCGGCAGTGGTTGAGCGACGCCGCTCACTCTCCGCGCACCGTCCAGGCGTCGAGGGGGTGTTCCTGCATCCTCGCCGATAACTGGACGCGCCGAGTCGCGAAGTCCGTGCGGCAACGCCAAATCTCCCTCCTGTTCCCGAGCTACCGCGCCGCCGACGATCCCGGCGGTGACATCGCCGACGCCCTCGGCCTCGCGCTCTGGTACTGTCGGGACGTCCAGCTCAAATCGAATTACCCGGCGCCGCCCGGCCTGGAAACCGTTTGGCGTGAACTGAGCCTGGAGGAGAAAGGCACGGCCCTGTTGCTACTTCAGGAAGGCTTCACCACCGAGGAGCTGATTGAGCACCTGGAAAGGGTCACACCGTGAGTGGGAGGAAAAAAGTCTGGCTGATCTCGCGCTTCGAGCTGCGCTTCGAGCTGCGCGGCCGGCAGTCGAAATGGTGTCGCGACACCCCGCTGGTGTTCACGCGGGATTTCGTCAGCGCGCACGATGACGAGAGTGCCTCGTACCTGGCGCAACTCGACGCCCTCTCCCGCCGCCGCAACGGCCTGGAATTGGAAGGCGCGTACGTCCGTCTGCGGCGCCACGCGAGCCGGCAAAGCAAGAACTTCCGAGGGTATTTGCTGACGGCCGAGAAGCAACCCGCCAGCGACGCGTACCTGGCCCGGTATGTGCTCTTCTGCGACGCCCGGCGGGCCCGCCGCCTGCTCAAGGCGCTGGCGGATGTGGGTCTCTTGCGCCAGGTGACGTGTCCGAATTTTGCCCAGGCCGTACCGTCGAGGCGCCGGGCGAAACCGGCTGAGAAGGCCGCGCAAGCCCGTCAGAGGGCCCCAGGAAGCCGCTCCAAAAGCCTAACCAAAAGTAGGAATGTGCGCACGGCCGCGCACGACGGCGCACGCCTGCGCAACTCCTTACGCGCGAAGGCGAATGAGAAGCCCAATGACAATGGCAAGCTAAACCGGAAAAAACAGTCAGTGGCCAACGGCCAACCGCAACGGCCACGGACCGCCACGCCCCCGGCCGCCGCCCCGCCAGAGTCACAGTCACCCGAGCCACCAGAAGCCACGCAGGGGAGGTGTCCCTCAGCGCCAGCGCGCGGGCCCTCCCTGCGTGATGCTGAACCGACCATCCTTGCCTTGCCCGGCGTCAGCCGGCTCGGCCCTGTCTGCCGGGACGCTCTGCCGGATCATGATGGGCGGGTCTACAGTGACGCCGCCAAGGAATACGGGGGGCAGGTGTATGCGAAACTCCGCTGTCCCTGGCTGCCGACCGAGCAGCAAGGGCGCCGCAATCTCGGCAACTTCGCGGCCGCCTACGACGATGCGGTCAAAGCCGGTCTTTCCGGCGCCGCTCTCACCGAGGCCTGCGAGAAGGCCATGGCCGACGCCGAGAAAATCGGCAAGCACCGGGCCCGCTACACCGGGATTCGCGAAGGCAAGAACCCAGAGAGATACTGGCGTTTCCGCTGGAACCTGCACGTTGAGGCCCGGCGTGCTGCCGGCCGGGAGGTCACCTCGACAGGATAACCGTTATGAGCCCCCGCAAAGCTAACAGCCAACCTGTGACTTCCTTCCCGGCCATCATGACTGAGGCCGAGCTGATCGACTACCTCCGCATCCCGGAGGTCAGCAAGGCCCGGAATCCGCGCAATGTGATTGCTAACCTCAAGCGGTCCCACGGGTTGCCGTGCCTCTACATCAGCAATCATTGCCTCTATCCCCGTGCGGCCATCGACGACTGGGTCCTGTGCCAGACGGCCCGGGAGGCGCAATCGTGAGGGCCGGTGGTTGCCTGACGCCTCGCGCCGGTATAATTGGGCCCGGCCGGTCTCGCCGGGCCCCGAAAGGAGGTGAAGCCATGAGCCCCGTGAGACTGACAACCCGCCCGTCGCGGGACGGGCAACGCTTTACTTTTGTCCTCGAGTTTCGCGACGCCGAGAACCGGCGCCGCCGTGTGTCCCTGGGCCACGACGACCGGGCCCGCGCCGAGCAGCAGTGCCGGCAACTGGAGCAGGACCTGCTCACCGGCGCGCCCCTCGACGGCCCCCTGGCCGCCCGGCGGCCCCTGGGCGCCTTCTGGGCCGACAGCCGCCGCCGCACCCGGGGACAGATACGAGAGAGCACCCTGACCGAGCAAGATATCGCCATGCGGCACTTCATGGAAACCTGCGCAGAGATGCAAGGCCGACGGCCCCGACGCCGAGGGCAAGGCCCGCGCGAATTGAGACTGGGTGAGGTCCAGCTCAAGCACGCGGAACGGTTCGTGCAGGACTGCCTGCGCCGAGGCAACGCGCCGGCGACGGTCCTCAAGAAGATCAAGGCCCTCAAACGCGTCTTCGCCCTGGCGGTCCAACGCGGACAGATCGATGCGAACCCCTTCGCTCACGCGCGCTGCCCGAAGGGCACGAAGCCGGAAATCCGCGTCTACCAGGATGACGAATGCCGCCGCCTCTTAACCGCCGCCCGCTGGCATCGGACCGATGCGACGGTCCCCTGGGAGCTGCTGGTTTCCCTGGCCCTGGCGACGGGCATGCGGCGCGGGGAGCTGCTGAACCTTTGCTGGGCCGATATCGACGTCCCAGGCCAGACCGCCCGCGTCGCGCCCAAGGCCGATACGCCCGCGACGTGGCTCTGGCTCATCAAGGACGCCGAGCGGCGTACGTTGCCTTTGACGGAGGATGTCCTGGGTCTGGTGGTCGATCATCAACAACGCCAGCGGCCCGACTGCCCCTACGTGCTTGTGCCGCCGGATCGCTACGACCGCATCCAGGAGCGTCGCACCCGCCAGCGCTGGACCCACTCGGACGGACGCTGTCCGGTCAACAACTTCACCCGGCGCTTCGAAGACATCCTGGAGCGGGCCCAGATCTGCGACCGGACCTTCCACGATCTGAGGCGAACCTGTATCACTCGCTGGTTTGCGCAGGGACTTTCGGTCCCCGATGTGATGCGACTCGCCGGCCATAGCGATATGCAGACCACGCAGGACTTCTACGCGGCCGTTTCCTCCGATCTGCTGGAGCGAGCCCGCCAGGCCAGCACCGCCGCCATGGCCGGCGACGGTGTCACACATTTGGCACGCGCGCCGGTCACGCGCGCAGCTGAACCGCAACGAGGAGTTTGTAACGCATGACGCCAGAAGGGTTTACCACTACGCCTGAGAGGATTCGAACCCCTAACCTTCGGTTCCGTAGACCGATGCTCTATCCAATTGAGCTACAGGCGCTCCAGCCGTAAGTCTACCGCAGGCGGGCGGATATGTCAACTCTCGCCCGTGCCAACTTGTAAAAAGAGTCGCCCGGAGCGACACAGGACCACCTGGAGGCCGAGTCCATCCACATCCTTCCTTCGCCCTGTGGCCGGCATCCTGGCCGATGCCCCAGGCACGGATACGAATTCCGACTGATTCGGATCAGACGCAAGATCCACCCTCACGCTCTAAACCATGCTCCAGAAAGGGCTTGCTGATACGTCCGAAAAAAAGAAGCCGTTTTTTCTGAAAACGCCGTTACATTCCCGGCTCCTTAGGGCACTTATATCACGAACACCAACGGAATACATAACTTTGACTTACTTGAGGAGGTGGTTGAAGGATGGTCCTTGGCAATGCACAGAGTGTACAGGTTTCGACAGGCGGGGCAGGCGGCAAGGCGGTCTGCTGTGTCGAACGCCGGCGAGCGAAAACGCCGGAGCAAAGGACGATCCGTAACGCCACCGTCGATGGCATCATGAAAACCCAGGCCCTCCAGGGCACTACCATAACCCAGAGAACACCGAGGTCAGGTCCACAGTCGCAACCTACACCACAACCGCTATCGCTTCTCCCATGATGGCAGCTCTCTATCACCTGCCTCCACCAATCGAGCCCCGTCTCTCCGCGAGACGGGGCTTGGTATTTGGGGAGGCCGCGCGGTTCGCCCGGGACTGCTACCAGAGCTACATTTGCCCAGTCCACGGTGCGATTTGGGCTTGCAGGTAGATGTACCGACGAGCTCCGGCAACGAGCGCTTGTCATCTCGATCACAGCGCACAACCTCACTCTTGTCATCTCGATCGCAGCGCACCTTCTCACTGATGTCATTTCGACCGGAGTCCCGGCGGGCCGGGACGGGGCGGAGGAATCCGGCCGTGAGTGGCCCGCTTGTTGGGATCTCGGGCGGCGTCTTTGCCGAGCTTGCTTCTGACGGGGTTCGATGCGCCTCTTGCGGCGGAAGGGGCCTACAGCCATGAATCGCACGCCGCCATCCAAACCGCACGTTATTTGCCTTGATTGTCCTGCCGGAGCTTCTACAATCACACCGTATCGGCTCGAAGTCTTCTCACTTGAAAGGCGCTACGATGAAGGGGCTCACTTTCTGCGGGCTCGCCGGCATGCTGGTGTTGCTGTGCGGCTGCCGGGGCATGTACTACAACACGATGGAGCGGCTTGGCTACCACAAGCGCGAGATGCTGGTGGACCGCGTCCAGGAGGCGCGCGACGCCCAGCAGAAGGCCAAGGAGCAGTTCCAATCGGCACTGGAGGAGTTCATCGCCGTGGTACATTTCGAGGGCGGCACGCTTGAGGCGACGTACGGCAAGCTCAAGACAGAGTACGAACGCAGTGAATCCAAGGCCAGGGCCGTCAGCAAGCGCATTGACGACGTCGAAGATGTAGGCGAGGCGCTCTTCAAAGAGTGGCAGTCCGAACTCGAGCAATATAGCAACGAAGAGCTTAAGGCCCGTAGCGAAGACAAACTCCGGCAGACCCGGCTGCGCTACGCCCGGGTTATTGGGGCCATGCGCGGCGCCGAGATGAAGACCGAGCCGGTCCTGTCGGCCTTCCACGACCAGGTCCTGTTTCTCAAGCACAACCTCAACGCCCAGGCGGTGGCGTCCCTGCAAGACGAACTGGCCTCGGTGAAAACCAATGTCGCGGCCCTGATCGAGGAAATGGAAGCGTCCATCGTCGCCGCCAACACCTTCATTGAGGCGATGAGCCAGGAGTAATACGCGTTCGCGACGCCGCGCGAGCGGCAAAACCCCGTCGTGCGGATTGGGAAGAATTCTCGCGCGGTGCTGTCATCCTGAACAACACGAAGCGCAGCGCAGTGAAGGATCTGGGCCTCGCAAGGGACGAACTGCCCATTCCCAGACCATCTCCATCGCCTTCGGCTCAGAGCCTGTCCTGAGCGTAGCCGAAGGAATGACAACATGCTACTGCTTGCGAAACTTTCCTAAGGCGCATCATTCGCATCATGACCTGCCCAGGGCCAAGCCGCCTTTTGCCTATTTGCCCGTCTCCTTCAGCTCGACCTTGATGGTCAGGCGGCCGGCGATCGTGAAGCTCACGGGCAAGCCCTTTTGCGGTGCGACCACGAAATTGCGGGCGACGTAGGACAGCTTCGTCGGCGTTTCGGTGCTGGGGACCTTCACCTTGAGCAGAGCTCTCGATCCGGGCGGCACGAGCAGTTCCTTCGGGCCCAGTCTGCCGGCCCGCTCCAGATCGAGCGGCACGTCACAGTGGTTCGCCAGGGTGAAACGAATGACGTTATTGGGGCCGTACCGGATGTTCTCGATCTGCGTGGCCCCCTCGAAGAGCGCTTCGAGGTACTTTGGCCTTCCAATGAGCTGATTCTGATACCAGACGGCGGTGCGGCCGGCTTCGATTGCGTCTTTGACCGCGGGGACCGTCTTTTCTTTCGCAAAGACAAGCGTCATCGGTCTGTGCTCGTCGGGACTGCTTTGCTCCAGTGTCGCCGGCGCATGGATATCGGAGGCGCCGAGGAAGGTGAGATTCTTATCGAGGGCCCACTCATGCGCTTCGGGGTAATACGTCCGGCCGTTGACTACCTCGATGCCGCGCAGGTATTTCTTCTCATACAGGGTCGTGTGGATGTCAAACCATCCCTTGCGGTCCGGCTTCCAGCCCGGATGATTCCAGGTAATAAAAGCGCCCTGCTTGTCGGCGGCGGCCATGCAATCGAGCAGATCCTTGGTATCCAGTGGATTGACATCATCCAGGAAGATCGCGTTGAAGTGCCCGGGCGGCGTGTCGCGGGTGATTTCCGCGCCGCGAATCAGCAGAATGTCGCGCTCCTGGGCCCGGCGCAGCGAGATTTCGTAGGGCCGATTGTGGTTGGTGGGGATGTCGTCTTTGTGAGGCTGGTACTCGATATGGTCCGTGATCGAAATGACATCGAGTCCTTCGCGCCATGCTTCGTCCACACGCACGGTCGGCCAAACCAGGCCGTCGGAAAAGACCGTGTGCATGTGCAAATCGCACTTGAGCGTGGTATACCCGGCGATGTCCGGCATGCGGATCTCGTGCCGGACCTGCCCGCACACCGTAAGAGCCGGGAGAAAAACGATCAACGCCCCTGCCAGGGCGAACCTGCGTCGCGTCGTTGCATCCATCGAGAACCCCTTTCCTTGTAACACTTTAGCCTCATGGGGCAGTTGATTTTGGGCGGAGGGGAAAAAATATTTTCAGATGTTAAAATGGGGCATTGCGCCAGGGGGCTAAGTGGCTTATCTTCGGCGTCATGAATGTCACCAACGTTGGATCTATTGCGTTGAATGGGATTGTCTTGGGGCCGGAGTTGACCGAAGCCCAGGCCCGGGCCATTGTGGCCCTGGGACCGGAAGCGATCATCTATGCCTTGTTGACCCAGGCGAAAATGCTGGCCGAACGGAACGGTCGTCAGGGGCCAGTGTCTCGTTCGGAAGATCCTTCCTGCCCTTCAGGTCAGAAAGCACCTTATGAGAAGTCCGGCCCGAAAGGGCGAAAGAAGAAGCCGGGACGCAAGAAAGGCCATGCCGGCAGTTGTCGCAAAGCTCCCGATCACGTGGATCGGACCAAAGACCACCGCGTCAGTCACTGTCCTGGTTGCGGCCATCCGCTCAAGCGTTGCCAAGGGACACGTTGTCGCTATATCGAAGACATTCCCGAAGGGGTGCAGGTCGAGGTCACCCAGCATGTGATCCATCGTGACTGGTGTCCGTTCTGTCGCAAGATGGTCGAGCCGGTGGTGCCGGACGCCTTGCCGAATGCCACGATTGGCAATCGGCTCCTGGTGATGAGTGCCTGGCTGCACTTCGCCTTGGGCAATACGATCTCTCAGATCCTCTCGGTCTTTAATTTCCATCTCCAGTTCAATGTCACGCCGGGCGGTTTGGTGCAGATGTGGCATCGCCTGGCGGAGATCCTCGAATCCTGGTACGAGGAGATCGCGGCGGAGGTTGTCCACGCCGGGGTTCTTCACGGCGATGAGACCGGCTGGCGGGTCAACGGGCGGACCCATTGGCTCTGGTGCTTTACGAATCCGGCGACCACGTTGTTTACGATCGAACGGTCCCGCGCCGGGCCGGTGGTGTTGAAGTTTCTTACGGACGGTTTTGACGGAGTCCTGGTCACCGATTTCTGGGGCGCGTACAACGTGCTGACCTGCGCCAAGCAGAAGTGCCTGGTTCACTTGCTGCGTGACCTCGAACGTGTCGAGAAATACAAAGACCGCGGCGCCGATTGGGCCGGATTTGCCAAAAAGCTCCGACGGTTGATACGCGATGCGATCCGTCTGCGTAAACGGAGAGAGCCCCTGGACCAAGCGGCCTATGAGTCACGTTCGCATCGGATTGAAAAACGCTTGCAGCTTCTGATCGACACGGCGTGGACGAACAAGGAGGCACGACGCCTGGTCAAACGTCTGCGGCGACATCAACACGAACTGTTCACCTTTCTCAGGGAAACCGAGGTTCCGTTTGAGAACAACTTCGCGGAACGCACGATTCGCCAGGCGGTGATCATGCGCAAGAACAGCTACAACAATCGCAGCGACCGCGGGGCCGCCACGCAGGCGATCCTGATGAGTGTCTTGACCACCCTCAAGCAACGCGGCCGCAATCCGGTCAAAACGCTGGAGCAAGCCCTGCGCCTCTACATCCAAACAGGCCAACTACCAACCCTAACCGAAATCACCACCGCAAAGGGCTAAAGTGTTACCTTTCCTTTATCGCACCTGAACGTCAAACCGCGGCTGTCGCCGGATCAGCCAGCGCCACCATAGCACGATCACCGATGTCCGGCAAGACCGGTCTCGACCCACGCAGACCCGCAGGAAACAACTGTCTCCTTTGCGCCGGCGGGATACGCGCTTGACCCGCCTGCGCGCGTGTGCTACGTTAGCCCCGCGTCATGAGGCCGACGCCGCCGGTGCCTTGCGGTGCCGTTGGGAGCGGACGTTCGACTCTCAGCCCTGGGTTCTGTCGTGGGTGCGATCATGGACGAGAATGACCCGATCCTGGAGACAATCGATACGCTCATCCGCCTCTCCCGTCTCAAGGAGATCGAATATATTATGGGCACAGACGCCTCTGAGCGCCGCGACGAAATCCACACGGCCCTGAAGCGACTCCGACCCGGTGCGTACCTGCTGGGAACGGGACCATCCACCGTTGGAATTGTCTCGCTCAATACCGATGAGGTCGTGCTGGGTCGGCCGGCAACGGTCATCGAGAACTCCACCGCCTCCGGGCCCGATTATTACGCTACCGACACGCTGTTCTTCGTGCCGCGTGAGGTTTCGCGCAGCCACGCCAAGGTCGTGCGGCATATGACCGATGAGGACACCCAACATGCCGTCATTGATCTTAACAGCACATGCGGAACGTTCATCAATGACAGGCGCGTCGCTCCCGACGAGGCGGGCACCGTCCTGAGACACGGCGATATCATCTCGCTGGGGCCCTCGCGGACGAGCACGTACGTGTACTACCGCACCAACGACATGCAGCCGCCGACGGACGGCGACCTTGACGAATCGACCGCTTCCTGGGTCTGGCTTCCGGACTCCGATGACTCGGGGTAAAGGCCGGTCACTTCGCTGCGGCCCCGACGCATATGAGCTGGGTGAACGTACGCAGGTACATCCGTCCGGCCGCTACCGCAGGCGTGGCGTGGCTCTTTTCGCCCAGAGGGTTGACCGCCAGCAATTTGTATGCGGCCGCCGCCTCCAACACTACCACGTCACCGTCTATCGTGACGCAATAGAGGATGCCGTTGACGCAGACCGGCGAGCCGTAGAACCGGCCGGCGGGCTTCTCGCTCCAGACCACCTCTCCGGTATCACCGCGCAGGCAGGAAACGACACCTCCGTCGTGAAAGGTGAACAGCAATCCGTCCTGCGCCACGGACGTCGGCACGTACGGAACGGTCCGGCTTTTGACGCCATACGCCTCGCGCGCCTCGAACGAACCGTCGGCGACTGCGGGTTTGACCACGGCCAGGCGAACGCCTCTTCCCCCCTGTCCGCACGTTCCTGCCACGGAGCCGTCCAGAAGGACCGGCGAACTGACCACCCGCGCCGGCAGCGCCGATTCCGCTTGCCACAGGAGGCGTCCCGTCTCCGGGTCAACGCCGGCGATTCCGTGCGAGTTGCTCGCGAAAATCAGCACGCTCTGTCCCCGGCCGTCGTTGTAGATACACGGCGTGGAGTACGAGGCCTCGGTGTTTCTCCGGTGCCGGTAGCGCCAGCGAATCTCGCCGGAGCGGCCCTCGACCGCCAGCCACTCGCTCGGCACCTCGTCGTTGTTTTCGTCCTGCTCGTGGGCGATCACGACCAGGTCGCCGCAGACGACGGGCGAGCTGCCCAGCCCGTGTCGCGAATGAACGCCGGCCAACTTGACTGCCCAGACCTCCCTTCCCTCATGGGTCAGTGCCACCAGGCGGGTTTCCTCCGCACCGGGCCAGAGCACGTAGACTCGTTCCGCATCCGCCGCCGGGGTGGCGGTGGCGTAACTGTTGAGGCGGTTGAGGGGATACTTGTCGAGGTCGTACTCCCGGCGCCAAAGCCGGCTGCCGTTGGACGCGTTGACGCAAACCACAAGCCCCTTCGACTCCTTCGCATCGGCGCAGGTGACGAAGACCCTGTTTCCCCAGACGACCGGCGAGGAGTGCCCGCCGCCCGGCAGCGTGACCCTCCACTGGACATCCTCCTGCGACCACCGGGTCGG
>Ga0272442_10010005_pt1 | contig 11748 bp, 9 predicted proteins | sample SSMForm2O_FD_200262 | JGI IMG/M metagenome (GOLD analysis project Ga0272442, IMG submission 200262) | Marine sediment archaeal communities from Little Sippewissett salt marsh, Falmouth, MA, United States - SSM-Form-2O | ecosystem: Environmental > Aquatic > Marine > Wetlands > Sediment ...
GTTCTTCAAGCGTCAATCCAAAATTGCATCAACACTTCGAACCTGCACCTGAATCTGATTATCTATTATCGCAACTTCGGATTGACGCTTATTCGAAATGATCTGGATGATCAGTTATTCGATACCTTCGCCGCTTCAAAACAACTACTCAGACAGGAACCGGTGCAGGCGGAAGACAGAGACCATTTGAAAGATCTACTGAAGGTTGCATCGGGGGGCGTGGTTTTTACTACCATACAGAAATTTCAACCCGATAACGGAAATATTTATGAGACCCTTTCAGAGAGAAGAAACATCATCGTCATTGCCGATGAAGCCCACCGCACACAATATGGTTTTAAAGCCAAGACCATAGATGCCAAGGATGAAAACGGCGATGTTGTCGGCAAAAAGATTGTATACGGATTTGCAAAGTATCTGCGTGATGCATTGCCGAATGCGACGTACCTCGGTTTTACCGGAACACCGATTGAAAACACCGATATCAATACCCCGGCGGTATTTGGTAACTATGTTGATATTTACGATATCCTGCAAGCCGTTGATGATGGTGCAACGGTCAGGATTTTTTACGAAAGCAGACTGGCAAAAATTAAGCTCAGCGAAGAGGGCAGAAAGCTTGTTGCCGATCTGGACGATGAATTGGAGGTGGGCGAACTTACCGTAACGCAAAAAGCAAAGGCGAAATGGACACAACTGGAAGCTCTTATCGGCAGTGAAGACCGGATAAAACAGGTAGCCCAGGACATTATCGATCATTTTGAACAACGGCAGGAAGTCTTCGAAGGCAAGGCCATGATCGTTGCCATGTCCCGCAGGATTGCCGCTGATTTATACAAAGAAATCATCACCATTAAACACGAGTGGCACAGTGACGATTTGAAAAAAGGTGTCATTAAGGTGGTAATGACATCGGCATCGTCAGACGGCCCTGAAATCTCAAAGCATCATACAACTAAAGATCAACGCCGGACATTAGCCGATAGAATGAAAGATCCTGAAGATGAACTCAAACTGGTTATCGTGCGAGACATGTGGCTGACAGGTTTTGATGTTCCTTCCCTGCACACCCTTTACATAGATAAACCCATGAAAGGCCATAATCTGATGCAGGCTATCGCCAGGGTCAACCGTGTCTATAAGGATAAACCCGGCGGGCTTGTGGTTGACTATCTTGGTATTGCGTCAGACCTGAAAAAGGCCCTGTCATTCTACTCAGATAGTGGTGGGAAAGGTGATCCGGCAATCGCGCAGGAACAAGCAGTACAACTGATGCTGGAGAAACTTGAAATCGTCTCCCAGATGTTCCATGGTTTTGCCTATGAAGAATATTTTGCGGCCGACACCGGGAAAAAGCTTTCTCTCATTCTTGCGGCAGAAGAACATATCCTTGGTTTGGAAAACGGTAAAAGGAGATATATCAACGAGGTTACAGCCCTGTCTCAGGCGTTTTCCATTGCCATCCCCCACGAACAGGCGATGGATGTGAAGGATGAGGTTTCTTTCTTTCAGGCAGTGAAAGCACGATTGGCAAAATTTGATGGCACGGGAACCGGCAAAACAGACGAGGAATTGGAAACCGCGATCAGGCAGGTCATTGATAAGGCATTGGTAACCGAGCAGGTTATAGACGTTTTTGATGCCGCCGGAATCAAAAAACCCGATATTTCCATACTTTCAGAAGAGTTCCTTCTGGAAGTCAAAAATATGGAGCATAAAAATATTGCCCTGGAAGTTTTGAGAAAACTGCTTGACGAAGAGATAAAAACAAGAACGAAAAAGAACCTGATACAAAGCAAATCCCTGATGGAAATGCTGGAAAATTCTATTAAAAAATATCATAGCAAAATCATAACCGCTACAGAAGTTATTGAGGAATTGATCCAGCTGAGCAAAGAAATTCAGAAGATGGACAAAGAGCCCAAGGAAATGGGGATGTCCGATTTTGAATATGCATTTTATACGGCCATTGCCAACAATGACAGTGCCCGTGAGTTAATGAAAAAGGACAAATTGAGGGAATTGGCAATTGTGTTGTTCGAAAAAGTTAAGGCTAATGCCTCTATCGATTGGACGATTAAGGAAAGCGTCAAGGCAAAACTGAAGGTCATCGTAAAAAGAACATTACGGCAGTATGGCTATCCACCGGATATGCAAAAGCTGGCGACTGAGACAGTTTTGAAGCAGGCCGAATTAATAGCAGAAGAGATTACACAGGGGAAATAGCAGCCCCTAATATTACGATGGGAGACGATTTTACAAAGAACGATAAGAATATACTATTTGAATCCTGATTGTTCAGGAATGAATTTGATTAAAACATACGGAACAAAGAAATGGTTAACTTTCAAAGAGAAGGATCGAGAAGTAATGCTCATGTCGGAAAGGAGTTTGAAAATACCGCAAAAACCTTTTTTCTATCAAAAGGATTAATTTTACAAGATAACCTCACCCTACCCGTTGGAATTGGCAAAGAAAAAAAGAACCATGCTTTTGATCTTGGGAATAAAGAATTAAGAATTATTGTCGAATGCAAATCCCACAAATGGACAAAGGGCGATAATGTGCCAAGCGCAAAACTAACGGTTTGGAATGAGGCGATGTATTATTTCTTTTCCTCGCCGCAAGGATACCGGAAAATATTTTTCATTCTAAGAGACTTCAGCAACAAGCGTAAAGAGACATTAGCAGAATATTATATTAGAACTTACAACCACTTAATCCCAGAAGATGTTGAGTTCTGGGAGTATGATCCAGGAAAAGGCAAAGCGTTGAAAATCAATTAATACTAATATCATTGTACAAGGGGCTAAATTAATCGCCAGAGTTATTTAACACCCACAAACTCATGTTGCATGTAAAGAATATCAACGGTGAGTATCGATGCTAATAAACGAAAATGCCATAGCCGAAATACTTGTCACAAAGGGGAAGACGCTCTTCGATGCACCAACAGATATTGTAAAATTCACGAGTGATGAGAGAGCTAATCGCCTGCTGAACAATCTCGATGAATATCCGCATGCCTTCGTCCTTGCTTGCGTGATGGATAGACAAATTAAGGCGGAAGCGGCATGGTTAATACCCTATCGGTTTGCAACAATACTTGATGGCTTTAATTTTTCCACGGTTGAACGTTTAGCCATCGAGGACATAAGGGTTTTAATGAAAAACCTTCACCGATTCCCAGAAAAAATGAGCTGGAATTTCTTTGAGGCAACTTCCACCATAAGAAACAGATACGGGGGCAATGCAGCTGAGATATGGGCTGATAGGCCATCCAGCGCCAAGGTTGTTTATGAATTTTTACAATTTAGAGGGGTCGGTCCGAAGATAGCAACTATGGCGGCAAACATACTTGCTCGTGAGCTTAAAGTACCTTTCAGTGATTATTTTTCGATCGACATTTCTGTTGATGTACATGTTCGGCGAGTTTTTGTCAGACTTGGACTCGTTAATAATAATGCGAGTATCGAGGAAATCACTTATAAAGCAAGGTCACTTCATCCGGAGTTTCCCGGCCTCATGGATTTTCCTGCATGGGAAATTGGACGCAACTGGTGTAAACCGAAGCAACCAATATGTCAGGAATGTTATATGAGAGATGTATGCCACTTTAATAATGTTTAACAGTGACAGAAAGAAGCTATGAGCAAAATATTGATTCCCGCTACAAGCCCAGAGCAATGGAAGAATTTCCTCGCTGAACCCGATAAGCATTGGAAAAGGGGATACTCTGCAAAGACACTTGCCTATTGCTGGCAGGAAGCAGAAGGTTTTCCTGAGAGTGTTAAGCGTGTACTTTCACAGAAACCCGTTTTTCGAGATCTCGAAATGCTGTTTGCCATCCCCGAGCATCAAGTACCATTACAGGGCGGTTCACGCTCATCACAAAACGATATTTGGATACTTGCCGGGAATAATGAGGGCCTTGTCTCCATTGCTGTCGAAGGCAAAGTTTCAGAATCATTCGGGCCGACCATCGATGAATGGGATTATACATCATCTCCTGGAAAGCAAGAGCGAATGACATTCCTGTGTTCTCTACTCGGTATTGAGTTTCCTCTTCCGGGAAACATTCGATACCAATTAATCCACCGCACGGCTTCGGCAATTCTCGAAGCAAAACGTTTTCATGCGAAGCATGCTGTGATGCTGGTACACTCATTTAGCCAGACAGACGAATGGTTCTCGGACTATAAGGAATTTCTTTCCTTATTCGATTTAACCGCTTCTGTAGATAAGACCGCCTCTGTCGGTAGGGTATCGGGAGTCATGCTTCATTTCTCCTGGGTACGGGGTAAAAAACATTATCTGAATAAATAGAGCTACCGTATGAACACCGTAACAGCAGCAAACATAGAAAAGGACGGAAAAATACTCATTACAAAGAGAAAAGTTGGAGATACGCATAGAGCTTCATGAAACATATTCGCACGGGTATACTCGCCACCATCCTAATAATATTACCCTTGACTGCCTACGCCTGGTCCGGCCAATGTGTTGCCGTAACCGATGGAGATACCATCAAGGTCATGCATGAAGGGAAGGCAGAAAAGATTCGTCTCTATGGTATCGACTGTCCTGAAAAGAATCAGCCCTTTGGTAAAAAGGCAAAATGGTTTGCATCGGATCTTACATTCAAGAAGATAGTCGAAGTAAAATCTCTTAATAAAGACCGTTACGGAAGAACCATTGCCTGGGTATATGTAAACGATAAATGCCTTAATGAAGAGCTTCTTCGGGCAGGGTTAGCATGGCATTATAAGCGATATTCTAAAGATAAAAGTCTTGCTGTTCTGGAAGAAGAAGCAAGGGCTATGAAGATAGGTCTATGGAGTGACCCTCATTCCATGCCTCCCTGGGAGTGGCGGCGTATACAGCGAAAGGATTGATTTCATGGCAGAGAAATTAGATGATAAAGAAATAGTAAGCTTCAAAGAGGTAATTATATCGGAAGCCGTCCAATCCGAAGCACTTGTCAACCTGCTTGTGAAGAAGGGGATACTCACACAGGAGGAGTTGATAGAGGAAGTCATTAGAGTTAAGGAAAAGATGGTTGAAGACCAAGAGCGGATAAGACGGATGCGGCAATGAGGGTACCTACATGAAAACCGTAACAGCAGCAATCATCGAAAAGGATGGAAAGATTCTCATTGCCAAGAGAAAAGCTGGAGATACACTTGCCAATAAATGGGAGTTTCCCGGAGGTACTGTAGAAGCGGGTGAAACACATGAGCAATGTTTAGCACGAGAGATGCAAGAGGAATTTGGAATCGAGGTATCGATTGGTACATGTCTCGGGGAAAACATCTATCACTATGACCATGGTACTATCAAATTAATCGCATTCCGTACCTTTTGGAATGACAATAACCTTATTCCCCACGCACATGATGAAATACAATGGGTATCCATTCAGCAAATTGCTAATTTTGATTTTTCCCCTGCTGATGTACCCTTTGTTGAAAAACTAAGGAGGGGCGAAATTGAGCTTTAACCATGGGCTAAATCCAGGCGATACCATTACCAATGCAAAGCTAAGGTCTATATTTAAATGCGGGTCTCAAGGAGGAATGCGTCGCTCTCGAGAGACGAATACATTGGTGATTGTATCTGATCATATCAAAGCACTTTATGAGGATCGCTGGGAGAACGACATACTTCACTATACAGGAATGGGGCTTACTGGCGACCAGAGTTTAAGCTTTATGCAAAATAAAACCTTAGCTCAATCACAAACAAACGACGTTGCAGTATATCTTTTCGAAGTCTTTGAAAAAAAGTCCTATACATATATCGGCCAGATAGAATTAGCAGATCCACCGTATCAAGAAGCACAGCCGGATCAAAATGGTGATATCCGTAATGTATGGGTGTTCCCATTGAAGATCGTCGGAGAGGCAAAGCCTCTAACACTTCCTGACACAATAATCCAAAAGAAACAGCAAAGGAAAGAGAAGGAAGCATCGAGGTTATCAGATGAAGACCTTTTAAAACGTGTCCGATATGCGCGAAAGGGTTCAGGTACCAGACAGGTAAATACTTCCGTACACGAAAGAAATCCCTATGTAGCAGAGCTGGCAAAACGAAGAGCGAATGGTCTATGTCAATTGTGTCAAGAACAGGCCCCTTTCAATGATAAAAGGGGGAATCCTTATTTAGAAACTCATCATATAGTATGGCTCTCCAAAGGCGGGGAAGATGCTATCGGAAATATCGTGGCACTTTGCCCAAATTGCCATAGGAAAATGCATTCTCTCAACTTAACGTCGGATATTAGAAAATTAGAAGAATGTACGAGCAAGGATTTTATTTCGTTTTGAAACAGAGGCCACTACACCTGCAAATCTTTGCTATCGTTTATGTATAAAAATTTTCGATTACTATTTGTAAGCCTTGCCTTAATAGTTCTTGATAGGATATCATAATGGAGTTAGTAGGTTACATGTTTTATCACTCTTGACTGTAACATCTGTGCTTGAGAACAGATCTACCCAGGAGGGGGGATTATGAGTCTGATCATCGAAAGCCCTGTTTCTCGAAATGAGAGATAGGGCTTTTTGTTCTTTGTGGGTAGCTTAATATGTGTGATTTCTGGGATGGGAAATAGGATGTGATGTTATACAGTTCTTCATAACACCCCTCTTATAAATACGGTGTTTGGTTTTTATAAAGAAAGTATATATACATTGTTGGCCGGTGAGAATGATGGATAAACCGAAGCCGCAAACAACCACTCTCTTGCAGGTATTTGCGGCACCCAACGTGACAGCCGGTTCTGTCCGCGTGTTCTGGCGCAACTATATCAGAGGGCAACGGCCGAAGAAAGTCCACGCCCTAGACGTTTCCTTGCCCCCGGACTGTGATGACCCGTGCGTTGTTGGCGAATGCGTTGCCCTAAACTACCTCCTCCTCACGAAAGAGATCCTCGGTCCGAACAGAAGCGGTATCAATCTCCACCTGGTCGTCTCGAAGGGCGCTATCCGTAAACTCATGCTTCAGAAGACCATGAAGCCGCACGTCCGACGATATGCGGGCTTCCTGCAAACGCGGTTTGCTGACGCGGGTATTCATGTGGAGAAGAACTGCGACGTCTGGATCACCTACTTGAGGGAACCAGTGGAGCTGGTGTCATACCACGTGTGCAAGGAGGGTACGATCGAAACGACCCAAGGCGCGATGTGCCTCACAATCCATGCCGTGCAAAGGTTTGCAGAGCGCATCGGCATGCGGGACATGAGCCGTGCTTGGCAGCGGCTATCGTCAATGCTATCGGGATGTGAGCTTACAAAGACGAGACCAACTGCGCGCTATCTGAAAGACGCACGGTATAAGGAAGCAACCCTTTACCGGTTTATGTATGGTTCAAGCAGCATTGTTGCGGTTGTGGTGACGGAGGATGGATGGCAGAAGATTGTGACGCTGTACTTCGTGTGATCTTGCAGAAAGCCAACAGATTGGCTTTAGAAAAAAGCCGCTAATCAAAATAACGCCTGCAAATCAACAACATCATTTAGGGTAAAAATCGCCCATTACCACTATAAATCTTCTCTACAAATCAGTGAAAAAATCAAGGTCCAGTAACGATGCTTTTCTTAATATAATAAAATCCTTGACGAATATTTTCATGGGGGGTATTCTTCTTTTCCATTTGAGTATTAGTTCTATCGCAAGTTTATATTAATCTGGCCCCAATATCACGCTGATAATATTATGGGTAACGTCTGCTTCACTGCTTAAGGTGTGAAATAAAATGACGGAATCTGAACTTTTTGGATTTGGATTTTTAATTATATTGGCTGCAACAATCGCCGGTATAGGAGTTATGATTAATCGCAGAACTGCAAAGACTGGCAGTATCGCCATCCTTGTTATCATTCCTTTTTTATTTCTATTTGGCATCCCATTTTTACGTGGAGAAATCCCTCGTGAGTTTGAACCATTTTCCAACTCATTAATTGTTGGTATCTTATCCTCAGTAATTGGTGGTCTTATTTTAATAGGACTGATAAAAAAATAGCATTACCAATAACAACGAAGGGAACAAGCAGACATAAGGCAACAAGAATCATACTCTGAAAAATTAATTTTTAGTGGCGCGACTTATATAACAATACGAAGGGATCAATCTAAAAATATGCAAATGACCGACAGACCAGAATCTTGTAACTGCGAATTTCATCTTTTATGGCATAGTTTTGTTTAACCTAACACAATTTCGGAGACTAACCTTATGGATCATACCCTCATTGTAACAGCCGCTAATATAGAGGCTTATGCAGACACCAGAGAAAGTGAAGGAGTAATTCCCGAGTTAGTATACTGGCTCGTAAAACAATCAGTTTCTCAATTGTATATTTGTCGTATTCCATACGGGGACGCTGTAAATCAACCAGGTTGGGACGGGTTAGTAGAAGCCGAGAATGCGTTTCTGGAGTTTGTTCCAAAGGGGATATCCTATTGGGAGATTGGAACCGGAGGTAAACCCCAGAAGAAAGCAACCAAAGAATTTAGGAAGCGCAAAGAAAGAATCTCCGCTGAAGAAAGATCCAAATCGGCATTCATCTTTGTAACACCTAGATCTAGCGGCTCAGAGGGATGGAGTGAACCTCAACAAACACGATGGATGGATCGTCGAAAAGACAGTGGATGGAGAAAGATACGAATTATCGACGGGGTGAAATTGGCCGATTGGCTCAGAGAGTTTCCTGCTCTAGGGCGATGGATGGCAAAAAAGATAGGCCTGTCTACCAGCCTAAGTGGTCTCTCAACACCTGCCGAGCACTGGGAAATGATTCAGGCACAGATTGGCTCAGAAGACCCCCCACTTCCACCAGAGGTCTTTATCATAGGCAGAGAAAATGCGTGTACAGCTTTGCAGGCGCTATTTGAAGGACAATCCTCCAGATTGCTTCTTTTTGCCGAAAGCCCCAAAGATGTAGAAGACTTTGTTTCCGCTTACCTTGCATCTCTTGATGATGAAACTGCCCGCTCTTTTAGTAATCGTTGCCTGTTTGTGAGCGATGAGGATGCATGGCGTTCGGTAGCCGAGACCAGAAAATCGCACGTGTTGGTTGCCGATCCTAATTTGGGGGTGGAAGCGGAAAGGGCGGATCTTCAGACAGTTGCGACAAGAAAAGGACATGCTGTCATCATTCCAATTTGCGGGGCATGGTGTAGAGAAAGTCCCCAAATTATAAGGCTTCGAAGTCCGTCGCAGTCCAAACTTGAGACAATTTTGAAAGAATCCGGCTATCCACCAGTCCGGGCAAAAGAGTTGGCAAGTGCTGGCGACCATCGCTTGTCTGCCTTGCGGCGGTATCTCTTGGGACTTGGGACTCTACCGCCGTATGCTACTTGGGGGAATGCACGATATCTTGCACAGGCTGGATTGATCGGAAAATGGGATGGTAAGAATCTGGCTGACCAAGCAGCAATGGAGATTTTATTGGGAAAAAGATACGGGGAGTGGATCGAGATAGTGAGATCTGAAGTGTTGCGCTCGGACACTCCCCTGATTCAGCGTAATGAAAAATGGCGGATGGTAGCACGCGGTGAGGCATGGAATGCACTAGGATCTCGTTTGATAGACGATGATCTTGATCGATTACAACAGACTGCACTTTGGGTATTGGGCGAGCGGGATCCCAAGTTCGACCTGCCCAAGGAAGAGAGATTTGCCGCGAGCATCCATGGAAAGAGGCTCGAGCATTCTTCAAACCTTCGAGAAGGAATTGCTGAAACCCTTGCTTTAATCGGTAGCATACCAGAGGCCCTGTCTTCATGCACCCAAAGTAAAGCCGATTCAATAGCCATACTAACAGTTCGGGGGCTACTTGAGAATGCCGAATGGGATCGTTGGGCGAGCTTAGACAATTTTCTTCCGCTTTTGGCGGAAGCCGCGCCTGATGAGTTTCTCGATGCTGTCGAGTCTGCGCTCGAAAATCTCGACGAAAGTCCATTCCACAAAGTGTTTGCTCAAGAAGGAAGTGGGGGTATGGGGGGGTGGATCTATACCAGTGGTCTACTTTGGGCGCTAGAAACTTTGGCGTGGGATTCAAATCACCTGACCCGGGTAATCTTAATACTGGGAGATCTGGCTTCAATAGATCCGGGAGGAAATTGGGCAAATCGTCCGTCAAACTCCCTCGTAAACATTCTTCTACCATGGCATCTTCAAACATCCGCTCCCATGGATAAAAGAAGATCAGCGGTCGAAACGCTCTTGAGAGAGCAACCGGATGTGGGATGGAAATTGCTACTCGCATTGCTCCCACACAGTCATGGTATGACTGGAGGCTGTCGACGCCCTGCTTGGCGAAATCTTATTCCAGCAGATTGGAAAGACACAGTTACGAGACGGGACCATTGGGACCAGATCGTAATATATGCTGACATGGCAATTGGGCTTGCAAAATCCTGTACGGACAAGCTCGGCGCATTAATAGATCGCCTCCCAGATCTTCCCAAGCCTGCTAACGAAAATCTACTAGCCCATCTGGCATCAAGAACCGTTATAAATTTGCCTGAAGCGCAACGCTTGCCACTTTGGGAGGCTCTAAATGATCTAGTAAGAAAACATCGGAAATTTGGTGATGCCCCCTGGTCAATGACAGAAGATATTATTGCCAATATTGATGCAATAGTTAGTACGTTGGCTCCAAAAGCACCCGAGTTGCGGTATCGTTATCTTTTTAGTGGCCGCGCTTTTGATTTGTATGAAGAGAGAGGGAATTACGAAGAGCAGAGGAAGCAACTCGATCAAAGCCGCCAAAATGCAATGCAGGAAATTTTGGATTCTAGCGGCGTAGCTGCTGCACTGGAATTTGCTCAAAATACTTCTGCACCACATGAAGTGGGAATTGCTCTTGGGAATATCGCGACTGAGACTGTGGAGTCAGAGCTTCTGCCAGCACTCCTCGAAAATGAAGATGAAATTCAGAGACGTCTAATCGGAGGCTTCGTGTTGGGCAGATTTTGGAAACTAAGATGGCCGTGGGTGGACATGTTGCTATCAAAAGACTGGAGTGTTGCTCAAAAGGCTGTGTTTCTAACGTTTCTACCATCCACTGAAGAAGTCTGGTCACGTGTCGAAGATCATCTTGTAGCAGATGAAAGCCTTTATTGGCAGAATGCCATTGTTAATCCATGGGGTCAGCATCGAGATCTCACAAAGGCGGTTGAAAAGCTTATCTATTACAACCGTCCGAGTGCTGCAGTTCAGTGCTTGCGGCCTTTGGTCGATGAGGAGGCCTTGTTTGATTCCGCTCTAGCAATTCGAGCGCTTCTTGCGATTCTAAGCTCAGGGCACCTCGAGAAAGATTTCGACCAGGATGCAACAATTGAAGTCATCACCAGGCTTCAAAAATGTCCTGAAGTTGATACCGATGCTCTTTTCAAAATTGAATGGAACTTTCTTCCCTTGTTAGGCCGATTTTCAAGTGGATCTCCGAAGACTCTCGAAAATCGGCTTGCATCCGATGGGGATTTTTTCTGTAAAATAATTAGCTTGGTGTTTCGATCCAGGCATGAAGAGAAGAAGGACAAAGAGCCAACTGAGCAGCAAAAGAGCTTAGCACGGCATGCTTACCAACTGTTGAGTGAATGGAAAACACCACCCGGAATGCAGTCCGACGGGTCATTTGATGCAGACTCTTTCACTGTATGGCTCGCAGAAACAAAACGAATAGCTGAAGAAACAGGACATTTAGATATAGCGCTTAGTCAACTCGGCCATGTACTGGT
>Ga0272442_10010006_pt1 | contig 11747 bp, 9 predicted proteins | sample SSMForm2O_FD_200262 | JGI IMG/M metagenome (GOLD analysis project Ga0272442, IMG submission 200262) | Marine sediment archaeal communities from Little Sippewissett salt marsh, Falmouth, MA, United States - SSM-Form-2O | ecosystem: Environmental > Aquatic > Marine > Wetlands > Sediment ...
GGCATTTGGCACGAGTACGCGCGGGAGCTGACGAAGCGCGGGGGGATTCGCGGACTTGAATGCCGCGGGCAGGGCGAGACGCATCAGCAGATCCGCGGGGGGGTCGATCCGGAAAAGGACATGCCGGTGGCTGCCGGTTAGCTGGAGTTGCCGGACGACAAGAGGTGGGCCTTCTTCATCAGCGTGGGTATGCCCAGCCCCAGCAGCACTGTCAGGACGCCGGCGGCGGCGAACACGGGCCGCAGTCCCAGCGACCGGAACACAACCCAGCCGCCCGCCGGTGCGAGCACGCCGCCGAGCGACCGGCTTGTCGTTACCCAGCCGAAGATGAGCCCATGGTCCTTTCCCGGCGACGACCTGGCGATCCATGCCTGGAACACCGGCTCCAGCCCGCCGACGCACAGTGCCACCGCCAGGCGTATGGCCACAAGGGAACCGAGGCTCGTGATCCAGGCTTGGGGGAGCATGAAGACGCCGCCGGCTATCGCCGCGTATTTCGCCACTGTCGCGGCTCCGTACCGGTCCGACAGGTGGCCGAGGGCCGGCCCGGACAGAAAACCGGCGATAGCCGAGATGCCCATGACGAGCCCCGTCCGGGACGATGACCCGGACACAGCGCCGTGGATATCCTGGACGAGAAGCGGCAGATACGCAGTATCGAACCGCCGCACGAGCGCCGTGATGGCGATCAGCAGCAGCACCCATGAAACTACGCGCAGCTTGCTCATTTGGATGCCGAGCCGTCTCAGCGTGGTCCGCTCCGTCGCTTCCGGGCGGGTGAACTTCTCCTCCGCCCCGAAGACAATCATCAGGCCTGCCAGCAGGAGCAGTCCCGACGCGATGATGAAGGCGGGCCTGTATCCGTATGTATCGGCGGACCATCCCCCGAGCGCGAACCCGGCCATGGCTCCCGAGTAGACGCCCGATGCGAGAGTACCCAGCGCGAACCCGCTGCGATTCGGCGGCGTATCGACAGCCACCATCGTCTGCGCGGCGGTCATTGTTCCCGTCAGCACTCCCTGGAAAAGTCGGATGACGATCAGCATCTGTGCGCTATCCACGAGACCCATCAGCGCGAGAAAGATGGCTGCCCCGAAATTGGCGCGGAGCATCATCAGCCGGCGCCCGTACCGGTCGGCCAGAACGCCCCAGATGGGAGAGAACACTGCAAGCGAGAGCGGGGCCGCGGCCGCGAACCAGAACACGTACCGGCCCAGCCGGTACTGATCGGTTACCCCCAGCTCCTGCATGTAGAACGGGGCGAACGGGATCGCGAACGTGAACCCCATTATGGACAGGAACTGCGATATCCAGATGACTACAAGGTTCTTTTTCCAATTGACCATCGGGTTCCCCTGCGACGAACTGATGACTATAGCAGGTATCGGAGCAAAAAGAGAAGGTTTCGGGCGTTGAGTGTCGGCACCCGAAGCGGGACCGCGGCTCTTCGTGCTGTCATACTTGCTTAATTCCGTGTTCTGCTGCTATCATTTCCCAGCTGGAACCTGAAACCCGGAGCCTGATGCCCGACTCGACATCCACGGTAATCCTGATCCCCGTCTTCAACGACTGGGCGGCGGCGAGGCTCCTTCTACAGGATACCGACCAGGTTCTCGCCGCCGAGGGCCTGGAGGCGCGCATCCTCTTCGTCGATGACGGCTCCACGGAGCCACCCGATTCCGTGCTGGCCGGCATGTCGCCGAAGGCCCTCGGCAGCATTGACGTGCTGGCGCTGAAACGGAACCTCGGGCACCAGCGCGCGATTGCCATCGGCCTCGCTTTCGCGGCGGAGAAGATCGAGTGCGACTCACTGGTAATAATGGACGGCGACGGGGAGGACGCGCCGAGGGATATTCCGCGGCTGCTGGCCCGCCTCGGGGAGGAGGGCGGATCGGCGATCGTGTTCGCCGAGCGGGCGCGCAGAACCGAAGGCATCGTCTTTCGCACCTGCTACCAGGCGTACAAGGTCCTGCACCTGGCGCTGACGGGCGTTGCTGTGCGGGTGGGCAATTTCAGCGCGGTTCCGGGAAAGATGCTCGGGAAGCTCGCGGTGCTCTCGGAGCTGTGGAACCATTATTCCGCGGCTGTTTTCGTTTCCAGGCTCCCGTTCAAGACCATTCCGACCGCTCGTGCGGCCCGCCTGGACGGTCGGTCGAAGATGAATTTCCAGGACCTGGTTGTGCACGGTCTTCGCGCGCTGTCCGTATTCGGCGAGACGATTACGGTCCGGCTCTTGATCCTGGCTGCGCTCGTTTTCGGAGTTCTCGGCGTATCTGCGATTGTCGTGGTCGCGCGCGGTTGTTGCGCCGAGGCATCCGTTCCCGGCGGCACGCTTGCCATGGCCGGCGCATTCATCCTGGCGCTGCTGCATGGTTTCGTGATTACGGCGTTGATCGCCTTCGTAATGATCGGCCGCAGGTCGTACTCGCATTTCCTGCCCTGCCGGGACTACGGCCACTTCGTTGATTCCTGCCGCCGCCTGTTCGGCTCGGGACAGCCCCCGGAGTGTACCGGGAACGATAAAGAGTAATCTTGACCGACTACGCATATGCCGGCACCGAGCTGCCCCTGTTCGCCCTCGCGGACAACTGGAAGGCCTATTTCCGTCGTCATATCCGTCCGTTTCTCTCCGATCGCGTGCTCGAGGTCGGCGCCGGCATCGGCGCAACGATGCAGACCCTTTGCGACGGGACACAAGCGAGCTGGACGGCGCTGGAACCGGATCCCGACCAGGCGACGCAGCTCGAGGCGGCAGCGGCGAAAATACCCGGGCCCTGTTCGGTGGAAGTCCGGAAAGGCACTACTGAGTCCCTGGGCGGTGCGGCCCCGTTCGACTGCATACTCTACGTGGACGTCCTCGAACACATCGAGGACGACGCGCGCGAGCTTGAGCGCGCGGCATGTCTGCTGGCCCCGGGCGGCGCCGTTGTCGTGCTCGCGCCCGCCCACCAGGCGCTTTTCAGTCCGTTCGACGCCGAGATAGGTCACCTTCGCCGGTATTCGAAGACGTCACTGTCGGCACTGACCCCGTCCTCGCTGCGCATGGAGCGATGCCGCTACCTGGATTCGGTTGGTGTCTGCGCATCGTTCGCGAACCGCGCGTGTCTTCGGTCGTCGATGCCCACACGCCGCCAGATTCTCTTCTGGGACCGGGTGATGATACCCTTGTCGCGTTGCCTGGATCCGTTGTTCGCGTACCGGTTGGGCAAGTCCGTCCTCGCAGTGTGGCGGGAAACATGATGAGCGTTTCATGAAGACCGTCTCGAAAGGCGCGTCGATAGCCGTGCCGCTCGTGGTGTTCGCATGCGCGTTCGCCACGATCATGGCGACCGTTTCCGACTACGGTTTGACGTGGGACGAACCTTTCTACGTGCAGCATTCGGATCGGATTGCCGCGTGGTGCCGGAAGCTCGCGTCCTCCGACGCACCGTTCAGCGAGGAGAACATCCAGCAGCATTGGAACTACGACCGCTTCCACAATTGTCACCCGCCCTTCGCGAAGCTGGCGGGTATCGCCGTGAAGAACACCGTGGGTGAGCTCGTCGCTGCGAATCCGCTCCACGGGTACCGGCTCGCCACCGCGGCATGGGCGGGGGTGCTGGTGGCTTTGCTTGCGCTCTATCTCGTTCGCGCGCACGGGAGCGTAGGGGTCGCGTTGCTGGGGGCTGCGCTGTTCCTGGTAACACCCAGGTTCTTTGCTCATTGTCACTTCTATGCGACCGACCTGCCGGTTGCGTCTCTCGCATTCCTTGTCCTCCATGTGCTGGCGGCGCATCCCGGTTCCTGGCGTTGGGCCCTCGTGGCGGGCCTGGCGGCGGGAGCGCTACTCGCGACGAAGTTCACCGGCGTGCTCGTCTTCCCCGTCGCCTTTGCCGGAATACTCGTAGCCGGGCACAGGAAACGATTCCTGTGGTGTTACTCCCTTTTCTTTGCCGTTGCATGGATTTCCTTTGTGCTGTTCGACCCGTATATGTGGTTTGGTCCAAAGGAGGAGCTGGGCTTCTACTTCGGCTCGGCGCTTGGCCGGTTCGATTTCGCGCGGATCTCCACGGCCTATTTCGGTCGGATCTACAGCGCGAAGCTGCCATGGCATCATCCTTTCGTGATGTTCGCGATGGTTATGCCCGCCACGGTGCTGCCGTTCATACTGATCGGCTTCTGCGCGGCGGCCCGGGATTGCCGGTCCCCTCTCCACTTTTTCGAGTGTGTTCCTTTCGTGATTCTTATGATCATATTCGCTCTGCCGCAGACCCCTAAACATGACGGCATCCGTCTATTCAGCATGGTATGGCCCTTCATCGTGATCCTCGCGGTGCGTGGAGTCACCGCGACCGCGGACGGCATCGGCGTGCTGGCCCGGCGTTTCTCGGCCCGTGTCGATCCGGACCGCCTGGCGGCGGCGGTCCGCCTCATGCTGCTGGTCCTGTGTTGTCTCGTCTCGCTGGCCGGCATCCACCGGTACCACCCCTACGAGTTGAGCTACTACAACGGCATCATTGGCGGCGCGGGCGGTGCGCAGCGAAGCGGGTTCACCGTGTCGTATTGGTTCGAGGCGCTGGACGCGCACATGCTCGAGGAAATGGATCGCGTGGACGGCGACGCTTCAATCCTTGTCCATTCGATACCCAACCCGGAGATCATCGAACAGAACCGCGCCCTCGGCCTCGCACCAGACGGTGTCATCCAGGTTGACTCGATCGAGGAAAGCGACTACATCCTTGTGCTCAACAGGATGTTGACGCCGGCGCTGTGCGAGCTGATTGAAAAGAACGAGCCTGCGGTGCTGGTGTCCCGCGATGATGGATTGATCATCGGGTTGTTCGAGAACTCAGCGCGTCGGCGCCCTGTGCCAGCCGGGCCGTGAGATTTCTCGTCTTCGCTCGAAATGACACGTTCCGCGCTTGTCTGCAGAGCGTTCCGCCGCCGTGATGTTTTCTGCGTGAAATCCGCGGCCCGAGCCGTTACATTTCCGCTTTCCGACGGGGCATCATGGCAACGCGTAAGAAAACCACCAGAAAGAAGACGGCCCGGACAAAAACCGCCCGCAAGAAGGGCGCGAAGCACGAGTACGACGAGAGCAAGGTCCAGACGCTATCCTCCCTCGAGCACATCCGGCTCCGTACCGGCATGTACATCGGCCGCACGGGCGACGGCCAGCACTATGATGACGGGATTTATGTCCTCCTGAAGGAGGTCATCGACAACGCCGTGGACGAGTTCATCATGGGCCACGGCAAGCGCGTGGATGTCACGATCGCGGACGGCCGCGTGACCGTCCGCGACTACGGCCGCGGCATTCCGCTGGGCAAGGTGATCGACTGCGTATCCCGGATCAACACCGGCGCGAAGTATAACACGGACGTTTTCCAGTTCAGCGTAGGGCTCAACGGCGTCGGTACGAAGGCCGTGAATGCTCTCTCGCGCGAGTTCGTGGTCACCAGCTATCGTGACGGGAAATCCGTCGAGGCCCGTTTCCTCAGGGGCAAGCTCAAGAAGAAGAAGAACGGTCGCCCCCGCAAGGAGCGCGACGGAACCCGCATCGTGTTCGAGCCCGACACGAAGATTTTCCCGGACTACGGTTTCGTCGAAGATCATGTGGAGCGCCGCCTGTTGTTCTACACCTATCTCAATGCCGGGCTCACGATTAGTTTCAATGGGACCAAGCTTGTTTCTTCACGCGGCCTGCTTGACCTCATACAGCACGACTGCCAGTTCGAGAAGCTCTATCCCCCCCTCCGCTTCGCCGATAAGACGCTCGAGCTCGCGTTCACTCACACCAACCGTTTCAGCGAGCAGTATTATTCCTTCGTCAACGGCCAATATACGACCGCGGGCGGGACGCATCTCAGCGCGTTCCGGGAGGGTCTGCTGAAGGGCGTAGTGGAATACGCGGGCAAGCGCTATGAAGGCGACGACATCCGGGAGGGTATTGTCGGCGCGGTTTCAATTCGGCTGCAGGACCCCGTGTTCGAGTCACAGACGAAGAACAAACTCGGCAACATCGAGATTCGGAGCGATCTCGTTACGCGTGTCCGCGACATCGTTGCCGATCTCCTTCATAAGAACAAGAAGTACGCGGACAAGCTGCTTACCAAGGTCGAGGAGACACAGAAGTTGCGGAAAGAGCTGCAGACGGTGAAGAAGATGGCGCGCGAACGGTCGCGAACGGTTTCCATCCGTGTTCCCCAGCTCAAGGACTGCAAGGTTCATTTCGACAAGAAGTCGGGGGCGGGCCGGGAGTCAATGATATTCATCACCGAGGGTCAGTCGGCCGCGGGGTCGATGACAAGCTGCCGCGATGCCGAGACGCAGGCGGTTTTCACGCTCAAGGGCAAGCCGCTGAACGTGTGCGACCTGAAGCGCGACGCCCTCTATCGCAACACCGAGTTGTACAACCTCATGCAGAGCCTGGACATCGAGGAGACCACGGACCGCCTGCGCTACGGCAAGGTGATCCTGGCAACGGACGCGGACGTGGACGGTCTGCATATCCGGAACCTGCTGCTCACGTTTTTTCTCCGTTTCTTCGAGCCACTGGTGGCGGCGGGGCACCTCTACATACTCGAGACGCCGTTGTTTCGCGTGCGCAACAAGAGCAGGGCGATCTACTGCTACACGGAGGCGGAGCGCGACGAGGCATCGCGCAGCATCGGGCGCGGGGTGGAGATAACGCGCTTCAAGGGCCTGGGCGAGATCTCGCCCGGTGAACTTAAGGCGTTCATGAGCGACGACGGGATTCGACTGACGCCTGTCCGTCTCGACGGTGAGCACCTGGTCCCGGAGATAGTGAGCTTCTACATGGGCCGCAACACGCAGGAGCGGCGGGAGTACATAATCAGCAACCTGGTAACGCCGCAGGATCTATGAGCAAGCAGAAGGAACTACCCTTGGAGCCCGGCAAACCGCGCGACAAAGAGGCCGGAGCGCCGCGCGAGATGCCGGTATCGGGCCGGCACAAGCCGGGGCCTCTCCAGGAACTGATTGACGACAACTTCCTGCAGTACGCCTCCTACGTGATATGCGAGCGCGCGATACCGGCCCTGGAGGACGGGCTGAAGCCCGTGCAGCGCCGCATCCTGCACGCGCTCCACGAGATGGACGACGGACGGCTCATAAAGGTGGCAAACGTCGTGGGTCACACGATGCAATATCACCCGCACGGCGATCGTTCCATCGCGGACGCGCTTGTGAACCTGGTGAACAAGGGGCACCTGGTGGAAGGCCAGGGAAATTTCGGCAACCCGTTCACCGGTGATCCCGCGGCCGCTCCGCGCTACATCGAGTGCCGTCTGACTCCGCTCGCGCGGGCCGAGCTGTTCTCCGACGCGCTTACCGATTACGTTCCCAGCTACGACGGCCGCTCAAAGGAGCCGGTGTTCCTGCCCACAAAACTGCCGCTGCTCCTGACGCTGGGCGCGGAAGGCATTGCCGTGGGGCTCTCAACGCGTATCCTGCCGCACAACCTGCGGGAGTTGCTCGAGGCACAGATCGCGATCCTCCAGAAGAAGAAGTTCCGCGTTTTCCCGGACTTCCTCACCGGCGGATCGATAGACGTGTCGAACTACGACGACGGCAACGGCACGCTGCCCGTGCGGGCACGCATGGAGCCGAGAGCGGACGGGCTGACGATTGTCGAGCTCCCGTGGGGGGCGACCACCGAATCGCTCATTGCCTCGATCGAGGAAGCGATTCAGAAGCGCAAGTTGCCTATCAAGAGGATTACCGACTACACATCGGAGAAGGTGGAGATCGCTCTCACGCTGGCCGACGGCGCCGAACCGGCCAAAGTAACGAAGAGTCTCTACGCGTTCACGGACTGCGAGCTCAAGCTCGCGCCGCGCACGGTAGTGCTGCATCACGGGCGTCCCGAGGAGACCGACACCGGCAAGGTCCTGCGGGAGAACACGAACCTGCTCGTGAAGACTCTCAAGCGCGAACTGCAGCACAGGAAAGGCCAACTACTCGACGCGCTGCACGCCAAAACGCTCGCCCAGATATTCATCGAGAACCGCATCTACAAGAAGATCGAGCAGTGCAAGACCCAGCCAGCCGTGCAGAAGGCGGTTCTCGACGGCCTGAAGCCGTTCCGGAAGATGCTCAAGCGCGACGTCACTGCTCGTGATGTCGAGCGCCTGCTCGAGATCCGGATCCGCCGGATCTCGCAGTTTGACATCAACAAGAACCGGAAGGAGATGGACGACATCCTTGCCGAGCTGAAGACGGTGGAGAAGTGTCTCGCCGACGTCACGAAACATACCATACGGTACCTTCGCGGTCTTCTCCGCCAGATCGGGGACACCTGTCCGCGCCGCACGCAGGTCACCCGGTTCGAGGAGATCGAGGTTCGCGCCCTCACAGCCAACGAGTTGACGCTATGCTACGATGCGACGACGGGATACGCGGGATACGAGGTCAAGGGCGCCAAGCTCGTGACCTGTTCCTCGCTGGACAAGGTGGTTTTCGTCTGGAAGTCCGGCCGCTACCGCGTGATCCCCCCGCCGCAGAAGTACTTCGTGGGCAAGGACCTCGTCTACGCCGCCGTCTACCGGCGCGACCATACGATGACCCTGGTCTACCACCAGGAGCCCTTCCACTACATCAAGCGTTTCACCTTCGGCGGCGTGATCATGGACAAGGAGTACCTCTGCACGGCCGAGGACTCACGAATTGTGTTCTTCTCGGACGAAGATCCGGCCGAGCTTTACGTGAAGTACAAGCCGGCAAAGCGGCAGCGGATCCACCAGCAGCTTTTCCACCCGCGCGATCTCTCGGTAACCAGCGCGCGGGCCAAGGGCAACCTGATGACGTCGAAGGTCATCGCGCGCATCAGCGCCCGCAAGCCGCGCGGATGGCGCAACGGCAAGAAGTCTCCAAAGGGCGTGGTGATGGACTAGTTGCCGCCCGAGACCGGCAGCTCCATTCAACTCACCTGGAAGCGCGCGTCACCACGCGCTATGGTCACCGCGCGACGGACCGTAGACAGAGGCCCACTTCCGGCAGAAGCGGGCCTCTGTCGTCTATTGAATTGTCCTGGCGTTCTGCAGTCTAGAACGGCGCGTGGACAGATTCCGTCTCCGTCACTTCCTTGCCGCTCTCTCTGCCTTTCCGGGTGCTCATGAACTGAACACGGTCGGCGCGAACGCGCAGCTTGCTCCGCCTGTCACCATCCTTGGACTCCCACTGATCGAACTGCAGGCGTCCCTCGATGAACACTGCGGATCCCTTCGACAGGTACTCGCCGCATGCTTCGGCCTGACGGCCCCAGACAACAATGTCAGCAAAGCATGTTGACTCAACCTGTTCTCCGGACTTGTTTCTGTAGCTTTCGTTTACGGCGAGCCCCAGGTCTGCAACCGAAGTCCCCGACGGGATCTGTCTGACCTGTGGATCACGGGTCAGGTTCCCCATCAAGAACACGCGATTTATGCTAGCCATTCTGGCCTCCTTTCCTCCCGTAGTGCCGTGGGTTCCCGGGGGTATTATGTATTGATGTACCGTAAATAATACCACGTCGGGAGAATCCTGTATGTCAGGGAGCACCCTGAATTTTACTGTCAGGTTTTCCCCTACAAATTCAGTTGGCGGCCAAGACGGGCAGGGAGGGGAGCCACGACAAGGAATCGTTGTTAACCGTTGCGGCGCAACGCTGAACGCAAGATCCGATCGATAAAAGTCTCGTAATCGAGGCCGATCTTCGCGGCTGATTCTGCCAGCTCTTCTCCGTAGGCGACGTCCGGGTTGGCGTTTGCCTCCATTATGACGATCCTGTTTTCGGGTGTCAGGCGCAGGTCGAGACGGCCGTAATCGTGGATCTGGAGAGCGCGGTAAACCTTCTTGCAGACTCGTGCGATCCTGGTCATGACTGTCGGCTCAAGCTTGGCGTAGCCGAACTCGATTCCCCACTTCTTCTGGTACTCGTCGTCCCACTTTGCGCGGTACGTTGCGAGCACGGGGCCCTCGCCGTTCTCGCCCACGTTCTTGAAGAAAAGCTCGCGCGGTGGAAGCACGGTGAGTCGCCGGTTGCCAAGCACGCCGACGTAGAGCTCGCGGCCGTTGATATACTCCTCGATAATCGCCGGCTGCTTCCAGCGTTCGTGCACCATCTGCACCCGTTCCTTGAGCGCGTTCTCGTCTTTCACCAGTGACGCGTTCGCGATCCCGTCCGATCCGTCGCCGTAGATGGGCTTGACCACCATCGGGTACCTGAGATGTTTCGGCACGTGCATGCTCTTGCCGGGCGCGAAGGTCGCGAACCCGGGCACGCGGATCTTGCGCAGGCTCAGCAGCTGTTTGCTCAGGCCTTTCCCCCGGCAGAGCAGCAGGCCGAGCGAGCCGCTGCCCGTGAACGGGATGTCGAGCATCTCGAGCACTGCCGCGATGTTTGAATCGAGTCGCCGGTTGCCGCGGAATTCCTCGGTCAGATTGAAGACGATCTTCGGCGCCTGTTCCTGGAGTGTGGAGACGAATGTTTGCACATTGTCTTTCACGCCGAGAATACAAACCTCGTGCCCTAGATTACGCAGGGCGTTGACGACGTGGAACTCGGTGCTGTCGCTGGCGAGCTCGCCGCGAAAGTCCGGGTCTTCCGGAGCGATACACGCGGCGTCCATCAGTACGGTTACGCGTATTTGTTTCATTTGCGCTGGTTGGCATCCTCGTGCTTGAGCACCTTGCTCGCGGCGGCCGTGACAAACGAGGTCACTGCTATCATCGTTTCATTCTCCGACGTCCGGACATGAAGGTCGAGCGCCCTGCATCGCCTGATGAGCTTGCCGAGCAGCTGGGAGATGTCGTATTTCCGCTGCCCGGTCCACCGTGAGACGCTGGAGACGATGTAACGGCGGTGCGAGCGCAGGAAGGCGGCGGCTTTCACGGGAGTGGCGCCGTCGCGGGAAGGTCCGAAAAGGGCGAGAAGGCTGGGATCGTAGTAACCCGGGAAATCGTCGCCGAGGTGTTTTCGCTTACGTTCGTAGTGGACGGCCAGCGTGGAGGTCATGCGGGCGGCCGACCAGGGCTTGTCGCGAGCGGTGTTTTCAGGTGGCACGTCTCCTATCTTGAGCGCCAGGTTGTCAACGTACTGCAGTTTCTTCATCGCCGGCCAGTTCTTGTACTTCTCGTGCCAGTTGCTTTCGGGCGTGAGCCACACCGCGAACGTTTCGGCGAAATCCTCGTCGGGATGGCACTGAGCGTAGTTGTCCGCGAGATGCATCACGTACCGGCGCGAATAGGGCTTGGCGGGGTAGGAGCTTTTGTACTCGGCGGTAAATGGGCCAAACAGCTGGCGCCAGCGGGTCCGCTTGTAGAGGTAGTAGGCATAGTTGATCGCGTGGCCGCATTCGTGTCGAAGGAGTTTCATGCATTCTTCCTCGGTGCCGCCTTCGACTTCGAGCATCATTTTCTGCTCGATGCGCTTGAGGCGCGGGTGCGCCAGGCAGAACGGGATGCCGATTATCGGAACTTTGTCCGGGCACAACCACTCGTCGGCCAGGTAGCAGCCGGGCCGGAACTTGATCCCCGAGTCTTCCAGCTCGCTGTAGAGCCGCCCTATGCAGGTTTCCAAGGCGGTGCCGCGTATCTGCAGGCCGAGGTCCCGGACGCGGATTGCCAGGATCTCGTCGTCGGTGCGGTTCTCCCAGTCCGCAGGCGAGAGCGTCTTGTTGCGTGGCTTCTTTCCCATTCACGTGCTCCGAGACGTATCTCTATAACCAGCTGAGGAACAACAGTCAATTCTCGAATGGGTAGAAGAG
>Ga0272442_10010008_pt1 | contig 11747 bp, 6 predicted proteins | sample SSMForm2O_FD_200262 | JGI IMG/M metagenome (GOLD analysis project Ga0272442, IMG submission 200262) | Marine sediment archaeal communities from Little Sippewissett salt marsh, Falmouth, MA, United States - SSM-Form-2O | ecosystem: Environmental > Aquatic > Marine > Wetlands > Sediment ...
TCACTCAGCACGGTGCCTGTGGAAATTTCCCCGAGCACGATGCAAAAGACCCGGGCTTCGGGCGAGGGAATCCTGTCCACGCTGCCAAAGAAAGGGCCTCCCGGCCTGAGCCTTATCACCACTCCTCCGTTGGACTGGGCTGCAATATCACCGAGCCCGCTCCTGTTGACAACTTCGGCTACATGGGCATATTCTGTCAGGTTTTTTGCAGTGTGGTTCAGGGAAAGTGCCCGGTTAAGGGCGTAGGCGGCTCCGAGGGCTCCGGCTCCTGAGGCTCCGAACCCGCAGCCGACAGGAATTTCGGCCCAGCTTTTTATCCTGACAGGTACGTCAGTAATCATATCGAGCACGGTCCTGGTGGTTTTGCCTTCGACCCTTTTCCCGTTCAGGAAGATCTCGGTTTTCTCCACCGATTCCCCCACCTTTACATCGGTGGTCACTCCCCCGTTCAGGACCAGCCCGCAGCCTGTAGAACCTTTATGGTGCGGGTCTTCATGCTCGTGGATCTGAAAAAAACCTGTGATATGCCCGGGAGCGTAGGCTTTTGCTGAAAAGTCTGCCTTTTCATTTTCGTATTCATACATATAAAACGCCTTTTTTAGCTCATTTTTGAGGAAGTAGAATTCCGGCCAGCTCTTTCAGGATTGAGGCCGCGATTTTTCGTTTGTTTCCGCTTACACGGAGGGGTTCGCTTTTCCCCTTCCTTATAAGGTAAATTTCGTTTTCTTCCGTGCCCATTCCGCCTTTTGCGACGTCGTTTGCAGCTATCATGTCCAGCTTTGAACTTTCCAGGGTTGCGGCTGCCCTCCGGAGCAGTTCTTCTTCCGGGACCCCGGTTTCGGCTTTAAAGCCTATTATCAAAAGGGCGGGATGCTTTTCCCTGCATTCCTTTATAAGTTTGCGGGTGGGTTTCAGTTTCAGTTCAAGCTCCCCCCCTGACTTGATCTTTTCGGGAGCCTGTTCGAGGGTAAAGTCGGCAATCGCAGCCGAGCTTATCAGGGCGTCATACCCTTTTTCCAGCTCTTTTAGCACGGCTTCCGTCATTTCCCCTGCGCTTTCGGCAAAGATCTCCGAAATCCCGGCAAAACCGAGCTTGTCCCGGTGCACAAGGGTGACTTTTGCTCCTTTCCGGTAAGCTTCAAGGGCAAGCTCCCGCCCCGTTTTCCCGGAGGCGCGGTTTGTAAGAATGCGGATCGGATCAAGGCTTTCAGCGGTTGAGCCGCTGGTTATGAGGACTCTCTTTCCTTTAAGTTCCTCGCCGCAAAGTGCCCTTTCTACTTCAAGCACTATTTCTTCGTTCCGGACAATTTTCGCAATCCCTTCCTCCATCTTCGGGCCCACGAAAGAGATTCCCCAGCCTTTCAGTTTGCGGATGTTTTCCACAACTGCAGGGTGCCGGTACATGGATTCATGCATTGCGGGAACTATCATTAACGGGACGTTTGATCCAAGTGCAGTTGTAGCAAAGGAGCTAACAGAAGTGTCATCGATCCCGTTTGCAATTTTCCCTATGGTGTTTGCGGTCGCAGGTGCGATCAGGAGGAGGTCTGCCCTCCCCTTGAGCCCGCAAAATTCCACGTGTTCCACCCTGCCACCGATTTCCGTAATCACCGGGTTTCCCGTGGCATAGTAGAGGGCGTCGGGATGAAGGATGTGACGGGCCGCGTCGGTCATGACCGCATGGACTTCCGCGCCGTTGCGGATCAGTTCCCGGGCAAGTTCCACCACCCTGACGGCTGCAATGCTGCCGGTCACTCCCAGGACAACAGTTTTCCCGGCCAGGGATGAACTTTTCTGTCCCCGGATCCAGAGTGTCGGGTGGGTATTTTGAATGTTTTGTACATTTTGGGTATTTTGAACGTTTTTCTGCCCCGGATCTGCCTGACCCGGATGCTTATGGGAATCTTCCGCTGGACTTTTCATTTTGGCACCGAAATGATCAGTAGGAATTAAATAAGTAAGAAATCAGCTGGCTTTTTTGAAAAAAATTCTTGAAAACAGAAAGACATTAAATATGATATTCTTAAAACTTTCGAAATATGAAGAGCGATTAAAAAAGATATAGAGGTTATGCTTTCTAGTATGTAGCTGAACAGATCAAAGGCTGTTCAAATCAAAAAAATTGTTCGAATTTGAGAGTTGTCCTTATTTAGAAATGGTATCAAGGCATTCAATCTGTTCAAGTATTCAATCTGTTCAAGTATTCAATCTGTTCAAGTATTCAATCTGTTCAAGTATTCAATCTGTTCAAATATTTATGGTTTTCAAAGTATTTGCAGTATTAAATAGTATTAATGCAGTGTTTCAGATCAAATTATTTCGCTTTATTGAGTGCAGGCAGGTAGGCAGATGATTGACAAAAAGGGTTTGAAGAAAGGTGCAGGTTCTGGTGGAAAGAACAGTAAAGTCCAGTCGAAAGACGGCAAAAAGGAAGTCACCGAAGAGGTGAAAAAAGGTCTTGGAAGCCTTTTTGGAAAAGTTTCCGGAAAGGACCAGCTCGAACTGGAGATCGACAGGCTCAATTCCCATATAGTAGAGCTGGAAATCGACTTGAAGACCATGGAAAACCAGCTCGCAAAAAAAGAAGTCCTGGCAAGGGATGCGGTCGCTGCCAGGCAGGAAGCCGAGTCCCGCCTGAACCAGGAGCTTGTCAAAATGCAGACCCTTACCCACGAGCTCGAAACCCTCCGGGCCAAAACTCCCGAAAAGTTCGAGTTCCGCGGGATAGATACCCTCAGCCCTTCCGCCATGGAGGCATACTTTTCCAAGATAGCATCCTTTCGCAGCCCGGGTGAAGACCTGCTTACCGTTTACCTGCCTCCGGGAACTGCTCTCTCCAATGTCCTGAGCGAAAAACTCCTCTCCTATCTCGGCGAAGAGACCCGCGCCCTCCTGGACAGGCTCGATCCGGAAACCGGACTTGTCCTCTTCCACGACATCCACCGCATGATCTCGGAAGTAATAGTCCCTTCAATCCCTATAATGACTTCTGCCTGGTACTTTAAGGACCACTTTGAGACAGGTGCTCTGGAAGGAAACCTGGAAGCCGAACGCCGCATTCTCGTCCTCCTGCTTCACGCTGGCGAGTCTTTTGTTGGCTTTGCCCCCGACACCCTTGCCTTTGACGCCGAAGAACTTGTACGCAGCAGCGTCAAGGAAAAGCACAGCAAAGGCGGTTTCTCTCAGCGCCGTTTCGAGCGCCTCAGAGAAGAAGATATCTCCCACCACCTGGAAAAAGTCATGGAAGCCGTAAACAAAATCCTGGAAGAAAATGCCCCGGTAGACTGCATCATAATGAGTGGTGACTCCCTGCTGATTCGGGAAGTCGAAAGGCGCCTCCCCCTTGATATCGAGATCATCGAAAAGTCAACGGACCTCAAGCTTGAGAAAATAAGCGGGGAAGACGTGATGAGGAGCGTGCTGAGCTGTAGAAGGTATTTGCTTTAATTCTTAGCATCCTTTTAATTTTTAACGTTTAATCTGCGGTTAAAACCTGCTTCCCTGCCGGTTTGTTTTCAAAATGAAATCTGAGAAATCGGGGCGTCCTTAATTGGTCTCATACCCGTCTGTCTTTCCTCCCGCGCCGCCAGCGGCGCGGCTTGAACCTGCCTGCATCTGGAAAAAAAGAACTGAAATCATAAACAGACCTGCATCATTTTTCCCTTCTTCCCCCTCGCATAGAGTGCTTCAGGCCCTCCAAAACCAGGGGCATAATGCAGACTTCCCTGTGTTTTTTTCATTTTTCTTCTCGTTTTGAACCATAGACCTGTTGAAGTCAGAGATTCGGTTGAGATGACAGATTTTTGGTTCGTTTTTCTCTGCATCAACAGGAGGATTTTGTTATGTTGTGACTTTTTATGTCTCTGCTTTTAAGGTATAACAGGGGACAGGCCGCACGCCAGGGCGTGCGTGGACAAGACAGACGGAAGGCAGTTAATATGGTTGTTCTGTTTTTCAGTCCGCTTAAGGAGGTGCACTGCCCTAAAATGACTTCGTACTGCCAAGTTGTAACTCTGCAGAAATGAACCCTGCGCCTCCGATCCGAATCCGGCTGGAGAATTTAATTAATAATGACAGAAATTATATATTTAATAACTAAATTATATGCCCGTAGAATTAATATTCCTTAAAGTGGATTTTGCGCAATCTATATCATCTTTCAGTGCAGGGAAATAGCATCATGGCAAGAGACAGACGAGACTATTATTATCATCAGGCTAAAGAGGAAGGCTACCGGTCCAGGGCTTCCTTCAAGCTCAAGCAGATCAATGGGAAATACAATCTCATCAAGCGTGGAGATTCGGTTGTGGATTTAGGAGCCGCTCCCGGCGGGTGGCTGCAGGTCGCAAAGGAGCTTTCCGGAGGGAAGGTGCTCGGGGTTGACCTCCAGAGGATTGCGCCGATCGAGGGAGTGCAGACTATCCGGGGAGACATCAACGCGGATTCTACTATTAAAAAGATCATCGAGGTTGTCGGGCAGAAGGGTGCGGATGTCGTTATCTGTGATGCGGCGCCTAACCTGTCGGGGAACTGGTCCTATGACCATGCACGGTCCATCGAACTTACGACCTCTGCGCTGGAATGTGCAAAGAAGATCCTGAAGCCGAATGGGAATTTCGTTGTCAAGGTCTTCCAGGGGGACATGTTCAAGGACTATATGGATAAGGTGAGGGACAATTTCGTGAAGACTACGGCTTATTCCCCGCAGGCGTCCAGGTCCCAGAGTGCGGAGACCTATGTTATTGGGAAGAAGTTCCTGACCGCGCCGATGAGGCGGGGAGACGAGTTTGTCGTCGATATTGAGAAACTCGGCTCCAGCGGAGACGGAGCAGTGCTCATCGACGGCTTCGTTGTTTTCGTAAAGGATGTCGAAGTAGGGGAAAAAGTCAGGATCAAGATTCAGGACGTAAAACCAAACTTCGCTTTTGCCGATGTTGAGGAAAAGCTTGAGAAGGTTTGAATAAGTTTGTTTGAATAAGTTTTTAAGTAAGGGAGTTCGTAATTCGTATTATATATATAAATCAAAAGAATAAAATAAGATTTGTAAAACAAAATAAACAGTAAAGAGTAGATTATGAAATTCCCTAAAAATGGTGATCCCTTTGATTGACCTGCACACACACTCGATTTTCAGTGACGGGGAACTGATCCCCAGTGAACTTGTCCGCAGGGCCGTGATGAAAGGCTATACGGCTATTGCGATTACGGACCATGCTGATTATACAAACCTCGAACAGCTCATTGAAGCCTCCCAGAAGGCAAAGTACCTTGAAGACGAATGGGATATCAAGGTCATGTCAGGTGTTGAACTGACCCATGTGCCGCCCCGGAAAATTGCCCCCATAGCAAAGAAAGCAAAAGAGCTCGGGGCAGAAATCGTTGTCGTACACGGGGAAACCACCACCGAACCTGTTGCCCCCGGGACAAACGCGGCTGCCGCAGCCTGCCAGTATGTTGACGTCCTGGCGCACCCCGGCCTGATCTCCCTGGAAGATGTTGAAACCGCAGCCGGAAATGATGTTTCCCTGGAACTGACCGCCCGGAACGGGCACAACAGGACCAACGGTCACGTCGCACGCCTGGCTCTTGAAGTAGATGCCGTCATGGTGGTTAACACGGACGCCCATGCCCCCGAAGACCTCATAGACGATGAAACTGCCATGCAAATCGCAATGGGAGCCGGACTTACCGAAGCCCAGGCAAAAAAAGTATTAAAATCCTCAAGATCTATTGCATGCCCTATCTGAGTCCTTTTTCAGGACTCCGGATAGTTTTAATTCCTTTTCTTCATTGTTTTTCTGATTTTTTTCCTTGTTTATCTCTGATTTTTTCCTTGTTTATCTCTGATTTTTTCCTTGTTTATCTCTGATTCTTTTTCTCTGATTCTTTTTCCCTGCAACTTATTTTCACACAAGCCCCCTGAAAATCACCCGTGAAGCCACTGTCGAGACCGCGAATACCAGGATTGAAAGGGGGAGCATGCAGGCCAGGTCGTACTTTAACTGCGTCCGGTCTCCCCCGTATTCCACGGCGCCTGCGAAGCGGGTAAGGACGGCGCTGATCAGGGCGACATAGATCCCGATTGCGAGCAGGAACTGGTCAGGGGGGATGGACTGGACAAAGGTATCGGGGCTTACTTTTACGGGGAGGGTGGAGAGGTCGGCAGGGACCCTGCTAACCCTGGTTGCGACCTGGTTCAGGATTTTTGTGATAACTTCGGAAAGGGCAAGGGTGATTCCCGCTATCAGGGGGGCAAAGATGGCTGCCGTGGAGCGCATGGTTGAGGTTACGTCGTAGAGAGAGCGGCGGATTCTCTCTTCCACTCCGGCGAGCTCTTTCAGGTGGTCGGCAAGCTTGATTACGGCTGCCCCTGCGGCTTCGTGGTCCTTGTGGACGCTTTCCGTGAAGAGGAGCATGGTGTTTCTTATCCGTTCCGAGTAGACATGCCTGAAAGCCCCGAATTCGTCGTCAAAGATCGCGGCTTTAAGGGTTGTGCGCATGCTGAGGAGGTTGACTGCGATCTGTTCGAGGGCTTCCCCGATTGTCGAGCCTTCCATGGCTCTTGCGGTGTGGGCAAAGGCTTCTTCGGGAGCCTTTCCTTCCGAGATCCTCCTCCCGAGCACGAAGAGGGAGTCCGAAAATTCCCTCTCCATTTCCTTTATCCTGTCCCTGATTTTCTTGTAGGGCACGGAAGAAAGGTAGAGGTAGATTGAGATCCCGGCTGTCCCGCCCACGACAAGGGGAAGGGTGGGAGGCAGGAGCCCTTCCAGAGGCATGGTTGATACCAGTCCTCCCGGGTTTCCTGACCTGAGCAGGAAATAGCCTGAGGGGACGAGCAGGACAGAGGCTAAGATTGCGAGGAAGAAGGCTATTTGCTTTTTTTGCCGGATATCCGAAAGTTCGGGGTGGGAGTCCGGGATCTGGAGGGGTATGAAGGCGAGAGGCCTTTGCATGAGGATGAATTCGGCGTAAAGGGCAGCCAGAGCCGGGAATATGACGTCGTAAAGAAGGACCAGGTCCGTGATTTCCAGCCTGACTCCTACGACCGTTACTGCCGGCAGGAGGGCTACCAGGGCCAGGGGAATAAGGATGAAAATGGAGTAGAGGACGTAGCTTGGAGTCTTCAGTTTTGCGGCAAAAGCTTCCATCAGGCTTTCCGTGCCTTCCAGGCTTATGTCCAGGGCGCGGTTCAGGGTTATGACCCGCTGGGCTTCGTCGGGTTCGGCTGTGGAACTTTTGATAAGGTGCAAGGAGCGCTTGAAGTACTCGCTGTTCCTGCCCCAGAGGTCGGCAAAGGAAAGGAGGGCTTCGTCCATGCTGCTGTATGTCCTCAGGTTCAGGTCCCAAATCAGCTTTTTCAGGTCTTTTGCAAGGGGCCTTTCCGAGTTCCGGGCTGCAAAGAGCACCGCATGCTCCACATTCGGGACCAGTTTCATGGACATTATGATGTAGCTCAGGACTTCCGGGATGTCTCCAAGAGAGGCGATTTTCATGAGCTTTGCATGGATCTTCACGTATTCGCTCAGGTAGTAAAGCACGCAAAAGGGTATGAAAATTGTCAGCAACCCCATGAGGGAGAGTGTCCGGGAGTCAAAACTCTTTGTCAGGAGCAGGAATAGGTCGAGTCCGAAAATAATCAGGAATACCGCCAGGGTCCCGAAATAAGAAAAAAGCACGGTCTCGAAAGCTTCCAGGTCAAAACCCGTGAAGCGGAGGGCGTCCCTGTACTCCCGGCTCACGCTCTTCTCGCATTTCCGGCTGAAAGCGTCCAGGTCGGGAACCGCATTTCCCCACTTCACAGCCGTGCCCTTACAGGCTCTTACATACCAGTTGCCTTCTTCCACTTCCTTTGTCCCCCTAATTTGTCCCCTTATTTTGTGGCTCTACTTCGCCCCCTTAATTTGTCCCCTTATTTTGTGGCTCTACTTCGCCCCCTTAATTTTTCTCTCTACTCTATCGCTCTACTTTGCCCCTTTAATTTGTCTTTCTATCCTATCGCTCTACTTTGCCTCCTACTTATCCTCTCCTCACTCTGAAATTCAGGCCTCCGGATAGGCTCTCGCAAAGTTTTCGAACCATTTTTCCCAGCGGCTGTAGAGTTCTTCGAAATCTGTTTCAAACTCGGCTTCAAACTCGGCTTCAAACTCGGCTTCAAACTCGGCTTCGAAATCCAGGCCGGGATCCTGTTCAAAATCAGGTTCAAAACCGTCTTTCATGGAGTCCATGAGCAGCCAGAAAATATTGTTTGCTTCGCTTACGGCTTCGGCTTCCAGCAGGGCTGGCTTTCTTTTGCCTTCCTCTACGATCTTTTCTTTTATGCGTGTCCTGATTTCGATGTTTTTCAGGGCCTGGTCTATGGAAATTCCCCATTTCCAGGCAATTTTTTCAATTAGTTCGGACTGCCCCTGTTCGAGCACCTCTCCCTGGAGCAGGCTGTCCCGGGCCGCATCGTAAGCCATGATGTCCGTGAAAAGTTCCCCGGGTTCCGGGTTTTCGATAGGTATGCCTGTGACTTCGGAAATCCGGCTCACCCTTTTGATCCTCTGCATGCTGCCGCCCGGCCTGATGGAAGAACAGATGATAACGGCATCCGTAGCCTTGAATGAAGCCGGCGGGACCCCGAGGGTGTGAACGATCCTTTCGTACACGTTTTCCGTGGAAGAGCCGTGGATGGTCCCTATCACGGAGTTTCCGGCTTTTCCGACCTGCATGGCTTCGTAGAGCACCTTCACTTCCGGCCCCCTCACTTCCCCGATCACCAGGGACGAACTCCCGAGCCTCAGGGCTGCCCGGAGAGCGGTTTCGGGGCTGATTTCAGCGCCTGATTTCAGCACTGATGAGTGCGAGCTCATCCCCTGCACTTTCCAGCCAAGACCCTGGAGCTTTTCGATGGGAAGTTCGTGGGTGTCCTCGATTGTGAGGACCCTGTACTTCTGGGGAATTTCAAGGAGCATAGCCGAGAGGAGCGAAGTCTTTCCAGCTCCAACCTCCCCTGCAATCAGCACGGAAGCCTGCCCGTCCATGAGAAAACTTAAAAGCCCGGCTGCGAAGGGGGAAATCGAACCCGTGTTGACCAGTTTCGGGAGGGTCCAGGGGTCCCTGGCATGTTTGCGGAAAGCATAGGCAAGCCCGTTTGCACTCAAAGGGTCTCCTATGACCGAGACCCTGACCCCAAAGTCCTCCAGGTTCAGTTCCAGCACTGGAACCGCTTCCCCAAAAGGCCTCCCGCTGATTGTCCTGAACCTTGAGACCAGGGCGTCAAGGTCGTCCTGGGAAAGAAAAACGTTGCTTGCGCACTCTTCCCCTTCCAGGACAACGTGCACCGCGTTCAGGTCCGCAGGGGCGTTGATGTATACGTCCGTGACCCGCGGGTCCGAGAGGAGGTCTTCTACTATCCCGAGCCCGTTCGTGTAGCGGGCAAGCAGGTCGGAATAAGCTTCCAGCTCCGCAGGAGAGGCGGACTTTTCCCCGGAGAGCAGCTCTTCGAGCAGGAACTCCCTTGCCATGCGCCTGAAATATTTCCTTGCTCCGGCAGGGTCTGCAAAAGCAAGGTCCCCTGGCCTGTGCCGGATCATTCTTTTCCTGACCTTTTCAAGCAGCCGGAGTTCTTCGGGGCGCAGGTTGTACTCGGAGGGCCTGATCATGTAAAGTTTCTCGGGCCTGTCTGTGTAGCGGTAGATGGAAACTTCAAGCACTCTTTCGCTCCTTTCGTTCCTTCCGTCCCTCCCGTCTCTTCCGCCCCCTCCGCTTATGTCGTAGCACTCAAGAAATTCGGTGTTCCGGGGAGCTTCGGTGTAGATCCGGGAGCTGGAAAATGGGGGTCTTACATGGGGCTTCATCCTGCTTTCGTAATCAAAGAAAATGTCGGCAGTGCCTTCATCCGTAGATGTGCCTCCATTTGTGGTTATGGATTTTCCTTCTCTCCCATTTCTTCCCTCTCTTCCCTTTTTTCCCTGCTGTAATAGGGCTTTCAGGGTTTGTGTCTGGAAGTTCGGCAGAGCATGCGGTATCTCTCCAGGTGCCAGTTCCCCTGATATATCCTCAATCAGGTTTCCTGTGTTCTTTCCGGTATTTTCAAAAGCGAAGGAAAAATCGTGGTTCTGCAGGGTAGGAATTTTCACCGGCATATTCGGAAGAACCGGGGCTTTTTCCAGTATTTCATAAAGAAGCCGGTAGAACTGTTCCGAACAGGCTGCACACTCGGGGGAATCTACTGGAACTTTCTTCAGCCCCTTTGCCTGAATGAACATGCTCAGGGCCAGGCGGGCTTTCATGGGGTCATATTCCGCATTTTCGACCAGAATCTCCATGAATTCTTTGCGTTCCTTCAGGCACTCGCTTTTCTCGGAGCGCTTGCAAAGTTCAGGTACCATCTTCGTACCCCCGTATCCTATGACGCTTTCCCGAAAACCTGCAAGGGTATAGAGGGACTCCAGGACTTTCCCCTCGTAATCCCGTTCATAGAGCCTGGAAAGCACAAGGCAGTCGGCATGCACTTCCTTTCTCAGGATGCCGAAGATTTTCCTGCGGCATTCTGGATCATTAAGAGAGGACTCGGACTCGCACTCTTTGCAGTTGATTACGATCGTTTTCCGGTTTTTGGTGTGCCTGTTTTTGTAGGGGCAGAGTTCCTCTTCTTCCTTGCTCTGCCCGTGCAGCTGCCCCGGATTGAGACAACTAACCGTGTCCATGATTTTCGCTATCAGATTCAGAATTCAATCCCCCATTTCCCCAAAATTTTTACGATCAAAATTCTTACAGAGATACTCTTTAAATGTATTAAATTTTTTCTATTAATGGGGGGGTGTGGCTATTAATTATCCCCCTGTTATTATTTTTATGATTATTTGTATTCTCAGGAGATGATTTTTTGGCCTGTAATCTACGTTATTGGTTTTTTATCAAATCTACTGCTAGGACTGTAAAAATGATCTCTCATTCCGGTCTCTCCCGTCTATTGTTTAGTGGTCAGGGTAAAGCTGTTCAAACCAGCCTCCATTTTAATCCCGTCGAATTCGACGGGTTAAAGTCCAGATTATTGAGTTGTTCCCACATGCTCATAAGTTTCCACAGCTCTTGGTTTCTGAGCCATTTGTGGAGACATTAGTGACCGGGGCTGCTGTTGGGAAACTTAATCATTGAGTACCGCGGATTCAGAAATTAGTAAAAAAGTGACCAGGGCTATTCATATTGATTTCTTTCGAAACCCTGGCGGCCGTAATATCATCTCAAACCTTTATTTTCCCGCACGCAGTGCGGCTGGTTCAGGAAATTGAATAAAAGAAGAGAAAATTAAGATCCCATAACCGGAAATTCTAATGGCTTATGAAATTCTTCAACGTCCTCGAATCAAAACTAAAGAAAGCGGTTCAAAGGTCGATTGGGGAAGTGCCGGGCGAAATATAATAAAGAAGTTGTAATCATTCATTAATAGTCCTTTTTAGTGAGAATCCACAAATTCAAACACGGGAGATTCATGAAATTGCTTCAAAAGAAGACCACTAATAGGTCATTAATGGGTCATTAATGGGTTATAAAAAGGATTGAAAAGGTCTCAAGTTCAAAAATTAAGGAATGGTGAAAATATAACTTCAGATTTTCTGATAGGAATTGCTCTATCAATGAGTTTCCCATTAAAGAACCACGGATGGACACGGATAGACACAGATTTAAACCATCCGTGTTCATCTGTGTTCATCTGTGGTTTATTCTCAAATTATGAAATCCTTGATATTATATTTGACTCA
>Ga0272442_10010009_pt1 | contig 11745 bp, 7 predicted proteins | sample SSMForm2O_FD_200262 | JGI IMG/M metagenome (GOLD analysis project Ga0272442, IMG submission 200262) | Marine sediment archaeal communities from Little Sippewissett salt marsh, Falmouth, MA, United States - SSM-Form-2O | ecosystem: Environmental > Aquatic > Marine > Wetlands > Sediment ...
GAAGCTGAAGTTCTGTTGGGGATCGAGCACTTCCAGCAGGGCGCTGGCGGGATCGCCTCGGAAATCGCTGCCGATTTTGTCCAGTTCATCGAGCATGAAGACGGGATTCCGGCTGCGGCATTTCCGCAGCTCCTGGAGGATTCGGCCGGGCAAGGCCCCGATATACGTTCGTCGATGCCCCCGAATATCGGCCTCGTCCCGTATCCCCCCGAGCGATATGCGGACGAATTTTCTGCCCATCGCGCGGGCGATGGATTTGCCGAGCGACGTCTTACCGACGCCGGGCGGCCCGGCGAAGCACAGGATCGGGCTTTTGCCGGCAGGATTCAGCTTGCGCACCGCTAAGAATTCGAGGATACGTTTTTTGACCTTTCGCAAGTTATAGTGGTCGGCGTTCAGGACGCGCTGGGCCTTATTGATATCGAGCCGGTCTTGTGTTTGAATCGACCAGGGCAGTTCGCACACCCAATCCAGATAGGTGCGGATCACGCTGTACTCCGGCGAGGCGGCGGGGATCTTGCTCAATCGATCCAATTCGCGAAGCGCCTCCTTCTCGACTTTTTTGGGCATCTTGCCCTCGCCGATGTTTTGGCCGATCTGCTTCAATTCCTCGGTGCGGAAATCTTTCTGACCCAGCTCGGATTGAATGACTTTGAGCTGCTCCTGAAGGAAGTACTCGCGCTGGCTTTTTTCAACGGACTCCCTGACGCGGCCCTGGATTTTGTGGCTAAGCTCGAGGACGTCCAATTGATTGGCGAGAATGTAGGATATTCGCTCGAGGCGCCTGGCGGCGTCGAGCTCTTCGAGCAGTTGCTGCTTTTCTTCGATCTCGACATTGAGGTTGGCCGCCAGAAAATCCGCCAGGGCGGACGGATCTTCGATATTCTCCAGGAGCACGGAGGCGTCTTCCGGGACATTCGGGCTCAGGGCAATGACGCGGTTGGCCGTCTGGCGAACGCTCACAATAAGCGCCCGGAGTTTTTTCGTCATTCTGACTTTGGTGCTGAGCGGCTCGATTTTGGCTTTCAAATACGGTTTTGTTGCGATTTTTTCGACGATCTTAAAACGCGCTATGCCGTGGACGAGGATGTGGACCGGGCCGTGGGGCAGTTTGGTGATCTTGAGCACAGAAGCGGCCGTTCCGACGGAGTAGAGATGGTCGAAGCTCGGTGTGTCCGTTTCGGGATCACGCTGCGTCAAAAGACCGATGATGGACTCGTTAGGCTCGGTGTCGGCCAGCAGGGCTTTGCTCCGTCTGCGCCCTATGGCCAACGGGGTAACCGTGCCGGGAAAGGCGACGGCGTTGCGGATCGGCATAATCCCGATCTTTTCAGGGAGAACGAACTCATTATTACTGTCGATCCGTTTTGTCTCTTCGTCGTACAAATACGGATCAAAGCCGGCCGATTCTTCCGCGGTCAGCTCGGTCAGCCCCTGGGCATTGTGTCTTGAAAAATTATGAAGTTCATCCGACATAAGATTAACAACGTAATACGAGACTCCAATCAGATTGTTCAAATCCACTGATGACACCCGTTTGATTATAGGCATTTCTGATTGAGAGATAAAGGGTAAATCAGATATCTGCGATTATTGAAATCGCGAGCGGCCAAAGTGGGCTATCTAAATGGAGTAATGGAATGCCGGGGGTAAGCAGAGCCGGACAATTCCCACCTACTATTCCAGTTTTCCACTCTTCCGGTATTCCAACCATTTAGACACGTATTGTGAGATGCCGTCCTGGTTCCCGGATTGAGCGTCATTCGACGATTTCGACCGCTGCTTCATCTTCTTCATCGCCGACGATCGCCTCGACGCCCGATGTGTTCTCAAGATAAACGCGCCCATTGGATTCGACGGGAGTGAGGCGTTCCTTGATTTCGGAGCGAGCCCGACGAGCATGGGAGGGCCATGGGTTGGTTTTCGGAGTGCGGGGATGGTTGTTTGTCACATCGCTGGACGCCGAAGAGGGTGTCCTTTTCGGCTTGACATGAGGGTCGGCCTTTTCGGGATGGCCGGTTGAGTTGGGAATCAAATCTTTGTGGATTGGATTGTTTTCAGAATCTTTGGATAGACGCGGAGCCGGTTCCCGGGCGGATTTTTCCGTATGATCGGCCGTTATGGCCACAAGGCCAAAGGTCATCACTAACACGCAAAATGCGATGATACACAAAAAGATCTCTTTGGACATCATATATCAGCCTCTTTTCAATCAGACCCCTTCGCAATACGTCTCCTGCATCGGCACGATCACAATCGGCGCGCTGATGCCGCTCGGGAGCATTTGATCGGGATTCGGCGTAATATCGATCACACCGATGTCACCTAATTCCGTTGTTTCGGAACCGCCGTCATCGAGCGTCGCTCCGATATTGGTCACGTATCCCGACGACCACGGCGTCGTATCGCACATCGAAATGATCGTACCGAAAACCTGGGCGTTGCCGCGCACATCGACAATACCGCCGATGATCGCGCCGGTCAGCACGTTGTACTCGCTTTGTTGCGGGTTGGTATTTCCCAGGTTCACGTTGAAATGCGGCGCGAGGATCGTGGCTTCCGGCAGGCCGGAATTATTGTTGAATTGGGCTTCACCCGTAAAGTAGAGGCAATTTTCCCTCCATTTTAGACTTTGCGGCACGTCCGTGACGATCGTCCCGTTGAAAGTGCAGTCTTCGAAACGGACGTTATTATAATAGCTGCTCGCACTCTTGTAACAGTCAATATACAACACACCCTCGAACGTGCAGTTTCTAAACAACGCGTTGTAATTATCCGGCAGTCTTGCGTCCGTGAACGTCTGGTTCTCATACACGTGGCGCGTGAGCTTCCGGTTCCACGTACTGCTCGGCGTTCCGTCTCTGGGCACGCTATAACCCCCGTCATCGGATGACGCATGGGGGAAGTACTCGACCTCGCGCAGCTCGCTCGGGCACGAGGGGATATTCGTCAGGCCGTCAAGATACTCATCTGTGTCGTAATCAGAGATATCCATACCGGGCATATCCTGGTCAGGCTGCCCATAGTTTATATTTTCATGATAGGCTTGTATTTCATCGTTGGCACTGTAATATCGTTCGTCGTAGTCCGTGCCTAAAGGATTGCCGTTGATATCGATCGGATTTCCATTTTCGTCGAGCGTTTCCATCTGATAACTTTGATCGTTGATCTGATCGGCCGTCAGAACGGTATTGACCGTGCCGAGGACGGCGGAGTCGCTGGTCATATTAAAGGGCGATATCTCGGGTCGGTCCCAGGAACTGAAAACATCCCCATGGATCGTCGATTGCCCGGTCAGCCACATTCGGCCCCGACCGGCGACGGCATACTTCAGAACTTCGTTATCCTTTGCAATCGTCGTGTCCACGCTGGAGTGCCGAGTCACTTGTCCGTCGCTTCCAATGCCGAGAAGTCTAACGGTGTGCGTATCCGCTCGAACGAACATAACCTGGAAAGAGACGGTCGCATCGCCGAAGTTGATGGCCGGTGAAGTGATTTGCGACGCGGTTTGTTGTGCTTGTCCGTTGATCCAGGGCTGGGCCTGGACACGGGCGCATAGCGTATTCCATGCCTGGTCGGCCTCCGCTTCAGAGACGATGTTATATAGGGTCTCATCGAGGTGTGGAAGTGTGTCGGCGATAATATATCTGCCGCACTCCAGGCCGGACTCGGCCGCGGACAGAGCGGCGCCGACTTTGTGATGATTCGAGGCAAGCTCTGCATTAGCGCCCGCCATGGACGCCATCGAGACGGCAAGAGCCGAAAATACAACAAGAAAGATCATTGAGACAATAAGAACAGTGCCGCTACATGTTCGGTGGACGGATTTTTTTACGGGTTTCATTTTTTTCCCTCCCCGTTAGACTGACCTCCGTGAAGATATGAATGTAATAACTTCTATGAGCTAATTAGAGTATAAGAAACATTTGGCGAAAAGACAAAACAAAGAATTATGAGTTTATCCTTCATTCTATTGGACGTGCAGTTATCGGCGTGTTTAGATAAAAAATCGTTTGCAATACATGATTGAGAAATTCTACCAGGAAGGTTCAGCATAACTATCCGGTATGCGCTCAAGCGTTGTTGTCGGCTCAAATCCGGCAGGGCACTCCTGTACACCTGAGCGATTGAACACTAAGTCGGTGTTTCCTGCCAAACTCATAAAATCATCGGAATAGTTGATCACCGATCCATTAATGGTCCCGCCGGCGTTGCCTTGGAATTCCACGCCACTGGCCGCAATAACGCCGTTGACTGTCTCGAAGTCTCCGCGGAAGCACACCCTAAATCCCGGAGCTAGAATGAAGGATCCGGTTTCCTCAGTGAGCGCTCCGAATTCCTCTTGAGGCAGTGTGGACACATCATAACTGTTCACCGTTCCCCCAAAATCAAGATAACAATTTTCAGAGGGATTATCCAAATCACCCTCCGCCACGATCAGGCCGTGAACTTCAGCGTTACCCGTAAAGCTAACTGTATTCGGTGCTCTGATATACATGATACCCCTGATAACGGCATGCCCTGAAAACGAAGGATTCATGTTGGCGGGAATCTCGACATTGGTGAGTGTCACGTTTGTGGTTGGATCGCCCGTCTGAAATGTGTCTTGGATATAGCATGCAAATGAGGCCGGATTGGGTGTCGGGAAATCACACATATCCACGCCGATGGAAACATGCTCTAGAGCATCCTCTCCCGTTGCTCCATAAACCGAGCTTTGCTTTGCGATATCCACACAGGCACAGGAATTCGCAATGCTGACCTTCCCGGCTATCGAGGATTTTCCAGTCATTTCCAAAGCAAGCGCATCATTGGAGCTTTCAATATAGACACTAGCCTCGATACTTTCGTTGTATCCGTCCACATCTACATTGCCCTGCATACTCAGGGGACCTTTGGTCGCGATGCCGAAATCGAAAATAGGATTGCCGATAGTACACAATCCATAGTTCACACCCACCTGCTTATGCGTTTCATTAGACTTACCGGTAACGAGCACATTGATGGTATCGTAGTCGGCACCGAAGGTCATCATTGCAGTGAAGCTTTCGTTGGTTTGTGAATTGAGCGTCACGTTGGGAACGGTCAAAGTATGTGTTCCTGGATCGTAAGAGACGCTGATATTCGTAATGCCTGCGTTTGTCAAGGTACTCTGAAGATCGTTTGCGATCGTTTGTATTCTGTTTGCGGGCTGGATGCTCCCGGGAACGGTAATGTCATTCAAATAATATTGGACGACTTCCATTCCTGAATGTGCGCAACTCAATGATCGATTGAGTTGATTTTGATTCGAAGCAAGCTGAACATTCGTTCCAGATAGAGAAGCCATGGAAACGGCTAAAGCGGAAAATATGAGGACAAAGATCATAGATATGATAAGAACGGCACCCTTGCACCGTAGATGAACGGATTTCTTATGAATTGACATTTTCTACCCTCACAAGAAGTGTGTATTTGAAGAAATCTAAACAATCTTAGTCGCGCTAGTAAAAATATAGGAAATGTTTCGCCAAAAACAAAAGATAAATGAATCTAATTCAAAAAACACGGTATATTGAGGCTCGATATGCGAAGATTCTGAGAAAATATTGTGTGGGAGGATTTCTAATTATGGCGTTTTATTTTGTTCTGCGAAGTAAGAGCTTCGGGCGAACGGCGATGAAATGACCCAGGAAAAACCCACATCGAACGCTTTTTGCTTCCAGGCGTCGAATTTATCGGGATGGACGTATTCGACAACGTCAAGAGAGTCTTTTGAAGGTTTGAGGTACTGGCCGATAGTAAGTCTGTCGCAGCCGGCGCCGCGCAAATCTTTCAAAACCTGCTCGACCTCGACGTCCGTTTCACCTAATCCGAGCATGATCGACGATTTCGTTTGGACGTCCGTGTATGTTTTCCTGGCTAATCGGAGTAGATTCAGCGATCGTTGATAATCTCCGCCGGACCGTGCCAGTGGGTAGAGCGATGGAACCGTCTCGACGTTATGAGCGAACACAAAGGGTAGGGACGGAGCCAACGTCGTGACGGCTTCTGACTGGCAGTTGACAAAATCCGGCAAAAGAAGTTCAAATTTCATCTCCGGACATTGCCGTCTTACCGTATCGACACATTGACGGAAATGATCCGCTCCGCCGTCCGGCAAATCGTCCCGATTGACGCTGGTGATGACGAGGTATTTCAGTTGCATGCGTTGGGCCATCTCTGCTAACCGGGACGGCTCCGTCGGATCGGGCGGTTCCGGCTTGCCCGCGGCGACCGAGCAGAATTTGCAGTTGCGCGTGCAGATATTGCCCAAAATGAGGACGGTCGCCGTACCCCGGGCCCAACATTCACCCCGGTTGGGGCAGTTGGCGTGCTGGCATATCGTGTCCAGATCCAGTGTGCCGAGAACCTGCTCGGTATGCCGATAAAAGCCGCCCGCCGGCAAGCGCCGGCGAAGCCACGGAGGTAGCTTACCTTGTCTTTTTCTGTGATCGTGTTTCGTATCCGTCATTTGCTTTGCGCGAATTGCGATTCCAGCAGTTGAATCAGGAGCTTTTTAATTTCATTCAAAGCGTGATGATCGCCGGTTTCCTTCAAAACGGAGGTTATCTCAACATTCTCCAGGCCGCACGGTACGATGTAGTCGAAGAGAGTCAAGTCGTTATGGATATTGATGGCCATCCCATGATACGTTGTAAATCGTGAGACCCGCACGCCGATAGAGGCGATTTTTCGATCGTCGATCCACAAACCGGGAAAATCTTCTTTCCTTTGGCTATCGATACCGAATGGTCTTAACAAGTCTGCGCCGACGGCCTCCAGTTTTCGGATATAGTCTCGAATACAAAGCCCCCATTCCTGCAAGTTGAGGATAGGGTAGATCACGAGTTGGCCGGGATTGTGGACGGTCGTGCCGCCTCCCCGGCGGATATCTACGACGTCGATATGCTTCTGCTCCAGTTCACTCCGGCTGACGAGCAGGATATTTCGACTCTGGCGGGCGCCGAGCGTAATCACGGCGGGGTGCTCGACGAGGAGGACCGTATTCGGTATGTCTCCTTTTTGCCGCTTCTTCGACAGCAGGATCTGCACTTGAAGCATTTCTCGGTAATCGACAAGCCCGCAATCGTGGATTTCCAGCGATTGCCCGGTTGTCACGTCACGATCGAATGCTTTTAATATCGAATCCATTGGCAAATCGTTACAAGCGGAACCTTCTTAAAAGAGTCCATTATAACGATTTACGGCGTAAAGGGAACGGATATTCTCATTTAACGCTGAGGCTTTTCCTGAGCCATAACAAGGAAGGTACAAAAAAAAGAAAGACCGATGATGAGAATCATCAGCCTTTACTTTTCTCTTTCATTGCCCCGTCACTCCGACGGCCAGTAAGAGTCCTCAATCCTTTGAGGCTATGTCAAATCTTCATCCTGAAGAAGTTTATTCAAAAGCGATTCCAACACCGATTTCCGCGTTTTCAAGCAAGGAGGTGCGATCGACTCTGACGATGCGACCGGCCTTAATGCGGGCAAATTGCCCCTTTTCCCTGGCCAGGGTTTCCGTTCGAGGAAAATTCACCTCGACCAGGCGACCCGTGCGAACAGGGGCCGTAATCGGGAGGACAATAAACACGCCTGTCTTGCTGATATTGCAGCTCCGGCCGATGACGAAGCGGTTCGCTTCGGGTATCCAAACACTCACCGGCCATGAAACACTGCTCCGGCTGTCTTTACGTTGTTCAATCATAGCCTGCATCGTTCATCGACTCCTTAAAAAACATTCCATCAACCAAGGATCTTATCGGCCATGTTAACATGGATAGATTAGAAGAAATGGAGAAGATATTTGGTTTTATAAAAATAGTCGCCGGGTGTCTTTATTGAACGGTGCTGCCCTATATATTATCGGATCTGGCTTTATAAAAATTGCCTTTCAAAAAGCATGGAAAGGAAATTCAGCATTTGGAAATAAGCTTGAATAGCCATGATACGATATACAAAATAGCGATGTGATTGTCCTTTGACAGGACTGAAAGAAACGCTTGCGAACTCATGGACAGAAGGCATTAATGCGGAAATCAGTAACCTATCTTATTTTAACTGTGATCACAGGGTGTCTGGTTATTGCGGTGTTCGTCCGTCACACACCCGATCTTAGCGCAGAGAGTCTGTTGGAATGTTATGAGCAGAGCCGCACATACGGCAAATTAACGATACAATATCCCGAAAATGAAACGCTTTTCCCGCCCGAAATCCCGGCCCCGACATTTCGCTGGATGGATGAAGGCGCCAGCGTGGATGTCTGGCTTGTGAGTATCGCATTTCCGGATCATAAAGAGCGCATAAATATCATCACCCGCGAACCGAAATGGACGCCCGAATCGAAACAATGGGAAGAGATAAAGAAACGATCCCTGGACGAGGATGCCGAGGTCTTGATCTTAGGCGTAAGCCGGGGGATATCAACAGATATCCGCTCGGCGGGCCACGTTGCCATCCGAACCTCAAAAGACGAGGTCGGTGCTCCCTTATTCTATCGGGAAGTGAACCTGCCCTTCATTGACGCCGTCAAGGATCCCTCAAAAATCCGATGGCGCTTCGGCGCGATTTCGTCGGCGCAGCAACCTCCGATCATATTGCAAAACCTACCCGTCTGCGGGAACTGTCACTCATTCAGCCGCGAGGGAAAGATCCTGGCGATGGACGTCGATTACGCCAACAACAAAGGATCGTACGTCATTACGCGTACCGCGGAAGAAATGGTCCTGGCCACCAGCGATGTCATCACGTGGAACGACTACGAAAAAGAAGATGGGGAACAGACCTTCGGCTTGCTCTCGCAGGTCTCCCCGGACGGCCGGTATGTCGTCAGTACCGTCAAGGATAAATCCGTTTTCGTTCCCATGCCGCCGCTGGCGTTCTCTCAACTCTTTTTTCCCATCAAAGGGATCTTGTGCATATACGACCGGCAAACCCGCACATTTGAATCCTTGCCGGGAGCGGATGATCCGCACTACGTCCAGAGCAATCCGGCCTGGAGCCCGGACGGCAAGACGATCGTTTTCGCCCGGGCCAAAGCCTACGATCTCGAAGATACCAAAGGCCAGGGCAAGGTGCTTTTAACCCGCGAGGAGTGCAAGGAATTTACCGAGGACGGCAAGCCGTTTTTATTCGATTTGTACAGGATTCGTTTCAACGACGGCAAAGGCGGCACGCCCGAGCCGATTGAAGGCGCGTCCAACAACGGGATGAGCAACTATTTCGCAAAATATTCGCCCGACGGTAAATGGATCGTCTTCTGTAAAGCGAAAAGCTACATGCTGCTGCAACCCGATAGCGAGCTTTACATCATCCCGGCCGAAGGGGGGGAGGCCCGAAGACTGCGCGGCAATACGAGCCGGATGAATTCCTGGCATAGCTGGTCGCCGAACAGCAAATGGCTCGCGTTCTCCTCCAAGGCCCATTCGCCCTATACCCAGCTTTTTCTCACCCACATCGACGCGCAGGGATACAGCAGTCCCGCTGTTCTTTTGGAGCATTTTACCAGCCCGGACCGGGCCGCAAACATCCCCGAGTTCATTAACACCAAACCCACGGCGATCCGGAAAATTCGTGAGGACTTTCTCAATGATTATTCGTTCGTGCGGGCGGCGAATGAGTTTTTTAAAGGCGGAGATTTCATCGCTGCAGAGCAACAATGCAGAAAAGCACTGGAATTGAATCCGAACAACGTCGAAGCCCACTGTACGTTAGCCTATGCCCTCGAGCATGACGGCAAGTTTCAGGAATCCGCGAACCATCTTCAACAAGCGATACAATTGGAGCCAACCCGTGTGGATGCCCATTATAATCTGGGTCAGGCGATGGCTCGGCAGGGGAAGCTCGACGATGCGATCGAGCATTTTTCCCATGTGCTGGAGTATGAGCCGGAGCATAACAAGGCGCACGGCAACCTGGGATCTATCCTGCTGGTCAAAGGAGCCATCAACGAGGCAGGCGTTCATCTGTTTGAGGCCATTCGGATCGATCCGGACAATGCCGAAGCGCATTACAGCATCGCTTTAGCGATGGCCGGACAACACAAGCTCGACGGCGCGCTTTTGCATTACAATAAGGCTGTGGAACTTCGGCCGGATATCGACATTTCGCCCGCGATGCATTACGGATTGGCCATGAATTACGGCGAGGCACGCCGATTTCGAGAGGCGGAACGATCTGCACGAAAAGCGCTTGAACTGGCTCGTGCCGCCGGCGATAAGGCGTTTGAACGGGAAATCGCAAAGTGGCTCGAAATCTATAAGGGCCTCAATGAGTCTGCGAAGACGAGTGATAAAAGATAGCTTAGGATTTATAGGTAATTCAAGGATTTTTCAAGCAGAGGGCATTGAAGGGCGATATACAAGCTGTCGTTTTCGACGAAAATGCAAAATCACGACAGATTGTTCTTGACAAATGGGCCTTACGTCTGATAAAAATTAGATAATTGGAGTTTATAGGTTTTTCCCCGCAATTCATGAGACGAGCCGGTTTTGAGACGGATGTTGGCTCCTTGAAGAAGTGAAAAATTGTTGAATTCCAGTTCTCGGGTAGTGGTGAGGGCTATTCATGTTCATCGACAAAGATTGCGTATTTTGGTGTGTAGCCGAAACGCGAGCATTTCTTAACCGACCTTTTTGAAGGAGGACGATTATGTGCAGAAAATTGTTTTATATCATTTCCTTTATTTTGGTGCTGTCTCTGGCGGTTGATGCCGGGGCGGATCTGGTGGCGCACTGGAGCCTTGATGACGGATCCGGCACAACGGCCTCTGACATGTCGGGCAACGGTCATGACGGCACGATCGGCGGCGCGGTGAGTTTCGTGCCGGGGCAGTCGGGTTCGGCGCTGGATTTCGATGGCACGTCCACCTATATCGATATGGACGATGAAATCGTCAATGGCACATGGTCGCTGGCTATGTGGCTCAAGCCTCGCGACATACCGTATTCAAGCGGTTATTATGCGGTTATGCACCACGATTCCTGGGCTGCCGGTACCCCGCACGTTCATCTAAGGGCCAGCACCAGCCTGTGGAATGTGGATACGAACGGCGGCCCGAATCTCAGTTCCACGACGGAATTGCAGGAAAACGAGTGGTACCATTGTGTGTACACCGTTCTCCACGAGGGCGGGGGAAATGCAGCAAAGATGTATATTAACAGTGAGCTTGAAGCAGAAGGCGAAGGAGGCACGGTTCCTTCCTATATGGGGCCTCTGAACTTCGGCGCATGGAATACGAACGACAGGTTCTATCATGGGCTTATGGATGATATCCGCGTTTACGACCATGTGATCTCGGAAGCGGAAATTCTCAGCGCCATGGAAGGCGAGCCGTGGCCGTTCGCGTTTGGGCCTGATCCTGCGGATGGGGCCATACATGAGGATACGTGGGTAACTCTGTCGTGGAAGCCGGGGCAGCTTGCCGTCTCGCACGATGTGTATTTGGGCGAGAGTCTTGATGATGTGGCGAATGGGACCGGCGATACGTACCGAGGCAACCAGGGGGCAACGTTTTATGTTGCCGGCTTCCCCGGATTTGCCTATCCGGAAGGTCTCGTTCCGGGCACGACCTACTACTGGCGTATCGACGAAGTCAACGAGGCCAATGCGGAAAGTCCGTGGAAGGGCGATGTCTGGAGCTTCTCCGTACCGCCGAAGACGGCGTATAATCCGGACCCGGCCGATGGGGCCGAGTTCGTGGACCCGAATACGGCAAGGTTGAGCT
>Ga0272442_10010010_pt1 | contig 11744 bp, 10 predicted proteins | sample SSMForm2O_FD_200262 | JGI IMG/M metagenome (GOLD analysis project Ga0272442, IMG submission 200262) | Marine sediment archaeal communities from Little Sippewissett salt marsh, Falmouth, MA, United States - SSM-Form-2O | ecosystem: Environmental > Aquatic > Marine > Wetlands > Sediment ...
ATGAAATTTATTTATGGTGTGATTTGAATCATCAATCCAGAGAAGAGATATCTAAATTAAAACTCCGCGTGCTCTGCGCCTTTGAGCGAGAGATCTCCCTTCTTGCACTCGATGGGGTCACAGGTTTCTCATTCGAAAGTCTTCATCCGGGAAGTCTTCAACGAGCTGGCACATTTCGCAAAGGCGGGACACGATGCGTCTTCCCACGTGTTCCTGGAGATCCTCGGTGTCGGTTTTGTTGCTGGTGACCAGGATGGGAAGGTTGCTTTCGTAACGGCGGTTCACGAGGGTGTAAAGGCGGTCGCGCATCCAGTCGGAGGGTTTTTCCGCTCCCAGGTCGTCCAGGACCAAAAGATCCACGGAACTGACCTTGTCGATCATGTCCATTTCATCGTACGCGGTATCCCCGGAATAGGTGTCCCGGAGGCGGGCGAGGAAATCCACCACGTTGCAGTAGTAGCCGGTATATCCCTTTTCGATGGCGCCTTTCAGGATGCCGACGGCCAGGTGGGTTTTTCCGCAACCGGTACAGCCGAAGAACATGAGTCCCTTTTTGGGGTGTTCCTCGAGGGTGGGGTTGAAGGTTTTGACGTATGCTTTTGCCTCGCTTCTGAGTGTGCGGCGTTTTTTATCGTTGCCCTTGAAGGTATCGATGGTCTTGTTTTTATAACGGGGCGGGATCCCGGCTGCCCTGATGCGTTGCTGAAGAAGCATGTTCTCGCGGCACTCGCACGGCACGGTTCCCTCGTTGGTGAAAATGAAGCCGGATCCGCCGCATTTTTCACACACTTTATTTTCTTTTCCGCTTTTTCTTTTTTTCGGCATTTTTCTTTTTCCCGGCCAGGAGCTGTCGCGTTACCCAGTGAAGGGATTTTTTATCGAGCCGTTTTGCGTTTTCGAAGGCCCTTTTTATGTCGGATAATTTAAAACGCTGGCGCAAAAGCCGGAGCTCGTCAAGGATGAAAAGATTCATCTTGAGGCCAAGGCTGTTGAAATAGAGATCCACGATCTCCTGGAGGATCTTGTCGTCCGCAGGTTCGGGGAGTTTTTGATCCACGTATCGGAAGAAATCATCGCCCGGGGGAAACAGCTCGGGCCGGGCTTTTTTCAGTTCCGGGGGGGGGATGGGGGTCTCGAGGGGAACCACCACCCGGAACAGGCCCTTTTCCTCGAAGTTGTCCGGGATGAAGCACGCGATGAGTTTTTTCTTTTTGAGGCGTTCGAGGCATTTTGCCACGAGCTCCGGTTCCATTCCGATGCGAGAGGCGATTTCCGAAAGGGAGACCTCGACCACTCCCGGCTCGAGGTTGGAGGCGCAATCGAGTTCCACGATCTTTTTAAACACCCCCCAGGCGCCTTTTCGAACTTTCGTGTTGACGAACCCGGGCAGGCCGGAAAGTTCGAGCCAGATCGGAAACTCCGCGCGTTTCTCCCCCATGGATTCAATCACCTTTCACTATATCAGTATACAAAAAACCATTCAAGAGATACAAAAAAATATCAGCCGCAAAAGCCACAAAAAATAAGTGACACCAACCGCTCACCGCTTCCAGGCCCTCTCTTTGGATGCATCCGCAGGCCGCCTTATGTTTTTTATGTCCCTTTGGTCCCTCGCCCCTGGGATTGGTTCCCGGGAGATCAATGCCTGAAATGACGCATTCCGGTAAACACGAGCACCAGGCCGTGTTCGTCGGCCGCATCGATGACTTCCTTATCGCGGATGGAGCCCCCGGGTTCGATGATGGCCTTGACTCCGGCCCCGGCAGCAGCGTCGATGCTGTCCCTGAAGGGAAAGAAGGCGTCGGAGGCCATGTACACGCCCTCGAGGGAGCTTCTGGCCTTTTTCACTCCCAGTTCGGCGGCATCCACGCGGCTCATCTGTCCGGCGCCCACTCCCACGGTTGCGTTTTTTGTGGTGTACACGATGGCGTTGGATTTCACCCATTTCACCACCTTCCAGGCGAACAGGAGGCCCTTTATGTCAACGTCCGTGGGCTTCGCCTTGCTTACCACCTTGAGATCCTCCGGTTTCACGGTTCCGAGATCGCGATCCTGGATGATGGCGCCTCCCACCACGGTTCGGAGCATGCCGCAGGGCGTTTTGGGTGTGAAGGGACCGGTTTCGAGGAGTCGGATATTCTTTTTCTTTGTGAGGATTTCGAGGGCCTCAGGTTCGAACGAGGGGGCGATCACGCATTCGAGGAACGCGGCATGGATCTCCTTTGCGGTTTCAGGGGAGCAGGGGCGGTTCAATCCCACGATGCCCCCGAAAAAGGAGATCGGGTCGCATTCGCGTGCCATGCGGTATGCCTCGACCTGGGAATCGGCCATTGCCAGGCCGCACGGATTGGCGTGCTTGAGGAGCACAACGGCCGGGTCATCGAATTCGCGAACGCAATCCAGGGCCGTATCGATATCGGCGATATTATTGAACGAGAGGGGTTTTCCGTGGAGGAGGCGGGCCCGGGGAACGGAGGTTTCCGTGGAACCGGGCTGGATGTACCATGCTGCCTTCTGGTGGGGATTTTCGCCGTAACGGAGGTCGCTGACCTTGTTCCAGGAAAGGGTGAGCCGGTCGGGGAATGCGGGCGCGTCCTTTTCCTTCGAGAGGAGGTAACCAGTGATGCAGGAGTCGTATGCGGCTGTGTGTTCGAACACCTTTCGGGCGAGTTTTTGCCGGGTCTCGAGCGAGAGGCCCGCTCCGGATTCCTTCATTTCCGCGATCACGTCATCGTACTGATCCGGGGAGCAGACAACGGCCACGTCGGCGAAATTTTTGGCCGCGGCCCGGAGCATCGAGGGTCCCCCTATATCGATATTCTCGATCACCTGTTCGAAGGAGGCATCGGGAATGGACGAGACCTTTTCAAAGGGGTAGAGGTTGACCACGATGAGGTCGATGAGGGGGAGGTTCTGCTGTTCGAGGGTTTCGAGGTCGTCCGGGTTGTTTCTCCGGGCGAGGATGCCGGAGAATATGGCGGGATGGAGGGTTTTGACGCGGCCATCCATGATTTCGGGAAACCCGGTGACGTCCGTCACGGATTTCACATCGAGGCCGGCCTCCTTAATGGCCTTCATGGTGCCCCCGGTGGAGATAATCTCGATCCCGAGGGATGCGAGTTCTTTGGCGAATCCGGCCAGGCCGGTTTTATCCGAAACACTGATCACCGCGCGCTTGATCTGGGAAGACATCAGAAATACCCCCGTTTTTCAGGATGTTCGATTAAGGAAAAATCAAAAAAACTGTTTAGAATCAAACCCGGGAGGGGTGCGATAGTCAACCGGGAAAATGAACATAATGATCTTTTTGGTGAAGAATTCGAATCGTTTTTCTTGACTTTAATGATCTTTATCACATTATCTATGATCTATTAATAACGACATCTCCTTGATCTCACATTGGCATTTGGGGATAAAGTATTATGAAACAACCTGAAACTCCTTTTCGTCTTTTCGATTTTCTTGCTTACCTCTTCCCGGGTATGGTCACCATCCACCTCTTTTATATTCTCATGAAAGGAAAACCGACAACTATCATAAGAGGGATCACCACGGGAAATTCAGTTATCGATGTCAGTATCTTTCTTGCCGGGTCCTATATTATTGGTTTGAGTTGGAGTGTATTTACCCGATTTGTCGTACGTCCTCTCACCTGGAAAATATCCAATCCCAGAATAGATTTTTTTGAGGGTACTGACCCGAACAGTCCCCTGGGGGAGACAATGACAACAAAATTACAGGAGTTGGCAAAAGCGAAATTTGGTGATAAATCGTTGAATGCGGATATTGGGCATAGATTATGTAGAGAATATATTTCCATAAATCGACCTGAAACCTGGAACAGAAGGGAAGAGATCAAGGCCGTTCGTTCCATGTGTGCTAATTCCATAGGACCGGCAATACTTTATGCATTCGTATTCGCATCAAAGGGATGGTGGTTCTTGTGTATAGCTGCACTTTTTACCGCACTTGCACTATCAAGTAAGATGATAACTCTTGATAAAAGGGAATGGAAGGTATTATATTTAGCATTTATCCTCAATGAGGAAAGTAAAAGCAGTTGAATGGTAGATTCAGAATAACAGAAATAATGTTTCATGATGATTAACAAGATTAAATCAGAAAAAGAATTAAATGCAGATTGCTCGGATCTGATATTCTGGTTTCAGAAAATTGAAAAGGGAGATTTGAATAAAGAAATACTTCATTTTTTCTGGGGTCGACTGATATGGAACGCAATTAAATGGAAATATGATGATGTTGATGAATCTGTTGTTCAATCATATGTGAGAGATGAAAATTTGGAACAATTGAACATATCAGACAAATCTGCCAAAGATATCCATTCTCAACTCAGAACCCTTCAAATGATCGAAAATAAATGGATACATGAATCTTTTGATAGAGAGATGGTGTTCGACATTTACTCTCAGTTATCCGGCATATCGAAAAAGAAGATTCATTTACGGAACAATATATTCACAACCAGTACAGGATTTACCACGCCGGTACTCCCGGAATCAATTGACAGGGAGTTACAATCGTTTTTCGATTTATTAGAATCTTCACACATTGAAACCATGAATGGAGATTTAACATTAAGAATCGAGAAGGCTGTAACTGTTTTTGCAAAGCTTATCTGGATCCACCCTTTCCCCGATAAAAATGGACGCGTTGCAAGGATGTCAACGAATTGTCTCTTAAGAAAGTGGCACCTTCCATATATACCTATTCCAAAAGTAAGGAATTCTCCCGATTGGATGGAATCTTTGAAACACGCCATGGATGGAAGAACGGAAAGGGCCTGTAGTCTTTTTCGGAAATGGATATATTCGATTCTCGCTGAAACAAAAAAATTATTTATCAAGATTTGAATAACGAGTGAGGGTTTTCATGGGTAAAGGGCAATTCTCATATAAAAAACTCCTTCAACTTCTGGAAAAGGGAATCGGAAAACCCGCATCCAGGAGAATAAGAAATACACTTGAATTGGCATATGAAGGGCACAGGGGTCAATATCGTGATGTGCGAGATTCCAAGATGTGTATTCCTTTTATTGTACATCCCGTTGGCACCGCCATAAATGTTATCAAATATTTTTCAATCGTTGAAAATATCGAAGACGATTTGGAGACACTTATATGCACGGCATTGTCTCACGATCTTCTTGAGGATACAAGAATAGAAGGCAGCCAATTAATGAGCACTTCCGGAGATCAGGTATATCGATATGTTATGGCTTTGACCAAACCTCCTGCCGCAATTGCAGGTAAAACAAAAGATGAGAGAAATAGAGATTTCATTAATCGCATTTCAAAGGCTGGTAACCCGGCCATATACATAAAAATCTGTGACAGTATCCATAATCTCAGCAGGCCCGCATCTACTCCTCCTCATTTGTTTTCAAAAGCCATATCCAAGGCATATCAACAATATTTACCGCTTTTAGAACAGCATAATCTGGGATCACAATTCAAAGATATCTATATCGACATGATAAGGGAGGCGGAAAAAAGGGCTGAGGAAGAGAAAAGATATGCTCTGAACGAAACAACTCCCTCTTCCATTAAAGAGGCGGTTTCCCAGTGTGTGAATGCATCAAGAGGCAAGATACTCGAGCTTCATGACATCACTGAAATCCTCAGCAGGATTTGTCGAGCAAAGAGTGCCACAATCTGGAAATCTATTCCAGGTGATGATAAAACTCTAAAAAAAGTCAGCGGATCGGATATTGGAATATCAGAAATACATACAGGTAATATCATTCTTAATGATCTCCCTCATAAAATAGAAGGGAAAGACCTCATTAATTTTCCATCAGGTTACAGTTTGATTACCATACCGATGCAAATCGGTCCCCATGACAGATACCTTGTTGTAATATCTTTCGAGCATAATGGCATACCTGAATGGCTCGATTCAGATTCAGCCACATTATTTGTTCAATTCCTTGCGAAGCGGCTCATCGTTGCGAATACGGATCGCAGAATAAATCTCGCATCAACCGCCGCGTCATTAGGATTACAGCTCGACGTCGACCTGGCTTCCCAGCTTGATGTGGAGCCCGACGATCTGACAATGCTTCGAAAATGGAGGGATCGGTGTAATCAGGCAATTTCCATTGTGAGACATATTCTGGATCTGTATTTTCAGAAACGCCGTCATTATTCAAAATTTTATGAACTGGTCCAGGTCGAATCCAGATTGAAAACAGTGAATTCCACAATAGATAAAATGACAAATTCGAATTCATATAACTGGCCCGATTTTGAATTGTTAGAGGATATGGCCGGGGTAAGGGTGATTTGTCCCACCCGGGACATCCTGAAAACTCTTGTTCATTACCTTTCGCACGACATTTCTTCCACTGCCGAGGTCAGGCTGAGTACTCATATTCCGGATAATCATCGCGACTACATTGCTCATCCGACGAAAAGTGGATATAAAGCAATACACCTCATCCTTGATGTTAAAACATATCTTGATGATGAAGGTGGGAAATTCGTCCCTTGTGAAATCCAATTTCGGACTTTATTTCAGGACGTATGGGCCAAAATATCCCATGCAACCCTTTACCATGCCTCAAGGAAAGAACGTCGTCGATTAAGCAACAAATTATTTCAAATCAGTGAAATGCTGAATCAGTGTGAGGAATTATCAGAGGAGTTAACCAAATATACAAATCGCAGGGAATCGAAATAACTTATCTTTCATGGATGAGCAATTCAACCTTGACTCCACTTCATTTGTCCGTATACGCCTTATTCATTCATCCTGTGGAACGGAATGAATCCATTATGTTTTCAAGATACCAGATGTAAAGGATTGAAGGGAGATCACTCGTATATGAATATAGTTATGATGGGGGTGCAGGGATCCGGCAAGGGAACCCAATCCAAGTCGCTTTCGCGGGAGCTCGACATACCGCATATCTCCGTGGGGGATCTTTTCCGGGAAAATGTGGGAAAGGGAACAAATCTGGGGAAAAGGGCAAAGGAATTCATGGATAAGGGGGAACTGGTTCCGGACAGCATCGTGATCAACATGATCAAGGATCGCCTGGAACATCCGGACGTGAAGGCGGGGTGCATCCTGGACGGATTCCCGAGGAACGGGATCCAGCTCGCCGCTCTCGAGTATCTCCGTCCCGTGGAACACGCCGTTCTCCTGGAGCTGGACAAGGAGACGGCCATCGAGCGTTTGACCAATCGCATCGAGTGCCCCAAGTGCGGCATTATTTACGGGATGAACATGCCTCCGAAGAATCCGGGAGTGTGCGACAAGTGCGGCGGCCCCCTCACCCAGAGGAGCGACGATCTGAACGTTGAGGCGGTCGAGAAACGCATCGCCCTGTATCACAAGGAGATCGAGGTGCTGGTGCGGTATTACGACTGGAAGGGCGTTTTGAGACACGTCAACGCGGGTCTTCCCCAGAAAGAGGTGTTCGAAAGGATAAAACGCTTCATTATATAATACCATAATTTGAATTCTCTCCACCGGATTATCGAAGGACAGATCCTCCCCATATTACATATATTTCAAATATTTTACCATAAATTACTATTTCAATCATTTTCCTGTTGACAACCCCCTTTTATTAGATTGGTATATACAAAATTTATAAAAGAATCGATTGGGGGATTTCCATGAAAATCGATTATCAAAAAGTTTTACTGGAGTACAACAATATCTTTCAGGACCTTGAAGGCAAACCCTGCAAAGAGCTTTTTGATCGTCTCCTTGATATCATATGTGATGAAACGAATGCCTTATTTGCCGAATTGTTATTATTTCAACCAAAACCCACTTCTGCCGGGTTGAAATGTGGTCTTTCCAAAGACAAACCTGTATTATTTACTTTTCACACAACCCATGCTTCATCAGATCTTGTTCCAATGCTTAATGATAATTACAAATGCTTAATAAGAGACAGTTACAATGAAATATCAATAGAAGACTTTGACTCTGAACCAAAACTCTTTCAAAATTTAGATCTTACTTTTAATATAGAAGATGGGGCGGGAAAAGGTATAAAAAGCACCGGTGTCATTTCTATCAAAGATAAGAAGAAACAAAACCGAGGTATTTTTGTTTATATAGAATATAATGACGGCAAACGAGTTGATATCAATGAAAGCCAACTCAACGATGTTTTGAAAGATTGGGTTATAGGAGATGGCACGAATTGTATACCTATGCCCTCAATCTGTAAATCTACATTATTCGTGCCTTTTTCCTTTTTAAAAGAGAAATATCGTGGATCTTTGATATTGGGTCTTCAAAATGATAAAGTGGAATTAACTGAACAAAATAAAAAAAGACTTAATTTTATTGGAGAAATACTGGGGAATTGTTTGACGACAAGTTTCTGCCTGGTACAGAATAAATATATAAATAATCTTCATAAAGACATTATTAAAGCGCATCAATTAAAAGATAAAATGGAGGCAATTTGTAACTGTGCAGCAATTCTTACTTCTGAAAGTAAAGAGGATCCCAATAGTAAAGAAGTTCCGAATGGAAGCTATGCCCATATTCGTTCATTCATACCCATAATAAGTAAGGGATATACAGGTATTTTATCAATGGTTGCCAATGCGGGTTATACAAAATCTGTTGATCAACTGCAGCCCAATCAACGCAATCGAAATGTACCTCCTATTCCTGATACAGAAGAGGATTTAAATAAATTAATTAACGGATTTAAGATAGAAGATAGAAGTGTATCCCAGGAATTATATCTCAGATCCGAGTTCTGGGCCTCTAAGAAAGATAAAGGAGATATTGATGATGTTCAATATGCCCAAAAGAAAGTTAATTTAAAGATAGTCGAACAAGTAAAATTAATACATTCTGAAATAGCCGGTCGAGGAGATGATGGTATAGATGTGAGTAATATTACTGGTTTAGATAATACATTATCTCTGATATCTGTACCAATATACGATACTTATGAAAATCCAATGGGAACACTAACGCTTAACAGTAATCGATATGGTTGGTTAAACTTTATATGGGTTCCGATAGTAGAATATCTAGCGGAAGAAGCGGCCATTATATTAATGTATCATCATGGTATGACAATGGAACGGAATGTAAGTCTAAAAATAAAGCCAGAAAGTCGTGCTAAGGTATTTGGTGGCTCAACTGGAAAATTAGAAAATGGTCTTGATGCAGATAAGTTAGAAAATCTTCTTCAAGGTATCTTCAGGGATAATTGGCTATATAAAGATGTAGATATATCACTTCTAGAAGGATATGGAAAAGGCCATACATTCGAAATAGCAATAGATAGAATTGCTGCAGAGGGTGAAAACCGTACCTTTAGAATAATTTTACGTGTTCTTCCACGTAAGATTGCAGCGATTGAAAGCAGAAAATATGAGTTATTAAAAACAATACTGGATGTTGGAAGATTTACCGCCAAAATTGGAGAGGAAATTGAATATAACTTTGGCGCCATTGCATATCTATTAATAGGAGCAAACTATGGATCCCCAGCAATTAGGCTAGAAAAAATCATTGACAATACTAATGATAAAGCAAGTATATCTATTGACAGATTTCTTGATTTTTCAAATGACATTTGGTACTGTTTAAACGATTTATTCAACGATGCCCTTAAATCACTACACAGAGACGGTAAAGGTTCCTATGGTCAAGATGATAATAAACCAAATATCCTTGCACTATATGAACGCCAGCCACCAGCGCAACTCACAAGTAGGGTTACTGAGTCACTCAGATATCTGTTTGATACCGAAAATCCAGGATTGTTCGATATCGATAAACTAAAAAATGCAAAACAAATATGGTGTTCCATTTCTGAGGTTTCACAATTTATCGATAAATATCTCCAATCAAGAGATAAAATAGCAACACTGATTAAGGATCCCCTTATTGGTCTGTGTCACGGTGATCTGAATCCAAGGAATGTTCTTGTCCACGAAAATCAGTGCTGGATTATTGATTATGATCACTTTCACCGAGGACACGTTTTGCAGGATTTTGCAAGATTGGAATCCTATATAACTCAACTACTACTTACAAATGAAAATGCAGAGGATCCAAATAAAGCCCTTAAAGAGATTTCATTGGATTGGCGTACTTTTTTCCCTCCAATTAAGTCTGGATATATTTCTGTTAATGAAACTACAAGTAATAAATTTATAGCAGATTTAAAGTTAAAGTATAATAAGATACAAAGTATTTATCAACATTATGGTTTTTCTGTTACATGTTATCTTGCCTGGAGACTCGCCATTAGACGCTTGGTTTGTCAATTGTGTGATGATTTACATAAGGCCGGGCAGCAAGATGCATTCAATGCAGAAAAAGAATATAAATTGGCTCTGGTGTTTCAATATCTAGATTGGACTACATTTCAACCACCAAAAGGTAATACAGGACAAAGAGATCGTCATATTAAAGGGCTTAAAATATTAAGTACTGAAGGCCTTAGAATATTGAATGAACTACTTTCAGGCAATTAAACATCACTGATCATTTCTATTCGTTCGATAATCATATCCGATAAGGACTTTGATATTTTCCCGGATTCACGTATTATCGTTTTGCACTCCTCAATATACCTGCCCTTAATACCTGACTCCAGGAGCCAGGGATCCCTTAGATTGTCCAATCTATCGGCCAGTTTGATCAGTTTTGCCTCATCAGCCAGCCTGGGAAAATTATCCAGCATTTTCTTCTTTCTATCTTCTTTACACATTATCTTATCTTCTGTAAGGCTCGCCACCCAATCCGCAACCCTTTCCCCCACCGCTTCTTTCAGCTGATCATATTTCACAAAACTTTCCTCGAGTATATCGTGCAGCAATGCAGCGGCAAGTATTTCATCATCCCTCACTTCTGCAACTCGTTTCAGTATCTCCACGACACGTAGTGCATGAACCAGATGCGGGGTTTTCTGATCTTTCCGTAACTGCAATCCATAATTTTTTACAGCAAACACAAGCGCTTTATCATATATATCGTCTGATCTACAGTCTTTCGATATCATACCAGAATCCTTATCGTTCCAGGATACTGATGCACTGACTTATCAATTCTTGAGCAAATTGACGGGTGGATGGCGGTATCGGCTCAACCGGTTTTCTTTTGTCTGCAACAAGATCAATGGAAATCCACACAACTGTTTTTATCGGAGTCACATCTCCTTCAACTGGATCACACAAAAAGAACTTTAAATTATATCTCTTGATCTTCATGTCTCTCCACGACACTTCGGTATCTGGGAGAGAAAAGAGTTCTTCCGGCCTTGAAAGAATACCAATCGCTTCAGCAGCCGCCCTTGCAGCGGCATACTCCCATGTTTCCCCTTCTCTTCTTTTACTCATGGGAAAACTGAATGCCCTCCAATCGTCATCGTATTCAAGAAGCACTCTCTTATTTTTAACAACAATCGCAACGGCCACATCATAGGCGGGGAGTTCCTCTATCTTATGCTCCATGATGATCCTCCCATTAAGTATTAATAAACTTCCTGACTGACCACAAAAGATGATGTTCAAAGAGAAGGAATAAGATCAAGCATTTTCTGGGAAATCTTGTCTATATAATGGAGATTTCGAAAATCGATTATTGAAAGTGAATCTTTCTTTTCTCCTTCCAGATATTGTCTTGGTTCAGCGTGAATTGGACAAATCGACATTCGATTTAAGTGAGTGATCCGCTCCGCGGATCTGGATTTTTTTAGGCATAAGAGGAATTGGTATTTTTAGAGG
>Ga0272442_10010012_pt1 | contig 11743 bp, 7 predicted proteins | sample SSMForm2O_FD_200262 | JGI IMG/M metagenome (GOLD analysis project Ga0272442, IMG submission 200262) | Marine sediment archaeal communities from Little Sippewissett salt marsh, Falmouth, MA, United States - SSM-Form-2O | ecosystem: Environmental > Aquatic > Marine > Wetlands > Sediment ...
GCAAAGAACGCATCGACAGGAAAATCCTGAAGGACGGGGACATTGTTGAAATCGGCAAAAACGGACCTGTATTCCGGGTGGAGATCCCAGGGGAGGAAAACAGGGTCATCACTTCGGGAATCTCGAAAGATTCGCTGAAGGATCTTTCGAAAGATAAGAAACGCGAAAAAGCCGGAGTCGGAAGCCACACCGTGGCAATGATGATAAATGCGGCGCTTTCACAGGCAAAAGGCGCCTCCGGTGGTTCAAAAACAACCGCCTTCATAAGGGCGATAGCGGGTGAGGTGGCAAGACACAGTTCGAAAAAGCTGAAAATGATCCTTGCCATGGTGTCCGTCATCGCATTAATAGCCCTTCTAGGTCTCGGGTATTTTATCTGGCAGGAAATACAGTATGGAGACATGGAAGACATCCACAGGGAGATCGAGACCCAGAAGGAGGAGATGCGCCGCCAGAAAAACCTTCTTGAGAACCAGAAAACCCAAATCGAGGAAACGAGAAAGGGCGTTCCGGGCCTTGGCGAAAACATCGTGGAACAGAACCGGAACAGCATCTACATGCTGGTGGCCAGGTTTCCTTCGAGCAGGGAGGAAGGCTTCTGCTCGGGTTTTGCAGTGGAAAGCGGCATTATCATGACGAACGCCCACTGCATCCAGCAGATCGAGTCGCTGGGCAAAAAGGGCGCCCGGTTTCTGGCCATGCCCAACGAGGGCGGAAGAAAGAGTTTTCCAATCGAAAAAACAGTCTCCCACCCCGGGTATGACAAAGACTCAAAATTCCCGTCCACGGATATCGGGCTGCTCCTGATAAAGGGAGAACTGCCTTCCACCGTGGATCTTGCCACTGACGATGAACTGAAGGAACTCAAGCCGGGCCAGGCTGTCTATACCTACGGCTTCCCGGGAGATCTGATGGAAGTGAGATCTCCTGTGGCTACAATTACCCAGGGCGTAATCGGACGCATCACTACATTCAAGGGAAGACAGGGCGGTTTCAAAAACAGTCTGCTGATTCAGCACAGCGCTTTCACCACAAAGGGTACGAGCGGAAGTCCGGTGTTTGGAAAGGAAGGCAGAGTCATTGCTGTCAACTCCGGCTATTACAGGGGAATATCCAAAGTGGAAATGAAGGATCCGGAAACCGGAAAAAGCGACGAGGTTGAAATCTCCCGCGATCTTTCCGGTTATGCTTTCAGCGTGAGAATCGATCCGGGAATCAGTCTGATGAAACAGATACTGAAAAAGCGAAAGTAACAAGTTTGGAGCAGAATACCGGCAAACTGAAATGCGTCGTATGCTCCGGTCTTTCCCCGGCCGAATCAGAGAAGTGCACACAGTGCGGTGCGGAACTTGTAGAGCCCCAGGGCAAAGACGGCGATCCCCTTGTCGCATCCGTAATCGAAAACAGGTTTCTCATAATCGAAAAGATCGGCGCAGGCGGTATGGGAATGGTTTACCGCGCCGAGCAGCTCTCCGTTCACCGGCAGGTGGCGGTCAAGATACTGACGAAATGGAGATATTCGGACGACGTTACTCTGGCTGCGAGATTTCAGAAAGAGGCCGAATCCGCCAGCAAGCTGACCAACCCCCACACGGTGACGATATTCGATTTCGGCGTAACAGAGGACAGAACCCTGTTCATGACCATGGAACTCATAGACGGCCGCTCTCTTACAGGAAAAATAAAAAAGTCAGGCGCCATTGAGTGGCATGAGGCATTCAGCATTGCCGAACAGATAGCGGATTCAATAGCCGAGGCTCATTCCATTGGCATCGTGCACAGGGACCTGAAGCCGGACAACGTGATGCTCATAAAACGTGGGGGGGATGATGACTATGTAAAGGTGCTCGATTTCGGTATCGCCAAAGTTCTGGAAAAGGACGGCACCGATCAGCTCACGGCTCTTACCAGAACGGGAATGGTGTTCGGCACTCCGCAGTACATGGCCCCGGAACAGATCCGGGGAGAAACCATCCTGCCGCAGACGGACATCTACGCTCTCGGAGTAATGATCTACGAAATGATCGCGGGGAAGCTCCCGTTCGATTCTGAATCGCCCATGGGAGTTCTCACAAAACACCTTACCGAAGAACCGCGGCCTCTCGGTAACATCAATGACGATCTTCCAGCCGATGCAGTCAGGCTTGTCGAAATCGCAATGGAAAAGAATCCGGAAGACAGATTCAGCTCCATGGAAGAGATGGCCTCTCAGATGAAGAGAATCCGCGAGAGCCTTTCGCGGAAAACACCGGGAACGGCCACTTATCCGGAAACACTCCCGAAGAAAAAGAAGGACTTCAGCCTGATCATCCCCGTTGTTCTCGTTATCGCGGTTGCCGTTGCCGCCGTCTTTCTGTGGCATCTCAGATCCCGCCGCAGTGAAGAATCAGGCATCATGATTCCAACACCGGAACTGGTGGATCAAAACACAGCCAAAACAGAACCCGGAAACGCATCCTCGGGACAGAAAGAGCCTGACGCCGCTGTCGATAAAAAGGAAGATCGATCTGAAACGGAGCCTGCACCACCAGAGGGAAAACCCACTGTAAAGACTAAGACTGTTAAAAGAACCCAAAAGAAAAAGCAGCCGGAGAAGACGGAAAAAACTTCAACCGGGACTAATGACGCTGCCGGCAAGGACGATAAAACCGGAACAGAAAAAGAAGCAGCGCCCGGCGACACGACAGCAGAAAAAGACAAACCTGCAGAAGAAAAGAAGCCGGGGACTTCTGAAAAACCGGAACCCAATAAGAAACCGGCCAAAAAGAAGAAAAAGGCTACAAAAAAGAAAGCGGCCACTGATAAAGATGAAGATGATAAGGCTCCGAAAAAGGTCAGAACAGTCAAGATCAAGCCGCGCGTGTTTCCATGAAACACTACCGGCTCAGTAAATCTTTCCGTACCAGTACAGCCACTGCACGGGAAGCATGTTCCCGAAATTCCCCCTTCCTATATGGACAGTTTCTGTTCCATTGTCAGTCTCAAGCGGCGTTGGCTTTGCAGGTGAATACATCCTGAGCCGCATCCTGCCCTGTGAAGGATCGCTTTTTACGACCGCATCAACTTTGAATGTGTTACCGGGGCCCCCGCTTCCCTCTAACCGGGGAATTCTGACTTCAACAGCTGCTGCTTTCCCCCCTGCCACGGGCACGATCTCCAGAACGAGATGGCGCTCCTTCATGGATGTGTTGTGGAAAGTCATCAACAGGGTCCAGGCATCAGGCCCCTTTTTTTCATAATAACAACTCATAAACCGGATCTGGTCCGTGAATGCACTTTCCCGGCTGTCGTTTGCTTCTTGAATCCCTTCCTCAGGATTCTGCAGGGCTGATTCATCAATACGCTGAAGCGGCCGGCAGCTGGCGGGAAAATGCCTCTGTCCTGTCCGAAGATTGGATAATTCATACATGTCTTTTACATGAAGACTTAAATCGAGACTGTAGCTGCCCGGAAACAGATCCAGCTCCCTTTCGGCCAGATAGATGAATCCTTTACGCCACATCGTAGACGGCACGGTAAAATGAAAGTCTCTGTTTCTTTTTCCAATCTCTTTTCTCAACGTCTCGTTATAATGCGCTGCTCCCGCCGTTATCCTGCCGTAGACATTGCAGTCCACTACCCTGAGCGGCCTGAAAAGCATCTGCATCACTGTCCTGCCGCCCTCATTACGCTTTATGCGGCATCCGAGGTATTCAATTGAATCATCGAACACCGCCTCTGACGAGTGAGTTAGAAGCTGCATGATTGAAGCGGTTTCCGGCTTACGGCCCGAAGCATGCATCATGTTGTATCTCAAGACAGCCCCTGACAGCTCATCCTGTGCCGACCTGCCGGAGTTCTTAAAAAGCTCCTGCGCCTCATCCATTCCCCGCAGCTTCAACACCAGGTCGGCAGTGCGCGACAAAACGGCTTCCGTTTCAAACGGCGGGTGCGCGAGAGAATAAAGATAATGCGTCAGCAACCCGGCCTCTTGGTATTTCTTTCTTAAATACGCGGGGGATTCCAAACGGTCACGGGTATCGAATACAAGATAACGGTTCATTATTACGAAATTGTAATCTTCAAGCAGATGGGAAAGGAAAGGCGTATTGATCCTTTCCCTGTCCACAAGAATGAAACCGTAGTTTTTTTCGTCCGAAAGCGACCTGATCTCCTGGCTGAACATGCTCACCGGCCTGTCCAGATAATATCTGAAATCCATTCTCACCCTGCCTGACGGCATGAGGACGGCCACGCGCTCACCCGGTTTCGAGTTTTTATTGACAATGCCCGCAAGGACGTTGAGCGACACAGAAAAGTCATACTGATGTTCGCTTTCTATCATGTGTACGGGTTCTGCGTATGAAAACACTGTGGATGTCCGTGCGGACCATATCAGGGGCACGGCAGCCAGAACAAAGAGCACGAGAACCGCCGATCTCAGCACGGCCACCGCCGTTAAGCTGCGAACGGCCAGAAATCCGGTCAGACGCCACAACACCGAGCCCGATGCAATCGCCATGGGAATAGAAAAATAAATCACAAAATAATCGTGCACGAACGATCTTCTCGGAAGCAGACCCCAGTATATGCCGGCGGACAGAAAAAGCAGCACTGTATATGCGTCGATTCTGCCTGTTTTTCTCCGGAGCAATCTCACGATCAGATCCGCAAGCCAGACGGCGGACAGAACGAGGGGGACCGGAGTAAATGCGTCCACGTAATAATTCCATTTCCTGACTACGTGCAAAGGCGTGGTCCCCAGTGTTCCGGTGCTGGCATCAATGAACAGGTCCTTCATCATTGATACAGGATCAGCGCCCGATGTTCCCATGGCTGTTGCGAATGCAAAAACCAGCACTGCCAGGCTGAACAACGCCGATGCGGGAAAAAGTATTACCATGAGACATCTTCCGGGCCTGAGCCTCAGCTCATATACGCAAATCATGATCCAGAACATGAACAGAAAGGCGTAAACCGGAAAATCCGTGAACACCGCGTAAAAGACGCACAAAGGCATCAGCGCGGCAGACCACCATCCGGGATTCTCCCGGTATTTTTCATAGATAAATATTATGCCCGTAATTCCCAGTATTACGAAGGGCTCATAGTTCATCAGGGACAGGTAACTGGAATAAAGCGGCATGAAAGTTAGGAAAAAAAGACATGCAGCCGCCCTGCTGTCGTCCATGAGCTTTCGAAGCACGATCATAAGCAGAAGGAATGATATAAGTGAAACAGCACCGGCCAGGAGTTTTGCAGCAGCAGCCGACTCTCCGAATACGTAGAAAACCGCGCCCAGTATTATCGAAGGACCCGGAGGATGGTGCCAGTATGCATCGGGTTTATCCAGTCTTCCCCCAACAATGCCGCTTCCCTCCACATTAAAAGTCTGGGCGAAACCCGTTGCCAGGTACCCGAACCTCAGGTAGTTCCGCGCATTGAATGCCCGGTGGGAGCCATCGTATCCCTGATGACCGTACATCCATTCCGATGCATAACCACCCACCGCAAAAAAGAGATGGAGCATGAAAACAAGAAAGAGCAGGGCCCGGCCGGGCACGGACCATGAGTGGAAAAAATTCCCCAACCTCTGAACAACGGACACTCGCATTTCACTTAAACCATATCCTTATTACATGATTTGTGCAGCAGCTGGAACACCTTCCCGCCTTCTGCTATAATTTCAACCGCTTGAATGGAGGATCAGATGCAGCGGGTTCTGCTTTTCTTTCTGTTATGCTGCATGCCTGCCGGATGCGGTGGCGCACAGGACAGCAGGATCAATGATTCCCTGGATTCCGGGGACGATCCTGCGTATTCATCCGATGATTTCGTTACAAGGCCGGTCCTTGCAAGGGCGGAGCTGACCACGGCCGTAAACGAACTCAGGATGCGGCCCGCAGCTCCCGTGTCGACTGAATTCGATCCCGGAGATCCGGTCATTCACCTCATAGCGAGAATGAAGCGTCTGCCGGCCAATTCACTTATTGAAGTCCGGTGGTTCAGGGATGTCGATCCCGAACCCATCCTTGTCAGCGAAGACTACGGTGCCGGCACTTACACCTTCATAGCCTCCTTAAGCCCTCCGGACAGGAAGTTCAAGCCTGGCTCTTACACGGTTCGCGTGTTTGTAAACGGAACGGGCGCGGGTGCCGTGCCTTTCAGGATCCTCGGCGACGATACGTCGATTACGACAACGCATCTGAGGGGTATTGCAATTTCCACCAGGGTGGACAGGAAAAACAGGCCGCGCAACAATGGCTCCATATTTAGTAGAGGGACAAAACGCCTGTACGCATCCTTTTCAGTCGAAAACACAACTTCGCAGACCATGGTTACCGTACGCTGGACAAGAAACGAACAGCTGTTTCACGAACAGGATCTTCCGGTATCCCGGGATCGCAGGGTATCGGCCTACATTCACTCGAGTGACGGCCTGCCCAGCGGATCCTACGTGCTGGAAGTAGCAGTCGACAATGCTGTCAGGGCCAGAAAACCTTTCCGCATCGGTGACTCGAACGGCGGGCCTGGCATAGACGAAATAAGGCTGGGAACTGACTTTGGAGAAAACAACATGCCCGTAAATAATATGGAAAGCTTTTCAGCTGATACGGGCAGAATCTGCTGCGGGATTGTTTTCCTGGATCTCGAGCCCGGTTCCGCAATCGAGGTGCAGTGGATTTACGTGGACGGCGAAGAGGAACTCGTCATGTACAAGACCCGTTCAGGCGTGCCTTCAGGCGGATCCGGCACAATGGGTGCAGTTTACGAACCGGCAGAAGGTCTCTACGAAGGGAAATACCGCGCAGTCATACTCATCAACGGCGAAGTCGCCGCGGACGCAGCCTTTATCGTTGAATGATTCCGTTAAAGACGCCGGGATACTTGAGTCCTGTTCCGGTATTGAAAATCACTACGCTTTCGCCGGATGAAATCCATCCGTCTGACAGAAGCGACTTGAGCGCGGAAAGTGTCGCTCCGCCTTCCGGGCAGCAGGAAATGCCCTCCATCCTGGACATCTGCATCTGATCCCTGATTATGAATTCGTCGCTTACGGAAACTGCAGTGCCGCGGCTTTCGCGCACGGCCTTCAGGATCAGAAAATCCCCGACAGCGGAAGGGACCTGTATGCCTTCCGCCACGGTATGCGGATTCTCCCAGGGCTCGGCAGATTCACTGCCTGAATCAAAAGCGCGAACAACAGGCGCGCACCCGTCTGACTGCACGACCACCATGCGCGGGCGGGTTCCCGATATCCAGCCGAGTTTCTCCATCTCATCAAAAGCTTTCCACATTCCAACCAGACCGGTTCCTCCGCCCGTCGGGTATATTATCACGTCGGGCAGCTCCCATCCGAACTGCTCGGCCAGCTCATATCCGAGCGTCTTTTTGCCTTCCAGCCTGTACGGCTCTTTAAGCGTGGACACGTCGAACAGGCCTTTCTCATTTGCAACCCGCCTGGATTCGACACCGCAGTCCGTGATCAGACCTTTTACAAGCGTAACCCGCGCACCAAGCGCCTCGCACTCGTTTCTGAAGGGAGCGGGAACGGTATCCGGCATGAATACGCGTGCATCAAGCCCCGCCCTTGCCGCGTATGCACTGAGCGCGCCTGCCGCATTACCGGCAGAGGGAATGACAAATCCGTCAGCGCCGAGTTCCCATGCCTTTGAAACCGCCATGGACAGACCCCGGGCCTTGAATGAGCCTGTTGGATTCTGACTTTCGTCCTTGATGAAAAGATTCGACAGGCCTAGTTTCCTGCCCAGCCTCGAAGCAGGCACAAGGGGCGTAAGCCCCTCGCCAAGGTTAACCTCGTACTGCTCTTCCCTTACCGGAAACACTGCCCTGTACCGCCACATTGAAGGCTCACCGGTTACGAGCGCACGCCTCGACTTTTTCTTCAATCCGTCAATATCGTATCTGGCCAGAAGAGGTTTGCCGCAGTTGTTGCACAGTGTCTGAAGCCTGTCAGCATCATGCTCTTTTCTGCAGAACGAACATTCAAGGTGAGTAAGATAATTCATCTCAGATTGCGCTCCTCTTAAGTAATTATTTTCTCGTGCCTTAACAGCTTATTTTTCCACCTGATCCCGGCGGAAAATCCTCCGGGCTTTCCGCCTGCAGCCACAAGACGATGGCAGGGAATAAATACAGGCAGCGGGTTGGCTCCAGCAGCATTGCCCACGGCGCGCGATGCCGCAGGGTTCCTGATGCGCCCCGCCAGCCGGCCGTACGTAATTGTTTTCCCGAAAGGGATCCGGCCGAGCTCCTTCCACACCCTTTTCTGAAACCGCGTGCCTGCAGGATTCAGCGGCACGGAAAATTCCATGCGTCTTAAATTGATGTATTCATTCAGTTCTTTCGCCGCTTTCAGAAGCACAGGCGATGGAGCCTCTTCAAGTATCGCGTCAGCCTCGAGGCGCCCGGGAAATTCTCTGCTTCGTCCCGGCCAGCCCAGGGCCACGAGACCAACATGATCCGCGGCAAGCACAAACCTGCCCCACGAAGTCTGAACAGGTATGAACCTGATGTTACTTATTACTTTCATCATGCATGATATCCGCCACCGAAGTGACTATCTCCTCCTGGAGCTTACGCGCCCTGTAGACCTTTCCTTCGATGCCGTCGATGAGTATGGAAAAAGCCACACCGCCGCCGTTATCGTTCAGGATGTAACCCGAAAGAGCAGAGACATCCCTGAGAGTGCCTGTCTTTGCCCTTACGTGTCTTTTCGTGACTTCCTTTCTGTAACGGCTTTTTATGGTTCCATCCACTCCTCCAGTTGCAAGCTGCATGAGGAACTCGGGCCGGACGGTTACATCCCTGAAGGCGGATAAAAGCACGGCCGTAAGCTGTTCCGCCGAAAACGCGTTGGCATCAAAAAGGCCGGACCCGTTCCTGTACTCATATTCGCCGGCCTTTATTCCGATGTCTTCGAGCACACCCTGAACGCACTTTATACCCTTTTCCCATGTTCCGGGCGCTCCCTTTGTCTCGGCTCCCATGGTCTTTAGAACCGTCTCGGCATAAAAGTTGTTCGACATCTTTCCCACCGACCACAGAACCGATGAAAGCGGCTGTGAATTCCTCGACGCCAGAAGCCCGACACCCCTGGCCACCCTGCCCTTTTTCACCCTGCCGCTTGTATGTATGCCCATCTTCTTCAGGATGTCGTTGAGCACGTAACCTGCGAACAGTCCCGGGTCATCGATTCTCTTTGCATACACGGCCCTGGATGTTCCAATCGGGAAACTCCCCCTTAGTCTCAGCTTCGTGCGGTCCTCGAACGCCATTGAAGACATCTTGAGGGCGATTCCGCCGGATGAGGACGTGACCGCCTCGTTCTCGACAACGGCATAACCCGGGGCCGAAGTCTCAACTCTTATCGGAGCGCCGGGTTTGCTGCCCGGACGGACATAAACCTTGATTTTATTCGCATCCAGCGAGACCGCTCCCACTGGCGCCCTGAACGGGCTGTCCTCTTTGGGCTGCTGATCATATGCGTATGGAAGAATCTCTTCATCAAAATACGTATCGTCGACAGCGATCCCGCCTTCGATTCTCCTGATTCCCCTGCGCTTCAGAGACAGCACAAGGCCGGACACCGCATCGTAATCAAGAGTCGGATCCGCGTAACCTTTCAAATACAGCGGGCCTTTGACAGCAGCGCCGTCAACCTTTCCGTAAAGCGCGGTCCTGAACCTGAACTCGGGCCCAAGAAGCCTGAGAGCCGCATAGGCCGTGACGATCTTGGCATTTGAAGCGGGGTTTTTCAGCCTGTCCGCATTATGTGCGAAAAGCACGGCGCCGTCCGGAATGCTGACCATGTGCACGGAAGCGTGATCTCCGCCCACGTCGCTGGGCAGTAGAATGCCCTTTACCGTTTTGTTGATGACCGCGGCATGGGATGAAACAGAATTCTGATCAGAATCTTCCGCCCGAATCGGGCCGCTGATAAAGACTGCCGCAAAAAGCACAAATGCGGCGGCAGATAGAAATCCCCTCTCGCGAATGTAAATACTGCCAGGCATCACACTATGTAGATAATTGATATGGGTAAGAAAGAAAAGGGGCTGCCTGCAATACATTCTGTGTCCAGCTTATGTTCTTCCGTAAATCAGCGATACCGCGTACAGTGGATATCGGGAAATACCTCTCTCTTTGCTAAAATTGTTTTTCGAAAAAACAATTCCTTTCCTGATATGCGGTTTTGATTCCATAAGCATCTTCAGGCTTTTTACACGATTCGAATTACCCGACTTTACCTCTACCGGAAGAATCCGGCCCTTTCTCTCGACAACATAATCGACCTCAGCGCTCGCGCCTCTTTTCTGCCTGGCCCAGTAATGCAATTGAATACGCTCTGTCGCAGGGCCGCAGGCGAGAATTTCCTGTCCTATGAAGTTCTCTGCAACCGGGCCGGCACCGGCAAGCAGCTCGTCTCCGTCCAGAATCCAGCGTGAAACGTCCATTGACAGCATTGCCTGTACCAGCCCGACATCACACATTATTACCTTGAAGTAGGCGGGATTGCTCTGTCCGGCCAGAGGAACAGTGCCACAGGAAGAATGAACAACCCTGTGAGCGACCTGAGCCTTTGACAGCAATTCAAGAGCCGGCCTCAGTTCACGCGCCCGGTAGTCCGGCCCGAAAGAAGAAAAGACAAGTTTTTTACCCAGAGAACCCGGAATGCCGGAGTAAACAACATCGACGTATTTAACCTGTATGGTTTTAGCGTATCTTGCAAAATCCTGTCTGTAGGTCTCAATCAGCGTTCGCTGTATCTCAATCACCTCTTTAAGATCCCGGCGCTTAATCCACGTATCCACGGCTTCCGGCATGCCACCGGTCGCCATGTATTCACTCAGCAGGTGGTTCAGCCTGTCGTGAATGAAATCGGGCATTGGATGTTCAGGATCATGGGAAGTCACCGCTGTGACCAGCCCGGATTCGTCACAGGCTTCGAGAAACTCCATGAACGACAATGGATAAAGATGTAAAGGCATGACCCTGCCCACCGGAAGTCCGGTTTGTTCAAGTACGAAATCCACCAGCGATCCGGCCGCTATCACATGCAGACGCGGCATCTTCTCGTAGAAGTAGCGAAGAGATTTTATGGCTTCAGGACACTCCTGGATCTCATCCAGGAAAAGAAGAGTTTCTCCTTCGGAAATTTCCGTGTTCAGGGCAAGACAAAGCTCCCGCGTGATTCTTGCGGGATCCAGATCTCTCATGAAAATCTTTTTCAGGTCTTTCCTGAAATCAAAGTTGACTTCCACCAGATTTCTGAATCCGGCTCCTGCCTGCCGTACCAGAAAGCTCTTTCCAACCTGTCGCGCTCCCTTAAGCACAACGGGCTTTCGATGGTCCTTTTTTTTCCACTCGGCAAGAGTCTTGAAGAGAGCACGGTCCATATGGCAATTATCCCTTGGTTTTTAATATGATAACCATTATTATGGATATTTATCAAGGTCTGAAATGAATTATTTGGCTGGATATCAGGGTTAAATACAGTACAATTTGGCGATTTATCAAGGTTAAAGGGTCTGATGACTCCGTAGGACTGTGAAAAATGTGTCTGACACCCTGGAACGGGATGCACCCTGAGAAGGGCTGGACACATGTCCAACGGCCAGAATCGGCCGGATTTTTACCTCCAACGGCCTGTCCAGCCGCTTCCGGGGCATGATTTTGAGCCTGGACACGTGTCCAAAGGCCCGAAACATCAGTGTTTCCGGCGTCAGTGGCCTGTCCAGCG
>Ga0272442_10010013_pt1 | contig 11741 bp, 10 predicted proteins | sample SSMForm2O_FD_200262 | JGI IMG/M metagenome (GOLD analysis project Ga0272442, IMG submission 200262) | Marine sediment archaeal communities from Little Sippewissett salt marsh, Falmouth, MA, United States - SSM-Form-2O | ecosystem: Environmental > Aquatic > Marine > Wetlands > Sediment ...
ACACTGAAAGCATCATCGGCAACGCCGAGCGCGCGCAGGAAAGCGCGCAGGCGCGGAATATAGCCGTGATGGTCGGCCCCCCAGACATCGATCATGTGGGTATAGCCGCGCGTAAGCTTATCGCGATGGTAGGCTATATCAGAGGCAAAATATGTTGTTGCGCCATCGTCCTTGACAACGACGCGGTCCTTGTCGTCACCGAACCGTGAAGCCGCGAACCAGAGTGCGCCCTCCTGCTCATAGGCCAGTCCGTCTGCGCGAAAACGGTCCAGGGCCGCCTGCACCTCGCCGCGCTCGAACAGGACGCGCTCCGAAAACCATGCATCGAACTCTACGCCAAAATCACGCAAATCATCCTTGATACCCTGCAGGATCGTATCGGATGCAAATCTGGTAAAGAACGGCAGGGCTGACTGCTCAGGCTCATGCACGAAACGATCTCCGTGCCGGTCGGAAACCATACGGGCGATGTCGCGGATATAGGCCCCCTTATACAGGTCCTCCGGAAAATCGGCTGCCTGTCCATGCATTTCAAGATAGCGCAGATAGGTTGCCCGCCCAAGGTTGTTCATCTGATTGCCGACATCGTTGATATAGTATTCACGACTCACCTCATATCCGGCAAATGCCAGGACACGGGCTACCGCATCACCGACAGCAGCACCGCGGCCATGGCCGATATGCAGCGGGCCTGTGGGGTTCGCGCTCACGAACTCAACCATCACTCTGATTCCCTGGCCGATATCGACCGAACCGTAGCGATCGCCCTGCGATTCAATCCTCTCAAGCACATCATGCCAGACGCTTGAATCGATGAAACAATTGATAAACCCGGGGCCGGCTATCTCAACCCGTATGATGCCGGCATCAGCCTGGCGAAGCTTCCCGGCGAACATTTCCGCGATTTCACGCGGGGATCGCTTCTCCTGCTTTGCCAAAAGCATGGCGATATTGGTCGCCAGATCACCATGCTGCTTTGAACGCGGCAGCTCCACGGAAAAGGCAGGCGGTGTTGCACTGTGCAGCAGGCCCTCGGCACGGCACTGTTCAAAGGTCCGGCTGATTATTTCACGCAGCTTTTCTTTCATCACACATTCCTCGTTCCGGCAGCATCCACAGTAATCACGACAGGACGGTTCGGCATGAAAAAATCATATTGATACTGTTGATCTTTTTTGTCAAGGGAATAGCACACAACAGCCCGGGAAGCACATACGCCCCCGCACCGGTGCCATGTATACACATAATTACACGGTTTTGCTATGACGGACATGCATTTTTTCAGCCTTGCGATTACCCGCATGAATTGCTATAACAGACCGCAACCGGTACGGTTAAGCATTGCAAAAGGCGATCTGCATGAGCTGTCCTAACGCACCCAAACAACGATTTGGACGTATCCTGCTCACCGGGCACCTGCTGTGTATCGGCATCTGCCTGTCTACAATACCTCCGTGCTCTGCGCGCCCGCCTGATGCCAGCGCAACCACTCCCGTGCATATGTATACTTCCATTGCGCCGCTTGCCTTTATCGTTGCCAGCATAGGCGGCTTGCATGTAACTGTCGAGGCGTTCCTGCAGGCAGGACAGGACCCCCATATATTTGAACCGAACCCGCGCGAATTCTACAACCTTTCGCGCGCGGATGTGTACCTGATGTCCGGGCTGCCGTTCGAATACAGCCTGGTCGACAAAATCAAGGGCCAGAATACAAAAATCGCTATCGTGGATATCACACAAAAAATAACCTTTCTTGCACCTGAACCGTATCAGGAAGATCCCGCCCATGCAGCGGCCCATGAACCAGGATCGGCTTCGGCTGGTCGAGATCCGCACTTCTGGCTCGGTACGAAACAGTTACGCCAATATATCAATGCGGTCACCGACGTTATGAGCGAAATCGACCCGCACCACGCTGCCGTCTATCGGCACAACACCGCACGGTTGCTTGCACGGCTCGATACCGTCCACGCGCACAATGTCGAGATACTCGCACCATACCGCAACCGCGTATTTTTTTCCTACCACCCCGCTTTCAATTATTTCGCCGCAACATACGGACTGCGGCAGCAGACAGTCGAAACACAAGGGCATCAGCCCGGCCCCCGAACCATATCCACTCTTATACAACAGGCCCGCGCCGCCGGCGTGCACACTGTCTTTGTTCAGCCCCAGTATGACAATAAATGCGCACAGACCATTGCCTCTGCGATCAACGGCCGCCTCGTACCTCTTGACCCGCTTGCCTACGATGTTATACAAAATCTTGAACACATGGCATGCATGGTTGCGGATTCCTTCACGCATGCGCCTGATACCAGGTGATACATTTACGTCCATACTGTCCGGACATTTCTACCGTGAGAGTATTCTATGACGTTACAACCCGTGATCAGCTTTAAAAACGTCTGTTTCGACTACGGCCAGGCAACAGTCCTGCGCAACGTACACTTCACACTGTTCGAGCGGGAATCCGCCTGCATCGTCGGCCCCAACGGTGGCGGCAAGACCACGCTTATCAAGCTCATACTGGGCCTTCTTCAGCCCCGATCCGGATCCATTACCGTGCTTGGAGACAGTCCGCGAAAAAGCAGCGCCCGCATCGGCTACATGCCGCAAAGTACCTATTTCGACCAGGACTTCCCGATTCAGGTGTTCGATATCGTCCTTATGGGCCGCCTTGGCAAACATGCTGCTCCATTCCACAGCAAAGCTGATAAACAGGCTGCCATGCGGGCACTCGAAGAAACCGGCCTTGCAGACCAGGCCAGGCACCCATTTACCTCCCTTTCAGGAGGCCAGCGCCAGCGGGCGCTCATTGCGCGGGCCCTGGCCTGTGAACCTGAAATTCTCCTGCTTGATGAACCGACCGCCCATGTTGATCCGGCCATGGAGGAACAGGTCAACGCGACACTCGTACAGCTTTCGAAACGCCTGACGGTTATCACCGCGACCCACGAACTGGGGTTCGTCTCAAACAGGGTCAGCCGCGTGCTGTGCGTTAACCGCACGGTCAAACTGCACCCCACCAGCGAAATAACCGGTAAAATCATCGAAGAAATCTACGGCCCCGACCTCAAAATGGTCCGCCACGACCACCAGTGTTCGGAAAAAGGTCACACGCATGGTTGAATTCATACAGGCTCTTGAGGACCCTGATATCGCGTTCCTGCGCTATGCCCTGATTGCCGGCCTGCTTGCCGGGATCAGCTTCGGCATCATCGGCTCATACGTTGTCGTCAAGCGCATCAGCTATCTTGCCGGATCAATCGCCCACTGCGTGCTCGGCGGCATAGGTGCGGCCCTGTTCGCACAGCACGCCCATGGCATCACTTGGGCCGACCCCATGCTCGGCGCCCTGTGCGCCGCCATTGCAGCAGCGCTAATAATAGGCCTGGTAAGCATATATGCCCGTGAACGGGAAGATACGATTATCGGTGCCCTGTGGGTCGTGGGCATGGCTGCCGGTATCCTGCTGATTGCAAAAACACCCGGCTATACCGACCCCATGAGCTACCTGTTCGGCAATATCCTGATGGTTTCCGCTGCCGATATCTGGATCGTCATCATTCTTGATGCTGTCATCGTCTCGGTCAGCGTCCTGTTCTACAATCGTCTGCAGGCGCTGTGCTTTGATGAAGAATTTGTCCGCCTGCGCGGTCTCAACACCCGTTGCATGTACCTGGTGCTTTTGTGCCTGATCGCCATTACAATCGTACTGCTGATACGAATCGTCGGGATCATCATGGTAGTAGCACTGATGAGCCTGCCCGCAGCAATAGCAGGACAATTCTGCGGCAGGCTGTGGCAGATGATGCTGACAGCGGCGCTGTTGAGTATGGGCTGCATCGCGGGCGGCCTGTACCTGAGCTACACTTTCAATCTGCAGGGCGGCGCAACCATAGTGCTGCTGGCAGGAGGGGCATACCTGCTATGTTTCGGGATCAAAGCACTCGTGCGCTGACGCATCACAGGACATACCAACGGAAAGCTTATTCAGGCTGTATCACACTATAAAAAACCGATGGGCCTTTGACCCATCGGTTTCTATCTTCATATACAGTAACAGGCAAAACAGCGCCGGCTACTGGATTCTGCGTCCGTCAGCCCACAGCATGGCTTCCGCGGCCTCAATATCTTTTTCGACCCCGGCGCGATCTTCGGGCGTATCATAGCTGCGAAACGATATATGAACCGTACCCGGAAATTCAGGCAGCGTTGCGGGAACGATATGGATAATGCGTTCCTTTTCGCCATCCTTCCTGGCCGCATGATAGTAGACATTGTAAAAGGTTTTTACCTGCTGGCGCAGCTCATAGCCGTTCTCGCCCGCCCATTCCTGCAATTTCGTGAGAGCATAGTCCAGATCACCCTTCATGTAGCTGCGTGTATAAAATATTTTCTCAGTCGACATCCGCTCGTCCAGGGGTTTGCGCTCAAACTTGCCCATTGACGGATCGGAAAGGTTGGCCGGCTGCAATGACTCCCAGAAACTGCGGAACTGTTCAACATTTTCACGGGGTTCAAGCCCAAGGACCTTGACGCGAACCTCATTGGCAAAATACTCAACACGCTCGGGAACAAGCGATTCCCAGATATCACGGCCTATCCAGATTGCACCCTCCTTTGCCAGTTTCTCAAGAAGCCAGATCTGCATGGAATCCTGTACCCCCAGCGCGGCCATTACCTGCCTGCCGCCCACTCCGGCAATACAGGTAAATTTGAACTCAGGATAGCGCTGGGAAACCGGAACCATATAATTGCGTCCCGCAATAAGGTGCGGCTCCTTGCCCGGCACCTTCAACACCTGTGTCTCGTCGCTGTCACCGCACGCAAGGAAAAAACAGAGCTCTTTGGTCGCAAGCACGCTCCGGTTGGCCTCCAAAAATTCATGCATGGTGTTGGTTGGCCCCTCGTTGCGAGTTGCGCTTCCAATAATAATGTAATCATAGGGTTTTACGGTAATAACCTGAGGAATTGATTTAATGTCAAGATGGTGTTCATTCCCGATAATCGCCTTGATCCAGTAGGCAATCTCAACCGTTGAGCCATACACTGAATCATAGACGAGCAGCCCCTTTTTTTCAGCGGCCAAAGCTGCGTTCGCACACAGCACCAGTACTGCAAGGGCAACCATTACGGATACGATCTTTCGTTTCATCTGATACCTCCCTGTAAAAAATTATTAATAACCATGTAGCGACTGATTTGAAACTTTCATCCCATGTATAGGCAGACAAAGGTCAAGAAACAGCGCCAGGGCTCACGAGCACACCCGAAATGATCAGACCCGAAAGCCCGGCCCGCAGCAGAAAGAGCGAAGCGAACATTGTATTCTTCAGGGGTACGGTCATGTCTACTGCTCAAGCGTAAAATGAAATGAATTATAGCACATTCGCCGATTCAAGGCACTTACAAAAAACGCGCCCGAACCCGGCCGGCACAACGATGCGCACGCAGCGGCCCGGTCAAAACACCTCATGCGTACGATGCAGGCACACTGTACAAACCGCCCGACCACTGCGCAAGGTGGTCAAGGGACCGTGCCGCAAGCAAATCGGCTGTTGCCCGTGCCGGATCAACGCCGATATCAACAGGAAAACTCACCAGGCCTTCGGAACGCAGTCGTTTGACCCGGGACGGTGCCATAGTGCTTCCAAGAGCAGAGCTTTCACCGGCAATCGCACATATGCTCAGTCGCCGCTCTGCATGGTCACGGCATCGCCACAGGTGCGCTATCCCGGCTTCGCTGACGATATGCGTGATATCATCGCCGTAAATCATGACGGGCGGAGCAGCCATGCCCATCTCATCAGCAAGACGCACGGCGCTCAGGGTGTCGACAAAAGTATGCCGGCCGGAACCGCTCACGGTCCGCCCGATTTGCACAACCGCCTTTCTGCCGCACGGCCCATGCTGGCGATCCTCTCCAGGACGGACGCATGCCAGCCACGCCCGGGTTGCATGCCGGCGGCCGTGCGGGTCCGAGCCCATGTGCGGTGCGCCGCCGAACCCCACGAGACGCTCTGGTGTAACGGTCGAACTATTACCATACTGGTCGATTTCAAGCGTGGAACCGATAAAAAGATCTATCGCGTACTGCCCCGCCATCTGGGCGTAGGGGCGGTTGGAGCGCAGCGATCCGTCAGGCCCAAGGGCGAACACATCCCCCCGCGCGGCAACATAGGCATCCATGCCGCACTCGGAACCGAACGAATACACGGACTTCACGAAACCGGATTCGACTGCCGGGATGAGCGTCGGGTGCGGGTTCAGGGCCCAATGCGTGCAATGCGTTCCGCGCATGCCCAGCTCCGCGCCATAGGTTGGCAGCAGCAGCTCGATAGCTGCGGTATCATAGCCGATACCGTGGTTAAGCGATGTGATCCCCAGGGGGAGGTAAATGCCCTTGATCACCATCATCGCGATAAGAATACTCGCATCGGTGATCCTGGCCGGATCGCGGGTAAATAACGGCGTCCGATGGAAGGGCTCGTCAACAGGTACGACGTAGTCGACACAGTCAGCCGTAATATCGACGCGCGGAAGACGCTCGACAACCTGCTGAACCTGTGCGACGACGATCCCCTGCCGGCATTTGGCAGCCTCGACGATAAGCGGGGTCTCCTCGGTATGCGGTCCTGTATACAGATTGCCGTATGCGTCCGCGCTCTGCGCAGCAACAAGCGCCACACGGGGGGGTAAATCAATAAAGTACCGGCTGTACAGCTCAGCGTACGTGTGAAAGGCGCCAAGCTTTATCCTGCCCTGCCTGACCATGCCGGCGAGACGCTCAGCCAAGGGGCCGGCGTAGCATGCGTCCAGACGCCGTGCAACCCCGCGGTCAAACACCAGCAGGTGCTCGGGCAGCTGCAGGCACGATTGCAGCATATGCAGATCGTGAATTTTCCCGGGATCAAGCGAAGCCAGAACACGTGCCAGAACCTGGGCCTGCTTCTGGTTATTGCCCTCAATACACACACGATCACCCGGCTCGATCACTGCACAGAGCAGATCTGCCGCATGCTCGGCTTGCACGAGCTTGCCTGCAGCGATACCGGCGCGTGCGACCCGCGCATGGCGCTCGCAGGTATTACGGGCGACAGTATCCCAGGCAACCGTTTCAGTACGGACGCGCATCACCGCTCCCTTGGGGCATAGGCTTCACATGAAGCAGCATACCAACGCATTGACTATTATACTAGTTCGATTTTTTTTCAGCCTTTTCAAGTATCCGCGCAGCTTCTTCAAGCGCATCGCTCAGGCGCAAGCGCTCATGTGCGTCCAGGCCATGCAACAGGCTCTGCAGGTGCTGGACATGAAACCGCTGAAAAGCCTCGATGCTTGCGCGGCCGGTGTCGGTAAGACGAATGTCGGCCAGACGGCGGTCATCCTGATTCGCACTGCGCTTGACATATCCGGTCGTTTCCAGACGGGCGATAAGATTATTAACGCTTTGAATCGACATATCGAGCCGTCGGCTGATATCGGATATATGAATCACGTCACGATCATTAAAAAATGCCAGCACCCGCATCTGGGTTATCGTAAGTACCTGCCTGACCTTCACACTGCCGCTGAGCTCAACACAGCGCAGTATCTTCTGCAGGTTACGCGCCAGGGCGGGCAGGCTGTTCTTCCGGGCGGTAGTTTCAGACATTGCTCACTTCTCCTTTGACGACCGCTAAACTATACACGCATTTAGTATATATGTCCATATGGTGTCCCGGATTTTATCTGCCTGAGGTTTTGTCTGTATTGCCTGGCTCATTGTTTTCTGGTATAACGGCACACTCGTCCCGGCACCTATGGCTAAAAAGCGCCTTCACACGCCAACGCCGGGTTGTACGCCGCGCACGTAGGTGAAAAGGCTTCTATGGCCACTGAAAAATTTCAGTCCACTATGCATGCAGGAAACAATATCCCAAGCCGCCGGACATGTCTTGAGCTGATCGAGGCGAGTGACATGCTGCCTAACATCAGGCGGCACAGCCTGACGGTAAGCCGGGTGGCCGTCCGTCTGGCGAGCATGCTCAATGAACACGGCAGCGACTACGACGTTGCCGAAATCGAAGCTGCCGCCCTGCTGCACGACATCACCAAAACCCGCAGCCTCGAGACCGGCGAAAACCACTCCCTGACCGGCGCTGCAACAGTTGCCTCCCTGGGATACGGCAGCGTTGCCGACATCATCCGCCAACACGTCACACCGGACACTGACGGACGCTGCATAACCGCAGCGGAGATTGTCAGCTATGCCGATAAACGCGTGCTGCATGACCACGTTGTCCCGCTGGACGAACGCTTCGAATACCTGAAGGTCCGCTATGGCCGATCCGACCGGGACATCCACAGAATTGAAGCTGCCCGGCTGCAAACCGAACACATCGAGCAGCGCATCGCCCGGATGCTGCCCGGCGGGATTCCGGAAAAGCTGTTCATGGAAAAACATACCGAATAAGGCACGGCCGGGAACCTTCCTCGATTACTCCCTTACCCGTCATTCACGAGCGGCCCTTGCACGCCGGCCTGCGGTATACATAAGTGGGAAATGCCGCACTAAAGCGAATTTCCAGCTGAAAATTCTCCCTGACATAGTCATATATCATGTGATGCTGCGGATCTTCATTATACAGCAATGGGGGCTCATAAGCAGGGCGCATCTCCGGAAGCCAGCCGCTGACAAGGCACCATATCTCCACCTTCGAATCAAGAGCCCTCTTGAAATCAGCAAATGTTTCCGGCACGATGACAGGTTCTTGCGCATAGAACCCGAAATGCTGCCCGGCGTGACCAATGGCGAAAACAAGGGAGTCCTTCTCTGCAACATGGCTTTCGACAAATGCAACCGCCTCGCGGTAATGCTGACGATTCTCAGTTGTAATCGAACGTATAGCCGGCCACTGTAATAGAACGATCGCGCCGAGAACCCCGCAGAAGAACACACCCCGTATCGCTCCGGACAGACGGCATGAACGTGCGATCCACATCATGCCGCACGCAAGCGTCAGAAGACAAAACGGCAAAGCCGGAAGAAAATAACGTTTAAAAATAAACATGGGGTTCAGTTGCAGATACAGCAGCAAAGGAAGGTTGCATATTAAAATAGTGTATACGCACAACAATGGCGAACGGCTTCTCAGGTACAGCAGGCCGCACACTGACAGAGCACTATACAGAAGCATGCCGGGTATGGTCGACAGACCCGGCAGAACGGTCTCATACATCTCAACAACAAACGGCAGGCGGTCAACCCGCATGAATTGAACCTTACCGGCGTTCGTGATAAAATATTTCAACATGGGTGCGTAGGCCGCCAGGGTCAGTAACGCCGCAGCCGACAAAGCCAGCACAAGATGTCGCCAGGCGCCCGCGTATATTAAACGCGTATGGCCGCGCCGCACAGACTGCTCCAACGCGAATACAGCGCAACAAAGAAGCTGCACAAGGGAAACCTGGAGCATATACGGGTGGCAATAGAATCCAAAAAACGTACACAGGATAAAATACACCCAGACGGACGTACCACCTTCTCGTATCGCCCTGAAAAAAAAATGCGCTGAGAGCAGGCTGAAAAGCATCATGCCCGCATACCCCCGCGCCTCGGTCGAATGATCAATGTGAAAAGCCGATATCGCCAGCAGGAAGGAAGCCAGCAGTGCCGGTGCCGTGCCGGCCAGACGGCGGGCCATCATGTACAGAACCGGCACAGCCGCAACCCCCATGAGCATCGACGGAAGCCGGACACTCACCTCCGACAAACCCAGAACCGCGATCGAAATTCGACAGGCAATTGAATACAGCGGGTGGTTGTTGAAATAAAAACCCAGCCGGCTGAGTGTATACCACCACGATGAAGCGGTTGCATACTCAAGCGTGCTCCAGATCTCATCCCACCACAGCCCCTGGTCGATATTGACACATCGCGCGAATGCTGCGAGTAGCATGAGCGCTCCCAGAACGGCATAGCGCAGGAGCCGTGTTGTCTCGATTGAAGGAATTCCTTTCACGACGGCCTACCGGATGATGACGCGTTTTTTGAATGTGACACCGTTCCCTGAATCTGTCATACCGACATGATCCCTTTTATAAAGCTTGCAGATTTTATTAAAAAAAACTTTCTTTTTTTATGCAGAACCTATATTATTTTTCTTCAAAAATCAATATACTTTGTCATCACGTTTGAGAAACACACACAACAGGGTTCGGCGCAATATGGACACGGACATCTTTTTAACCATCCTTATTCCGGTATTCAATGAAGCACGACGCATCGAGGATTTCCTCATCGACGTTACCAGCTATGTCAAACGCTGTGCCGTCACATGCGAGATCCTGCTTGTTGATGACGGCAGCACCGACGAAACCGTCCCGCTTGTACAAGACCTGCTGGAAAAACGCACACCCGGCATCTACCGTATCGAGCGCCTCGACCACAACCAGGGGAAAGGCGGCGCCCTGCGCGCCGGCATGCTGTCAGCACAAGGGCGCTACATTCTTTTTCTGGATGCCGACGGCTCAACCTCAATCGCAGAGCTTGACACCTTCCTGCCCGCCTTACGTACGGACCATGACATTTATATAGCGGTTCGCACCAAGAAAAATGCCGCCCCGTTCAAGCGTAAATTTTTCGGCTACGGCTATATCTATCTTGCAAACGCAATCCTGGGCATGCACGTATCCGACTTCACATGCGGATTCAAATGCTACAGCCGGGAGGCGGCCCGCGCGATATTCAGCCGCCAGCGTCTGAACAACTGGAGTTTCGACGCCGAAGATCTGTTCATCGCGAAAAAATTCAAGTACCGGATCAAAGAAATACCCGTATTCTGGCAACATGTAGGGGATTCAAAAGTCAAGGTGTTTAAAAATGTCGTTATCTGCGGGATCGACCTGCTGAGGATCCGCATCAATGCATTGCTCGGCAGCTATCGTTAAAATTTCTTCCAGGCAACTGTCCAAAATCTCTCCGACACACCCGCCCGCACCGAAACGGCCTGCTGCGCCAGACGGCGCTATAATGAACGACCGTATTTAGTATTGCCTTCAGCCTCCATTTCTACTATACTGAAATGATTTTGACTTATTAATATCATTCATGAACCCAACACACAGGTAAAAAATACTGCCATGCCCGATGCACGAACAACACCCCGGTGGGCTGTTGCATGCGCACTGCTGATAATCACTGCCTGCCCCCTGCAGGCCGCTGAACCCGCTCCTCCTTTCGATGTGCCCTGCGAGGCCGCCGTTTTAATGAATACACGCTCCGGGATGATCATCTGCGCGAAAAACCCCGACACATTGATCCCGCCGGCAAGCCTGACCAAAGTAATGACCATCGTAGTTGCATTGGACGCAGTTGATAACGGCTATGCCTCCCTGAATGACGAAGTGCCGGTCAGCGAAAAAGCCTGGCGCACGGGCGGATCGAAAATGTTCCTCGCTGTGAACAGCCGCGTGCCGCTGCGTTTGCTGCTCGAAGGCATAGCCGTTGTCAGCGGCAATGACGCCTGCGTTGCGGTCGCCGAGCATATTGCCGGTGTTGAAGAAGCGTTCGTCGAAAAAATGAACCGCAAAGCCGCCGAGATCGGCATGCGCAGCACTGTTTTCAAAAACAGCCACGGTCTTCCTGACGGCCAGCACACCACAGCCCGTGACATGGCCCTGCTCACACGCTACCATCTCAGCCACCACCCCGAGTGCCTGCCCATGCACAGCACCAAAGAAATGACCTACAA
>Ga0272442_10010014_pt1 | contig 11741 bp, 7 predicted proteins | sample SSMForm2O_FD_200262 | JGI IMG/M metagenome (GOLD analysis project Ga0272442, IMG submission 200262) | Marine sediment archaeal communities from Little Sippewissett salt marsh, Falmouth, MA, United States - SSM-Form-2O | ecosystem: Environmental > Aquatic > Marine > Wetlands > Sediment ...
CCGATACGAGGTAAGATCCTGCACGCGGGCGTTTCGAAACAACTCGCCGCGATGCGCCATCTCCCGGTCGAGACGCTGGAGCACGCTCAGGCCGAACTCCCGATCGCTCTCGATGGCAACCGCCCGAGCGTGAGCCAAATCGTTCACCACGTAGCTCTTGAACTCCACGCCTTCCTTGAAGTCGACCAGGTAGAACTCGACCTCATCCGGAGGATACCACAGGGCGAGATTGGTGATGATCACGTGCAGCAGCGTCGACTTGCCCGAGCCCGTCTTGCCCGCAATCAGGCCATGCTGTGCAACCCCCCGTCCGAGCCTGAGGTGCTGCAAACGGGTCGCACCGCATCGGCCGATCGGCACGTGCAGGTCGTCTTTGCTGTCGTCCGTCCACTGACGATCCGCAGGCGGGGCCACGCTGTCGAACGGCACCTCGACGCGCTTGGCGGCGATCGCACGCCTTCCCACGCCGCGCATGATCTCCGTCATGCGTGCCTCCGACGGCGGACGATCGAGCTTCAACGGGAAGTGCCCGAAGACGTCGTCCTGCCAAACGAATCCACCCTCCTGGTGAGTCAAATGGATGCACCCGGCCTGCAAATCCTCCAAGCCCATACTCCGCGGAAGCAACTGGCGCGTGTCGTGGCAGATCAGAGCGTACACGCCGCAGCGCGCCCCGCTCGTCACGATACTGCCAAGCCGTCTGACGGCGGTCTCGCTGAAGTTGGTCGGGAAGTCAGCCACGACAAGAAAGCGATACGGCTCGGCCAGTTCGCCCGCCTGCTGGTTGTACTGCTCGATCGTGGCAAACTCGTTACGCAGGTACTTCTGAATCACGTTCTCCATGTGATTGGTCAAGTCCGTAAGTCGCTGTTCCACATGGGCCGCCTCGGTCCAGATCCTCCCGCCGATCAGCGAATCGTCGTAGTCGGCCAAGTGCATGAACCCGGCAAACGGCTCGCCCAGTCCGATCGGGTCGATCACCGTGAAGTGCACGCGGCCCGGCGGCAGCGAAGTCAGCAGCCGGAGCATCACGGCACGCAGCGCCTCCATGGCCGTGCTGCGGCCGCTCTGGTCGGTCTGAAGCAGAAGAGAGCATCGATCCGGGAACGACAGAAGGGCCGGCACCGCGATCCGACGTGATCGGTCGATATCGAACCCGGCTCGGCGTCGAACGACGCCCGCCAATCGCCCCAGCGCCACGCGAAACTCGCCGAAGCGAGGCAGAGCCGCCCGCTCATCGGGAGTCGACGAAGCCGACCCTTTCACCTCCGGCCAGTCGCCGGCCAGGCAGGCCTTCAGGCGTGCCGTCTCCTGAAGGAACTCTTCAATACACGACAACCCCCGGTCCCACCGATGGTGAAGTGCATTGCGCGAAGAATCGTACTCCGACCGACTCGCCTCAACGCGTTTCTCGCACCGCTCGCGCGCCAGTTGCAGATAGCGCTCGTACCGCTGCCGCACCGCCGCCTCAGTCTGCCGACACGATTCGGCCGCTTGCCGCAGGTCGCTATCTCGACACTCCTCGAGCTGCCGGCGCTTCGTCGAATAGCTTCCCTCCAACGTTTGCGTGGCTTCCGCCCGCCGCCGACGGCTCTCGGCCACCGTCAAATCAAAGTGCTCCTGGGCGCTTCGAACTCTGCGCTCGCGCTTCGCTACCGCCTGCGCCTCCCGCTCGCCACGCTCCTTCCTCGCCCATTTCAGGTACCGCTCCAGAGCGGCACCCGCCGCAACCAACGCCTCACGCAGTGGAACGTACACTGCCAACACGCGAGACCGAGCCACCCGACGCAGAACGTGCCCCGCCAACAACGAAACGGCCGCCGCCACCAGCCCGACCACCGGACCGCTCACCCGGAACGGACAGTTACTCGGTATCCCCTGAAGCGCCAGCAACCCCGTCAGACCCACCGCACCGGCACAAATCAGCAGAACATATACGTGCGGGCGGTAACCCACGAACAGTTGCGCAACGCCCAGATCCGCCAGTTCGCTCAGATACCGCTGCGCTGTCTCGTGCTCGCGCCGAAACGCGATCAACGCCTCCTCCGAAATCGACTCCGCATCCTCGGCCCCTTCGATGGTCGGCGCGGGCCTTTGCCGATACCGCTCCAGCAACCACCGGGCCTGGTCATCCAGCGCCGTCACCCGGCCTTGCAGACCCGACACGCGCTTCCGGATCCTGCGGAATTCCTTCCGCAGGCCCTCCTTCGTGGCCTCGCTGACGGTCTCGGCCACCCACAACTCATGGTCCAACTCGTTCTTGGCCCCAGCTTCAGCCGCCTCGGCCTCGTCCGCGATGCGGTCGCGCTCGGCTTGCGTGTCCGCTTCGAGCGGCCTGATTTCGCCCTCATAGCGGCTGCGGATTCGCTGGACCTGACCCTCATAGTCTTGGCCGACCTCCCGCTCCAACGCCTGCCGTCGATGCGAAATCCTCGTAAGAGTGTTCTGGAGGTCGCGTTGGGCCGCGCCCTTTTCACGAACCCATCGCTCTTCGATCTGCTGCTGCCCCGGCTGCACGCCCTCCGCCGAGAGTTCGAGCAACTCGCGCAGCGCCTCCCGTTGAAGCTCCTGATACGTGCAGTCTTTACCGGGCGATTTATATACCATAGAACCTCGCGGATGACTCACCACCGCTGGCGTGCCCGCCCGTGGCCGCAGGCCCGCGCCTCAGCCGCTTATCACTCGCAATCGCGTCGGGCCTGAGCCAGCACGGTTCTCATGTGCCCCAGCGCCGCCTCGACCGTGCGCAACTGCGGCCATAGCGGCGACACGTGCTCCGCCTCGAATCGCCTGCTGTTCTCGTCGCGCCAAACCGCCTTGGTCCCATGCCATCGAATGCGCAGTTCCTTCGATGCCTGCTTGATCTTGCCCTGAGCAACGTCGACACTCATCCTGTCTTCCACCTACGTAGCCACCACCTCGCCCTTCGCTCCACAGGCGACGGCCCGTTCATTCCTCTGCCACACTCCCATCCCTCTGCCACACCGCCGTCCCGTCGGCGTCGAACACCACCTCTACCGCGTGTCCATCCAACACGACCAACCACCCGGGCGGCAACTGCAAAATCTCCGTCCAGTCAGGCCGCCTCTCCAGCAGGTCGGCAGCTTCTACGCCTTGGTGGCTCTCGGCTATCCGGCTATCCGCAAAGCCAACGTACCCGGCACACCCCCCTGACCCGACAGACTCCAGGCGCTCGAAGTACAAATGCGGATGCTCGCACGATCCAACAGCCATCACGATCTTGTCACGCGACGCGACCGAAACCTCCTTGGTCGCGAGCGCAGCGAGCGCCGCGCGATCCGTCTCGCGGAGCTCCGGGCGCCTCAGCCAACCGGAGTCGGGCTCGCCAACGGGTATGCCGTCCCGGACGCCGGCAGGCGGTGTCCTGGCTCGAAGCGACGCACACGTCGTCACCGATAGGTCATCGGGCACTTCCGCTTCGGGCGCCTCCGCCGCCACGCGATCTGCGACGGGTTTCGCCTCGTCGGTTTGCGACAGCCCGCCCGGCTCCGCCATAGTCGGAGGCACCAGCGCAACATAGGAGTCCAACGCCCGAATCATCCCATCCAACCGGCCGGTGGACCTCGGCACGCCCGCCTCCACGGCATGTTCGAGCCCCTGAACCGTTGCCTTGAAGTTGAACGTCTCGATCTCCAGTTGGCGCACCCATCGACGAACGTTCGCCAGCTTCTGCTCGGCCTCCTCCAGTTGTCTGACGGCCGCCGCCAATGCCTTCCGTTCTTCCACGTCCGACGCCCGCCCCCCCAGCGCCGTGCCCTGCATCTTCTTCTGTTGCAGCGCCGCCTTGGCGCGGGCGACCAATTCGGTGCGCTTGCGAACCTGCCCCTTCCAATAGCTGTGCTGGTCCTGTTTCAGCCAGATGATCGTTCGACGTATCTCGCCCTCGGCCTCGTCCAACGCAAGCCGCACCACCTCGGCAAACGTACAGAGCGCGACCTTGAAATCCTGCAAGGCCCCAAACGAGTCGACTCGTGCGAACTGGCTCATGCCACGGTCCTACCGCTGCCGGAGGTACTCCTCGATGTGGCCGGCCTTCTTGACGAGAAAGGCCACATGCCGATCGGACGATTCAACAAAGCGAGAAAGCGTCCTCATGGTCTGCTGAAACTCATCGAAGAACTTACGCTGCTCCTGGTCACGCCACGTGCTCTCGAGCCCGAGCATCCGCGCGTGGAGTCCGGCCGTCAGGCTCTGAAGTTCGGCGTTAAAGCGGCTGAGATCTTTCGCGAAACGCCTCAACGCTTCAGGATCCACATCGGCTTTGGCCATATCAAAAACCCCGTCTGGCTGCGTCCCCCGCAAGTCCGCCAAGCACACAACCTGCATGATACGCATTTCCGCCAGTCGGTGGAAGAGGCAGCGTCCCAGCCGTCACGCCGTGCAGACACTCGTTCCACCAGTTGTACTCCCCCAGACCCACTCGCGGGATCGCCGGCGCCTCGTGAAGCATCTGCCCCACCTTCTCCGCCAGCGACAGCCGCGACATCAGATCGTCCACCCGCCGGTCCACCGGCAACGCCGCATCCAGATACGGTCCCATAAGCTCATCTGACATCTCGTAGTCTCCCGCGAAGCCTTTCCCCGCCCTGCCTCGACATCGACGCCGGAACGCAAAGTGTCGGCCGCATGCGTGCGGCGGTCAACCACCCGCCGACCCGCCCGACCGCCCTGCTGCCGGCCGATCTATATCCGGACCTATATAAACGCTAATCTTTTGGCAGCACGACATTTGTATCGTATGTTTGCGGTTGATCGTCGGGCGCCGCCGCACCGGCCGACACGGACCGATAGCTACCGCCACGACAGCCCGCCTGTCCCGGTCCACACGTCGGCGATGCCGTAGCCGCCCTCTGACGGATGTTTGTACTTTGTACCCGCAGTCGGCGTGTACCCAGCATTCCAACCGCGGGCTGCTTCCTTGCGAAGGACGGGGACACTCATGACCGTTCGACAGCGACTTACGGCAGGCTGCCTGCTGCTCTTCGTGCTGATGTTCGTCGTCGTCGCCCTACAGACCATTACCGCCATCAGCCACACGCGCACCTGCGCGCAGATCTGCGCCGCACAAGACGGCCGGCAGGACACCGCTGGGCTACAGCAACACGCAACGGCCGGTCCTCAACCGGACGCAGATCGCTTCACGCAGTTGGCTGCACATACGCTCAGGAGCAACCGGCTGACGGCGATTCTGATCGCCCTGTGCGCCATCGCGGGCGTGTTGTCCGGATACCTCTGCATCCTTTCGTGGGACAGGCTCGGGCGCGGCATGCGCGGTCTCCAGACCGGCCTGCAAAGTCTCGCCTGCGGCGTGTGGGACACGGTCATCGAGTATCCGTGGCAGGATGAGTTCGGCCAGTGCGCCAAGCACTTCAACAAAATGGCCTCGCAGTTGCGCAACCATACCGAACTGCTCACCCGCATGGCCAGTCGCGACCCCCTTACCGATCTGCTCAACCGACGCATGTTCATGGAGCACCTTGCCCGTGAGGTGGCCATCGCCCGCCAGCTCAACGGAAAGCTCTCGCTCATCATGATCGACCTCGACCACTTCAAACAGGTCAACGATCGCTACGGCCACGCCTTCGGTGACCGTGCCCTCAGTCATATCGGGGCCCGCCTGCGCGCGCTGGTGCGCGAGTCCGATCACGTGGGCCGACTCGGCGGCGAGGAACTGGCGATCCTCCTGCCCGCGGCTGACATCCATGAGGCCGTTCGTGTCGCCGAGCAATTGCAGAGCTCGCTGGCCTGCGAGAAGTTGCCCTGCGGCTCGGAATCGGTCCGACTATCGGCCAGCTTCGGCGTGGCCCAGCTCGATGTGGAAGGCCAGGAAGCACCCGACGACCTCCTGCGACGGGCCGACCGCGCCCTCTACGCCGCCAAAGGCCGCGGACGAAACGCCGTGGTCGCCGCGGGGCTCGACGAGCCCGACGACGATCCGGAGTTGCCCAGCCGCTCAGACCGACGTGACAGCAAGGGTGAGCGTACGGCCGGTGCCCTCCACTTCGACAGCGACTCGCTAGGCCTGATTGGCTCGATGTTCACCCTGCTTCACGTCATGCCCGACAAACACCGCGTCGCCACCGACTTGATCGAGCAGGTAGCCGCCATCCTCGACTGTCAGCGGGTCACGCTCTTGATGATCAGCCCCTCGTCCGAAGAACTCTACGTCGAGGCGGCGCGCGGACTGCCCATGGAGAAATCCGTCGTACGCATCCCGATGGCCGATGCCCCCCTCGAGGCCATCCTCAACCCCGACGAGGACGAGCACGCCTTCAACTGGCGACGTATGCCGCCCGACGTGCTCGTTCGCGGACGACGCAGCGACGCACACAGCATCAATGACGTCGTGTACATCGCGCTGGCCGTCCAGGGCGAGCCCATCGGCCTGATCGTGGCCACCGAAAGGAAGTCCAGCCATCCACCCACCAAGCGGCAGCTCGCCGTGCTGCGGGCCCTGGCCGCCATCGGATCGGTCGCCGTCAAGAACTGCATGCTGTCGTCCGATCGCGAGGACCAGTGGATCGGTTCGATCCGTGCCCTCGCCAGCGCCATGGACGCCAACGATCCCTACACCTGCAATCACTCCACTCGCGTCGCCTGGATGGCTGTGCGAATCGGTCGAACGCTCGGCATGAGCAGCGAGACCGAGCTTCGCGCCCTCCACATGGCCGGGCTGGTGCACGACATCGGCAAAATCGGTATCCCCCACCCCGTGCTGCAAAAGTCCACGCGCCTGCGGCGGCACGAGTACCGCGCCATCCAGGAGCACTGCATGATCGGCGCACGCATCCTGGAGAACATCCCGCGCCTACGCTCGGCCACCGAAGCCGTCCTGCATCACCATGAGTGGTTCGACGGCTCGGGGTACCCCAACGGAATCGCCGGCGAGGAAATTCCCCTGGCCAGCCGCATCCTCGCCGTCGCCGACGCCTTCGACGCCATGACCTCCGAGCGCCCCTATCGCGACGCCATGCCGACCGACGTCGCCGTCGCCGAAATCAAGAAGTCCGCCGGCCAGCAGTTCGACCCCATGGTCGTCGACGCCTTCATCCGCAGCTTCGATGAGTCGCTGCCCTCCGAACTCGAGCTGCTGCTCCAGGCCGGCACCGCCGAAACCGACGACACGCAGGCAACCCATACCGACACCCCCCAGCCCCAGCCCGCCGCGTCATAAGAATATAGAGGGTCTGATTGTCCGGGATTCGCTGAATCGGCACACGCCGGCGACCGCGCGAGTTCCCGCGCTAGGTCGGGCTCGACTCGGCGTCGGGCTTCTCCCCCTCCTCCGCCAGCGCCCGCCGTAATTTCTGGGCCACCTTGTCGCCGGCGATCCGCCGTGCCTCGGCGATCGGGTCGACCCCCACCGCCACCAGGTTGCGGGCATTCAGGAGCGTGTCCAGACTCCGCGGCCCCAGTGTGCGAATGCGAATATCGAACGCCTCCAGCGCCTTCTCGCGCGCGCCCTCCATATCTCCCCGCGCGTACAGCACACTGGCGATGCTGTTGACGTGGGAAGCTAGCCTCGGATTGTGGTCGCCGTAGGCCTTGCGGTCGATCCGCTCGGCCTCCTCATAGCGTTTCAGCGCCCCGGCCAGATCGCCCCGGTCCTGGAGCACGAGGCCGATGTTGTTGACGACGGTGCCCACGTTCGGATGGTCGTCGCCGCAGGCCTTGCGGTCGATCCGCTCGGCCGCTCGCAGGGCGCCCAGCGCGGCTTCCAGGCGGGCACGATTCCACAGATACACGCCGAGATGATTGCCCAGCCTGCCCGCCTCGGGGACGTCCGCCAAGCTCTCGGCGTATGCGACCGCCCTCTCCGCGTGCGCGGCGTACCGATCCTGCATGGGCCAGTTGCGATAGTCCAATGGGTCCGCGAACCTGCCCGCCAGCGCACCCACCAGCTTGGTCAGACCCTCTCGGGAGCGATCCTTCCCAATCTCCACCCGCACCACCTGCTGCATCAGTCGGTGTACGCTCACCGTGTCGGCGTAATTGACGATCGATACGTCGGCCAGCGCGCTTAGCCACCCCTCCACCTCCGGCTGCGGGCAATCGAGTGCGTCGGCAAGCACATCGACGGGAATGTTGTCCGGATGGCAGAACGCTCCCACGGCCAGAATGTCCGTCGCCGGCGTGTCGCGAAACTCCGGCAGGTGCAGCGCCAGCGACCGCGCCACGCTCAGCCGGTACCCGGCCGTCGCCTCGCTCGGATCAATGTCGTCGAAGGGGTGGCCCTTGCCCCCCAAGTCCACCCCCGCAAGCCGTTCGAGCAGTTCCGCCGGTGACACGCTCGCCCGCTTTCGCAAATACGCCGCCGCCTCAATGATAAACGACGCCAGCAAGCTGCCCAGCGCGCCGCCGCTGATCGTCTCACCTGCCGACAGCGCCGCAGAAAGGACCGCCCTATCGTTCGGCTCTGAACGCCCCATGTCCGAAGTCTACCCTACCCACCCCGCCGACACCAACCGGCAGACCCGCCGGGTACCGGATCGCCGACCTCCACCTCAGCCGCCTCCTTCCCCGCCCAAGCGAGACCCGGGCCGCCGGTCGTCTGACGGGGATGCACCGGGTCGGCCTGGCGACGCACGCACCCACCCGGCTTTGCCCCCGGCCCGGCAGCCGGATGAGCCGCGCACCGATCAACACACAAACCCCACCAAAATCCTGATAACCAATTTGACTTTACTTCCGAAGGGCACATAGAGTCAGCAGCAACGGGCTAAGAACACTTTTTGTGCATTAGGTTTTCGCCCCAAATGCTTTGCGTAAAGGGGGTTGCGCTTTCAAGTGGCTGGCCTGCGCAACCTGCGAATGACATCGACACGAGGGCTGCCAGGCAATGAACGGCCATTGCAGCAAGGTTAGGCACAGATCGGTCGCACAGCATCCCCCCATCGTTGGCAGACTACCCGACGGAAACCCGTCACCCCGGAGCCTCACAACGCCTACACATTCACAAGCGACAGTAAGACGTTCGGCCCTGCGGTCTGCGGCTCCGCACCCGAACCGATCGAGCCGAAGCTCCGTTCGAGCCATCAGACCAGCCGTCCTGGACATTTGCGACCTGCCGCACCAGCGGCAGGGCGAGCGCATAAAGGTTTTAAGATTTTTTACGTCAGTACTCTAACGCATGTGCCTTGGTAGGAGAAAAACATGAACACACACAAAGGCATCCTGTTGGTTTCCGGGCTGCTTGTGCTGGTGGCGCTCGGTCTGGGCGGTTGCCGCGAAGCCTACCCACACAGCTTCGTGTGGCCGGCGACCGGTGACCTGGGTCGAACCCACGGCGAGCCGCCCGAAGGCGGGTACTACAGTAACTGGGACCCGCACGCAGTAACCCTCGAAGTCGCGCCGGCTGAGGACGTCAATCCCGTCCAGACGCAGCACGTGCTCATCGCCACCGTCAAGGACGCCGAGGGCAAGCCGCTGCCCAACCGTCGGGTGGAATGGATGATCTCCAAGGGCAGCGTGGGTGAAATCGTCGAGGTCGACGAGAGCGGGTGGCGTGCCAGCCGTGGCCACAAGGTCACCAACGACTACGCCATCTCCCACACCAACAACTTCCGTCATTCGCTCACCCGAGGCAACGACGATCCCGACGACGACGTCCACCTCGAACCCGGGCAAACGTGGTGCGTCATTACCTCCCCCACCGAGGGCGACACCTACGTCACCGCCTACGCACCGGGCATTTACGACTGGCAGAACCACAAAGTCTTCGTCGTCAAGCACTGGTATGACGTGGCGTGGGCGTTTCCTCCCCCGGACACCAACCCCATCGGCACCACCCACGACTTCGTAACCAAGGTGATGAAGTACTCTGACAGCACACCCTTGGCCGGGTACATCGTGAACTATGAGATCGTCGACGGGCCCGCCGGCATGCTGATGCCCGGCAACGCCGTCACCGCGTCGGTCAAGACAGACGGTCAGGGTCTGGCCAAGGTTACCCTCAAGCAGGCCCAGCCGGTCGAAGGCGTCAACACCATCAAGATCGACATCATCCGGCCCGAGGACGTGCAGTGCTGCAAGCCGGCGGCACACATCGCAACCGGCCAAACCACCAAGACGTGGGTCGGTCCCGAAATCGCCATCCAGAAGTCGGCACCCGCACGGGCACTGGTTGGTGAGCAGTTCACCTACTCCATCATGGTGTCCAACCCGTCGGAAGTCGACGCCGTCGACGTGGTCGTAACCGACGTGCTGCCGGGCGGCATCCAGTATGTCTCCAGCTCACCTCGGGCACAGGTCGACGGACAGAGGCTCACCTGGTCGCAGGGCACCCTGGCCGCCGGGCAACGCGCCGAGATGAGCGTTGAGGTAAAGGGCACGCGTACGGGCACCTTCGAGAACTGCGCGGACGTCAGGGCGGCTTCGAATCTGTCCGACCGCGCGTGCGCCACAACCGTGATTGCAGCACCCAAGCTCGCCCTCGAGAAGGAATGCCCAGCCGAGGTGCTCCTCTGCGACCCGATTCCATACCGGCTCGTGGTCCGCAACACCGGTGACGGCCCGGCCAGCAACGTGATGATGAGCGACGAGTTGCCGGATGGGCTGGTAAGCGAGGACGGCAAGAGAGTCGTGCGGTTCACAGCCGGCACCCTCGAACCCGGTCAGGCCAAGCAGGCCACGTTCACCGTCAAGGCCGAGAGGACCGGCACGTACGTCAACCGGGCAACCGCATCGGCCGATGGCGGCCTGAGCGCCGAAGCCACCTGCCAGACCGTCGTGCGTAAGCCCGAGCTGGCGGTCACCAAGACCGGTCCCGAGCTGCGCTACGTCGGGCGTCCGGTCACCTATCAGATCACCGTCGCCAACAACGGCGATGCACCCGCCCGGCAGACCGTGCTGGTGGACATGGTTCCCGCTGGGACCAGGTTCATGGAAGCCAGCCACGACGGGCAACTCGCCGAAGGCAAGGTGACCTGGTCTCTCGGCACGATCGAGCCCGGCGCGTCCAAGGTCGTAAGTATCACGCTCATGACGCTCGAGCGTACGGTCGTGCGGAATACGGCCACCGCGACAGCCGTGTGTGCCGATGGCTCGGCCGCCGTGACGACGCGGGTCGAAGGCATCGCCGCGATCCTGCTGGAGGTCGTCGACCTGGATGACCCGATTGAGGTTGGCAGCAACGTGACCTACGAGATCATCGTGACCAACCAGGGCTCCTCCGACGGGACGAATATCACCGTCGTATGCACCCTGCCGCCGGAACTGGCCTATGTGTCGGCCACCGGCGTCACGCAGGCCACGGTGGACGGGCAGGTCATCAGGTTTGCGCCTCTGCCGTCACTCGATCCGAAGGCCAAGGCCACCTATCGCGTGGTCGCCAAGGCAAGCAGCCCCGGCGACGTGCGGTTCGCGGTCTCGATGACCAGCGACCAGCAGACTACGGAGGTAGCGGAAACCGAGAGCACCCACCTGTACTAGTAGACACGTACCAAGCGGCTTCAACGAGGGCGCCGGGCCAAACGTCCGGCGCCCTCCTCGCCGCGCTCGCTGCTGACCGGGCGCCGACAATCCCAGCAACCAAGCAAAGGAGGACACGATGAGAATCCCTACCAAGCAAGTCTTTTACATGCTGCTGGCGGCCGCAATCCTGGCGGCCACGGTGGCCACGTCGGCCATAGCGCAACCCGCAGAGCAGACGATGGCCCGCCGGGAAAAGGCCTACCCCACCGGCGACAAAGCCACCAGTGTGTTGTTGCTCGAACGGCTCG
>Ga0272442_10010015_pt1 | contig 11741 bp, 14 predicted proteins | sample SSMForm2O_FD_200262 | JGI IMG/M metagenome (GOLD analysis project Ga0272442, IMG submission 200262) | Marine sediment archaeal communities from Little Sippewissett salt marsh, Falmouth, MA, United States - SSM-Form-2O | ecosystem: Environmental > Aquatic > Marine > Wetlands > Sediment ...
TTTGGATACAAGGATGCATAATCAAGTTCGATTATATCCTCATGTATTCCTACTGCAGGGTCCAAAATAAGACCTCCCCTATCAGATACAAGCAGGTCAATTGCTGACTTCCAGCCCTCAGGCATGTTCTTCTTCCAAGGCACAAGATAGTTCTTTTCAACTGCCTTGTTGACCTGCATCTGACTTATTGCAGTACCTGGACCCAGCCTGGACAACAGCTGCAATGGTATGTTAGAGCAACGTGAGATATCGACGAGACCGCGAAGCCCACTCTCGCCATACATAAAAGAAGAGCTGGTGTCTATATGGGCCCTCCCACTGAGAGTGTAAAAGGCGGGACGGTAGATTATCTGACCGTAGCTGAAATAAGATTTGGACTGCTTTACAGGGCTAAAACGCTGATGATCATCCCTGCCAAGGTTCACCATGTCCTTAATACCACAAGTCTCAGCCCTGTGATATAAAAACGGAAGGAGAACGTCATCTCCATTGAAAGTATAGATTATATCTGGATCGATTTCCTTGATATGCTTTATTGCAGATAGTATTGTATCAGTCTCATTTTCCTCTTCTATGAAAGTGCTATTTACTACAATTGATGATATAGGGCGGCTAAAGGCAGTTAACCTATGTTTTTTCTCACTTTCGATATTAAGACGTGCCATTTTAAAGTGAGGGAAGTTATAATCTATTGTCCATTGGTCTTCTTTACAGTTAAATTTATTGCCATCCCATCTCACAAAGCCATTACAAAAAACATGCCTGCTCTGAAGATATCTGGAAGATAGACGCAGATCAACGTTGAATAGATGATAGCGATGGTATTTTCCCCAGGAATCTATCATGTCGGCAAGTCTTCTTAGGTCAATGATTTTCTTTGGTGTGACCTCAAGTACCAGCTTTTTGTTTTCTTTTCCAAGCGTGATTTTCTCACGAGTAAGATTAATCAATTTAACCTGCGGCAGATCCTGTAAAATGGAGGCTAGCCTGTAAAGATCTGTAGAGTCAGCATAAACATAAAAACTTGGTTCATATCTATCTTCAACTCTTTTTGCCCTATAACCATCCACAAGCCAGGTAACCATGACGTTTTTTTTGTGGTCTGGATACACATCAAGGATGTTCCCGCTCGACATGTTCTCTTAATTTTCTTAATGTTTTTTCATGTTCGACGAGAATGGACATGATGATAGGTTCAAATGGATTAGGATTGATCATGTTGCTGCCTGCAGCGGCATGCCTGCGAGCATGGTTTATCAGCTCCTCGAACGCCTCACGGTCGATATTTCTTAGAGCTCTTTTGAAATCGCTCCATTCCCAACCAAAAGACTCTATGACATTACGAAAGGTCGGAACTGTTCTTCCCATATTATATCACCAGTCCAAAGTCCTTCAGTAGAAGTTGCCCGTCTGCAATGGTCAGAATGGTTGTTTCCTTCTGTTTTTTTACAAGCTTAATGTAAATGGAGTGTTCATTTTGGTGCATTTTAACAATTTCATCAACGTTGGAATATAGAGTTTTTCTGATATTTCGACGGTTTGAAACCATCCTTTTGTCAAGGTTTGTAAAAATAGTGACAAGCTCGTAGTTCTCGGTAAGCTCTCTTATCTTTTCTAGATTGGATTTCATCAGTGTTTTAGCTTCCTTTTTTTTCACATCAGAATCTAGATAAAGAACAGGCATTTTGCCGATGATAAGCGTTCTAGGATCGTATCTTTTAATGGCAGGTTCAATCATATCAAAGATAAGTGTTGAAAGCTGATATACGGTAAATGCTCTACATATATGGATATGCTCCAATGTCTCTTTTTGATCAATTTCCATTGATCTTGCATATTTTGCAATCCTGTAGGGATCAGCACACATGCCGCTGTCAAGGTAGAGAGTGTCACTTCCAAAAGTCCTGTAGGTATTAACGCATATCTGATTTGGAATAATTGATATAAGGTCGCTGTCGCCGTCAACAAATGTTATTTCACCTGCTTTGAAGCCTCCTAAAAGACTGTCTAGCTTTTGTATACCCGATAAAACAACGATGTCTGGTTTCAGTATGGTTTCTGCAATCAATGAATTGTCAAGAGACTTCTGTATCTTACGAGTAGAGAGATTGTTTTTCAAGATTTTTCCCCCATACAACTATTTATTGGATTTTTTACATAGAATTCATATCTTAAAAAACTGAACAATAGGATATCGAAAGTATTAACAGGCATTAAAAGAGAAGGAAAATCAAACAATAATTTTAATAAGAGGTAATATTATATTAATTTTGATTGAAGGAGGTATCATATGAAAAAAAAGATAGTTTATATTGTAATTTGTACGCTGTTAATATCAGTTGTTCTACCTGTGGCTGGAATGAATTATAAAAACACATCTTTTGTGTTAAATAATTCTGGAGATACTTTGTATGTAGGCGGTGGTGGACCAGGAAATTATTCAAAAATACAAGATGCTGTAGATGATGCAATAGAGGGTAACAAAGTTTTGGTTTATTCTGGAACATATGAGGAGAATGTAATTATTGATAAATCCATAGAACTTCTAGGCTATAATAAGAAAGACACAATAATTGATGGGCAGGGTAATGATTGTGTTTACATAACAGCTGATAATGTAAGGATATGGGGATTCACTGTACAAAATGCTGCTTCTGGAATAGTTATATATGCATCATTAGATGCCGATATTTATAGCAATATAATAAAAGAAAATGACCATTATGGAATATATGTAGAATCATCCACCGGCACAACTATCTCTGATAATATTGTAACAGATAATTCATTGGGTGGAATATACCTTTTAAATATTGATGATTGCGATATTAAAGGTAATAAAATAAGATACAATGATGATTATGGTATATATCTGAAAGGTGGGGCAGATAACAACATATTCTTCAAAAATGTAATTGAATATAATGATGATGGTATAAGGCTTTCAAGCCAATGTGACGAAAATGAATTCTATGAAAATACCTTAAGGGGAAATTCTGGAACTGGAGTGAATATCTTTGATATATGTTCAAATAATCAATTTTATCATAATGATTTTTTAGCCAACAATAAGAACGCATTTGACCCTAGTACAAATATTTGGGATAATAATAACGAAGGAAATTATTGGACAGATTACACTGGTGTTGACAATAACCCAAGAGATGGAATCGGAGATCAAGTATATGATGTTCCTGGCGGTAACAATCAGGATAGATATCCACTTATGACCAGATATAATCCCAGAAGTGAAATGATTCCTTTTATTTTTCTTAGAATTTTATTAAGATTTCTTGGTTTTCTTGTTTAATTAATCATTTATTAAACATAATGCAAAGAAACATTGGAATTACATTTGCTCAAATATATCTTAGAGTATGTTTTAGCTATATTATTTAGTGAAAAGATATTATATGCTTACAATATTTGACCATAGTATATGTTAAATAAGAGGCATGAAACTGTAATTATTGGAGGAGGGATTTCTGGTCTTGCCTGTGCAAGAAGGCTAAGTGAAAATGGCAAGGATTTTCTACTGATTAGTGAGAACATTGGAGGTAGACTCTTAACATCTAAGGATGAAAAAGCAAATCTTGGAGCTTTTTTTGTCTGTTCTGATTATTTCAATTTTTTAAAATATGCAAAAATAAAAGATAGAATTACGCTTAGTGATTTTTGTTTTCATGAAAATGAAAAGACATTCTTTTTTTATGAACCTGTTCTTCTAAGATATTCATTTCAAATATTTAAAATCCTAAGGATCCTCTATAAGTTCAGAAAAGCATTTAGACAACTAAGAAAAACCTGTGAGAAAATATCCCAGAAGAACGCAATTGAAAAAGATTCATTTCTTTATGAGCTCTACATGGAAAATGCAGTTGATTTTGTTAAAAAAAACAGTATTGAAACTGGAACTGAAAAATATCTTTCAAAGGGCCTTTATTCGACAACTTTCTCAAATATAGGTGAGATGAATGCGTTCAGTTTCTTGGAATTTTGTCTTCCATTGATAACTCCGATTTATACTTTTAGTTTTGAAAAAGATAAAATGATTAAACCATTTTTTGATAATCTAATTATTGATAAAGTTGATAATATTATTTATAAAAATGGATTGTATAAAATAAAGATTTGTGATAGCCACATCATTTCTGAAAACATTATTCTTGCAACAGATATTCTTTGGTCAAAATATTTTGCTGGTGTTGATAATACCAATTTGCCTATTAAAACAAATATGTATTATATCAAAGGAATACCAAAAACCATAATATCAAATAAAAAATATCATCTTTTTAAGCCGGACAGCAATATTCAGGCAATTGCAAATTTGAATAATGGATTTTTCCTATTTTATTACAAAAATAAAAAACCTCTGCTTCAAAATTTCTTTGATAGATATAGAGTTATTGAATCAAAGGCTTGGGATTGTGCGGGAACCATTAATGGGCATACATTAATTGAGAGCAATAGAGATAGAAACATGTATCTTATAGGTGATTACAATATTGCAGGTCTGGAGGAGGCATATATAACTGGTTTATATGCAGCAAATCAAATAATTTCTTGATAATCTTTATTAAAATGATTGATAATAAATTATATAAAACATAATTACATTAACAATTGTTAAGTAAGGGTATAATTTGATGAGAAAAAAAATTATTATTTTGGTTATTTTTGTGCTAATGATAACTTTTATAATACCCGCATCTGGAAACTTCAATGAAATGAATGTTATTGCCATACAAAGCATAGATCAGGCTCAGGTAGGTTATCCTATCCTTGATTATGAACAACCTCCAGACCCTGGCGATATGGCACCTGATTTCATATTAGAATACAAACAAGAGGCACCAATTAAATCAAATCAACCTAGAACAATTTTTCATCAGGATCAAGAAACAATCATTGAAATTTTAGATAGCATCGATGAAGACCTAATATTAGGATATCTGGAAGACCTTGTTGCATTCGGTCCACGAGTTACTGGAAGTCAAGCAGTAGCTGATGCAGGTGAGTATATATATGAGGAATTCGAAAGCTATGGTCTAGATGTTAGATATGATGATTGGTCATATAGTGGTTATTCAGGGAATAATATAGAAGGGACATTACCAGGTATTGATACAGATAGTGATGAGATATACATAATATGCGCTCATTATGACAGTGTTCCTGGTAGTCCTGGTGCTGACGATGATGGATCAGGTACAGCAGCAGTCCTTGCTGCAGCATATGCAATGAGTCAATTCCAGTTTAATCATACAATAAGGTTTGTTACATTTGATGGAGAAGAACAAGGACTTCTCGGAAGCCATGAGTATGCAGAAGAGGCATATGCCAGCGGGGATAATATCATTGGAGTTTTAAATGGTGATATGATAGGTTATGCAGAGAACCCTGAACAAGCAAGCTATATCAAAATATATTCTGATAGTTCGTCTTTATGGATAAGGGATGTTATTGAGAGTGTTAGTCAAGATTTTTATGATTATTGTGGATTAGATATAGTTCCCCAAGGTGCTGCATATAATAGTGACCATGCAAGTTTTTGGACATTTGGATACAATGCAGTTATGTACCATGAATATGAGTTCAACGCATATTATCACTCACCTCAGGATATCATCGAGAACATGGACATTGATTATTCTACGAGGGTTACAAGACTAGAAATCGCATCTCTTTGCATGATAGCTGAGGCACAAACATCAAACAATCCCCCAGATAAACCTTACATAGATGGCCCAACAACTGGAACAGAATTTGAAGAGATAAACTTTATTACAATTGCAACTGACCCTGAACAAGACCAGATATTCTATGATGTTGATTGGGATGACGGAACAACTGGATGGTTTGGTCCATATCCTTCGGGAGAAGAGATTGAAATATCTAATTCTTGGGAAATCCCTGGAACATATGAGGTAAGGGTTAGAGGGGTTGACATAAAAAATAGAGTTGGTGAATGGTCTGTTCCATTTACCATAGAAATTGTAAGTAATCTACCACCTAATGCTGCTACAATAGATGGACCAAGTACTGGATCTATAAAAAAGGAAATATCCTATAAATTTTCATCAACTGATCCTGAAGGTCATGATGTGTATTATAGAATTGATTGGGGAGATGGAAATACTATGCCATATTCAGGGCCATATGCATCAGGAGAAGAAGTAACATTCAGCCATGCTTGGAGCGAACCAGATGAATATACCATTAAAGTAAAAGTCAAGGATGAATATGAAGGACAAAGTCCACAAAGCTCTTTAAAGGTGAAGATCAGTAAAAACAGAGCTTTTATGATGGTTAGCCATTTTCAATTTCTAGAAAATCTATTGATTAATAATTATTCGATAATTGAATTGATTATTGCCATATTAAAGATGTGACCATATATCAATGTTCATGACATCTGCAATGCGCCTTCATCTCATCTATGTCGCAGAATGTATCAAAAAATAAATTTAGGTTTTCCTCTAGCTCGTCTTTTCCTTGTTTGGTCAATGAATATCTTTTAATATCATCTATTTTCAATAGGCCTTTTTCCTTTAAATCTTTTAAAACAGGATAGATAGTCCCAGGGCTTGGTTTGTGCCCCTTTCTTTTTTCAAGCTCTAGGGCGATTTCAGCTCCTGTCATTTTTTCTTTATTCACTATCCATAAAATAAGAAAAGAAAGAAATCCCTTCATTCTACAATGATGTATCATGATTTATAAATCGGTTAACCGATATTAAATTTTTCTTATTATAACATATCGGATAACCGATAGTTATTTAAATTAATATCGTATATACGATATCGTAAAACCGATATATTTTGGAGGTTATAAAAAATGTGTCACGGAATACATGAGATACATGGAAATATGTGCTGTGGAAGAAATTATTTAACAAAAGCAGAAAAGATAGAAACATTAGAAAAATATAAAAAATGGTTGGAAAACGAGAAAAAAGGCGTTGAAGAAACAATTGAAGAATTAGAGAAGGCCAGTTAAAATCTGGCCAATTTTTTTTTTAATTCTAAGACATGAATATTCTTAGCTTCTGATATTTCCTTCAAGACTTTAGACCAAACTGATAAACTAACCTCTCCAAGACGAGCCTTTTTAATAATTAGCATATATGCTCTAGCTTGACCAATATCACCACCAATACTAAGTGGGATTTTGTTGTTGATAATGGACTTGTGATACGGCATATTTAAAAAACAAGTTGGTCAGACATTTCAAGTTGTTTTCTAAGGGTCTTCGCATTCAACTTGATGACCATCGATGTTAGTTCATCTCCTCTCTCTTCCATTTTGTGAATTCCTGAACAACCTGGGATTGTATTGGTTTTTCAAGCCCTAAATAACAAGAAAACTCAATATGTGTTTCTTGAACCATCAAGGTCCAATAGGTCATTTATACCACTTTCTTTCTCACCGATAAGTGGACAAGTTACCATCATGAGGTGTAAATCCTTACAAAGGTTTTTTTCAATGTAATTTTTCACTGCAAAAATGGTCTTTTGTGTATCTTTTCGATTCAATAAAAATTTGCAATCTTTTGGAAATTTTTTTCTAGTTCATTATCATTTCCAATTCTTGGTCCTGCAAGATCTGCTTTTTTATCTAGCATAATAATCTAACCTCATTTTTTGGCTTCCAAAATGCATATATTAATTTTTAGTAAAATTTTTGAGTTTCATTCCTAAAAATAACATTTAAGTTCTGATATTATATTATAATTTTATATAATTAGGTGAAACAATGAAAGTAAAGCTATTGTCGATGATATTAATATGCTTATTGGTCTGTATGAATTCCACAGCAATTTCTGCAGTAATTGAACAAAAAGGTATTCCCGCATCTTCTGAGTATACTGAAATTGATATTGTTGATATTATCAATCAAATAGATGAGGATATGGTCTATGCTTATCTCGAAAAGTTGGTTAGCAAAGGTTCAAGATATACTGGGACACCCAATTGCACACGTGCAGGTGTTTTTCTATATCATGAATTTAAAAAGATGGGGCTAAAAACAGAGATTCATAGATGGGAATTTAACAATTTTAAGAGTAGTAATATTATTGCAACAATAGAGGGTAATGATCCAACAAATGATGCAGTAATAATTGTGTCTGCTCATTATGATACTACTAAAGGCTCACTCGGCGCAAATGATGATGGCTCAGGTATCGCAGCGATTCTTGCAATGGCGGATGCATTAAGAGAATATTCTTTTCCTCAAACAATAAGATTTATTGCATTTTCAGGTGAGGAGGTTGGTTTGTATGGCAGTTTTTCCTATGCTAGAGATGCTTATTGGAGAGGGGATAATATCTATGCGGTCCTAAATATAGATATAATCGGATGGGCAGAAACTGAGACAGGTGGTAACATACTACGATTTTCTTTTGTTGATAGATCTGAATGGATTGCAGATTTTGCAACTGATATTTCAGAAAAATATGACGAAGAACTTAACATGCGGATAGAAAAAATTCCAAACTATAGAGGGGCCGATCATCAGGCATTTCTTGACTATGGATATGATGGGGTTTGGATTGTTGAACATGATGGAAGTAAATATTGCAATACGCCTTATGATAATCTTACATACATCAATAAATCATATATGTACAGGGCCACAAAGCTACTATGTGCAATTCTTTTGGAAATGGCAATCAAACCAATTGATATCCAAGTGATAATTGAGGCTCCATATGAGGGGAGAGGCTATATCAACAATCTACCAATTATGAAAACAGATTTTGGTAAATACTTTTACCAGGGAATCAGAGGAATGACTTTAATAATAGGCAGGGCAGATGCAAAATGTATGGTCATTTCAAAAGAACCTATAAAACATGTAGTATTCTGTATTGATAATCATTTTATTCAATGGGATAGCAATCCCCCATATGAATGGAAAATCAAAGGAAAATATCTACCACTATTTGGTGAACATAAGCTAAAGGTTTTTGCCTATACGGTATCTGGAAAAGTTGCAGTTGATGAAATGGATATTAACATCTACACATTTTCTTTTCATTTTTAAGAGGCTATAAAGAGTCAATATAATCTTGAATATATAAGAGATACTAAGTATTTTAGTTAAAATAAAAACTTATTTATCTAGTTAATTAATTATTACTTAGCGGGTAGGTAAAAAAAAATGGAAGAGAGCGACAAGAAAGCATTCCTTGAAGATTTTAAAAAGGGAGACATTCAGCAAAAACTAGACATGTGGTTTTTTGCAATTGAACAAATTGGCATATGGGAACAAATAATCAACGAAATGTCATTTATTGCTACAAATCTTTCAGTACCAAAAAAAAAGATAGTTAAGAAAGAATAAAACCAAAGGGGTTTTGATTCATGGATGAAGAAAGTAAAAAAGAACTCATGAAAGAATTTAAAAAAGGGGATGGAGCTGCCAGACTTGATATGTGGGATTATGCAATAAGCCAGCAGGTCCTATGGGAACAGATTATTGCTGATATGCAGGTCATTGCCAGGGAGCAAGGCGTTGATAAAAAACTTGAAAAGCTTATGGATGAGGAGCTTAAGAAGGCTGAAAGTGAATCTGATTAAACATTTCAATTTATAGATTTAATATTTTTTGTTAGTTCTTCAGTTATTTTTCAGATGTTTTTCACTGATAAGTTTTTATAATAGTAAAACTTTACAATTGTTAATTTGTGGGGTGAATTAGAAATATGAATGTTAATTTTCATAAAATAAAGATGAAGTTATTATGTAAAATTTCCAATCCACAGAGTTTACTTTTCCATATTGTTGGTATAGCCTGCATAATGTGGTTTTTGATAAGGGTCATTCCAAAACCAGATAGGATAAGATATCCTTGCCAACAAATGTCTATTACGGTTGCATCAAGCTATTTAATATTTTGGATGATATTATGGAGTGCTCTATTCCATGGTTTGGGCCTTTGGATAAAAAGGGCTAGACATAAGACAGTTGCGTATGCTCCAGTGCTGCTTATATTTTTTATACTTATATTCTCGGTCTCAAGTAATGTCTTTGCAGTTGTTAAAGATGAAGATAAAGGACCCACCTATTGGACTCCGATTTCAAATGAACCCATTGGAACCCCTCAAGGGGCTAATCCAGGAAGGGTAGTTTGGGTTTGGGATCCGGATGCAACAGAATCAAATCTCAAAAGTTTCTGGTGGAAAAATGAGAACAACAATCAAAATGTGATTGATGATATGTACTCAAAGGGCATACAATCACTTGCTGGAACAAATAGCGAAAATGATGCATGGGAAGTTCTATTTACACATTTCAATGAAAAACATGGATATGAGCAGGTCGGTTATCAGCCAGGTGAAAAGATAGCAATAAAGGTAAACCTAAACAACAACTGGGGCAATATCAACTATTTTCTACAGAACAATGATAGAGATGCTAGCCCACAGGTTGTAAAAGGTCTTCTTCGTCAACTTGTAAATGTAGTAGGAGTTGAACAAAAAGATATAACAATATATGATGCATCAAGACCCATTCCAAACTGGTTTTATTATAGGGTTTACTATGAAAAATATCCATCATTAAGATTAAATGCAGAGTTTCCAAACATTCATTATGTTGATTACGCGGCCCTTATGCCAGGGCGTGAAAAAGCAAAGGAAAGCGATGTTCAAATCCATTTTGCAGATGGACTAATAAGAACCCTGCCTGAATGTGTTGTAGAGGCAAAATATCTTATTAACATGCCGATATTAAAAAGACATCCTATTGACTATGGTGTTACACTATCTGGAAAGAATCTTTTTGGAAGCTGGATAGAACAAGTAATGGATGTTCACCCATATCATAAATCTGGATTTACCGCAGGGAATCCAACACCGCAAACAGACCTTCTCTCTCATGAACATCTAGGTGGAAAAACATTGCTGTATGTGGGGGATGGACTTTATCCAACCAAGGTGGACCATTGTAAGATAGATAAGTTTGAGATGTATCCATTCAACAATGATTGGACGAATAGCCTTTTCTTTTCTCAAGATCCTGTGGCTATTGATTCAGTTATGTATGATTTCCTGTATACAGAAGGAACAAACCCATGTGAGGGCTCTCAAAACTACCTTCATCAATCAGCTGCTCCAAATCCAAGTACATATGACCCTGAGAACGATGGAACATATCTGTCTGATAGTATAGGTGTGCATGAACATTGGAACAGTTCTGTTGATATCTTCTCCACAGATAGATATTCTGGTACATCAAATAATGGTATCGACTTTGTCTCAGTCGGTGAGGAACATGCAAAACCAGCAGTTTTAATCTCAAATCCCAAGGAAAACCATCTATATCTAAACAATAGGGATATCAGATATCTGCTGAATCTTAGAACGACTGTAGTAATTGGTAGATTAGAAGTGAGTGCAAAGGCAAATATACCTTCAAAAGTAATTGAAAAGATCGAATTCTATGTAGACGGAGAGCTTATGTTTACAGATGATTCAGAACCATTTAAATGGACATGGTCAAGATCGCCAGGGTTTAGCCATATATTAAAAGTAGTTGCATACTATGACAGCAAAGAGACATTTACAAAGGAAATTCCCGTCTGGAAAGTTTTTTAATAGGAATCCAAGCTCTTTTGGAAACCTTTTCCATTCCAGCAAAATAGACAAAGTCTGTCCTTTGGAAGGCCGATAGCCTTTACCATATCTTCAAGATGTTGATATTTCAATGAGGTTACCCCGATATCCTTGGCTAT
>Ga0272442_10010016_pt1 | contig 11741 bp, 3 predicted proteins | sample SSMForm2O_FD_200262 | JGI IMG/M metagenome (GOLD analysis project Ga0272442, IMG submission 200262) | Marine sediment archaeal communities from Little Sippewissett salt marsh, Falmouth, MA, United States - SSM-Form-2O | ecosystem: Environmental > Aquatic > Marine > Wetlands > Sediment ...
GCCGTCTCTGATTTCATCGGTGTGCCAGCCGTAATGGCCTTCGTGGTCCTTGTCAAAGACAAGCGAATCAAACGTATTCCAGGCCAAAACGTCGTGACTGCCTACAAAATTAAGATTGCTATAGCCGTCAGATTGCAGTTTGTCCCACAAGTGGTGCCTGTAATTATCATAAGTAGTGTATCCCTGTGTGATTGAATCGCCCAAAGGCATAATGTTCACGGGACCTGTGATAGTATTACCTGTTGTAAAACTCCAGACGCTGCCTGTAGTCGTACCGTATGCGTTTTTCTCATCTATACGCCAGTAGTACGCCGTATTTGCATCCATTGTGCCGGTTTCGTAGGTAGTAGAGCTTTGATTGCCCTGGAAAGCGGGCGGATTTGCTGTACCGAAATAGACATCATGTGAAGTGGCGCCGGCCCCTGCCGTCCAGCTTAAATCAGAATTAAGCGCAACACCGAACATACCACTGGAAGGATTAGGATTTTCAGCCTGGCCGGGAGGTGCGGTTGCGATGGGAATAACCACGACCGTGTACATACTGCAATTCGGCTGTCCGCCGCCTTCGTTGCCGCCGAGTGTTACCGTGCCAGCGGCAAAATCCTTCTTGTAAAGGCTAAAATGCACAGACTCTCCGTCATCAACAAGGTCATCTCCTGTATCCGTGAAGGCGGAAGTAAGCCAGGCGGGTTTACTGGTCAGCCTGTCGTCGTGGGCGACATATACGCTTGCCTCGCGGTTAATATCAAAGCTCATAAAAGAACTGTCGGCCGAGTGTTTGTCGTCATTGCCGGTCTTGATGTAAGTTTTTCCCTGATAAAAAGATGGTACAGTAGCATACTTGGCAGTGCGGTCAACATACAGAAGCTGTCCAACGTTTAATGCATCATAAACCGTTTCATAATTGGTTGGACTAAGGTTTGAAATAATAAATGATTCCCCGCTGCCGGTGGTAAAACTCCAGACGGTGCCTGTGGTAGTACCGTTATCATTTTTCTCGTCGATACGCCAGTAATATATCGTACTGGCAATCATAGTTCCCGTATCAAAGGTCGTGGAAGGTTGGTTGCCCTGGAATGTGCCCGGGCTGGTTGTTCCGAAATACACATCGTGTGATGTTGCTCCAGTGCCGGCCGTCCAGTGCAAATCAGCATTGAGCGCGACTCCGGAGGTGCCATTAGTGGGATTAGGACCCGATGCCGCACCGGGGGGATCAGTTCCTCCCATAATCGATTCAATCTCGGCTTCCGACAGTGCTTCGTTGTAGATACGCACTTCATCGAGTGAACCGACCCAGCCGCAATCGCCGGCATCATTGCGATTGCCGATAAGAACAGGATAGCTGTTGTTACTGAATTGACTCACCGGAATACCGCTCGTTTTTTCACCGGCAAGGTCGCCGTTAAGATAAAGCCTCATATAGTTTCCAGGTTTATATACTCCCGCCAGGTGGACCCATTGGTTCTGCGGCAATGAGGTATCGTCATGAACCTCTATCACATCGCTTCCATTTGACGAAACATAAAATATACCCGGTTTCGAGATGCCCAGCCAACTGTTTTCAATGTTTAACGTCCATGACCTGCTTCCTGGTCCTGCCATTTTGGAAACAACCCGGCCGTTTCTGGTACTGGAGCTGTTAAGATTAACCCATGCCATCAGAGTCATTTCACCTGTCAGCCGAAGTTCCGACGGGTCCCCGACATCAATCTTGTCACCCGAGCCGCCGCCGAATAGCATCGCAGAGTTCGGATTACTGTTTCTGTCGGTCGTCGCACTGACGCTTCCGGAAATAGTTCCATCATTACCATTAACGCTTGAGTCTAACGCGTTTCCATCCAATGCCCAGTGCCCAACCAGACTGTCGGCGAAGACGGCAGTTGGTATTGCAACGAGACTCACAAGAAAAACAAAAATGACAGTTTTTTTACACATCACAATCACCTTTCAAAAACTTAAAATAATATTAAATCGTTTTATTTATTGTTCGATAACGACCACGGTGTACATACTGCAGTTGGGCTGGCCGCCGCCTTCGTTGCCGCCGAGTGTTACCGTACCGGCGGAAAAATCCTTCTTGTAAAGGCTCAAATGAACAGACTCCGCGTCGTTATCAACAAGGTCATCTCCGGTGTCGGTGAAGTTGGAAGTAAGCCAGGATGGTTTAGTAGTCAGCCTGTCATCGTGAGCAACATAAACGCTGCAGTCCTGGTTGATACTAAAGCTCATAAAAGAACTGCCGGTCGAGTGTTTGTCGTCGTTTTCTGTTTGGATAAAGGTCTCCCCTTGATAAGCTGACGGTACAGTAACATACTGGATTGAACGGTCAACATACAGAAGCTGTCCAGCGGCCAGCGAGTCATATACTACATTGTAAGAGCTCGGATCAAGATTCGAAATCACCAAAGGCCACGATCCGCCGCCGACGGTTGTAAGGCTCCAGACCGCACCGGTGGTTGTGCCGTAAGCATTCACTTCATCGATACGCCAATAGTAGGTCGTATCGTTGGCCATTGTGCCGGTATCAAAGGTTGTTCCTGCCTGGTTGCCCTGGAATTCGCCTGCATCCGGTGTCGAATCCTGGCCGAAGTAAACATCATGTGACGTAGCGTCAGAACCCGCCGTCCAACTCAGGTCAGTATTGACCGCTACATCGGTTGCATTATCGGCTGGCGTTGGACTGCTCGCCTGACCGGGAGACGCAGAGCAGTTCATATTGATGGATATTAAACCATCAAACATACAATAATTTTCTTGAACACCCAGGTTAACCATCCACGCACGAACTATTAAAGTCAGCCACGGCCCGGAGTCATACCCTCCACCATCATCATTATTCCAAAGCCATAACGGAGTCGGCCAGAGACAATACGTGGGGGCAACTACCGTGTAAAATGCCTCAGTAACCCCATTCTGGCCATGATGAGCCATCTGAACATAGTCCGAATCAAGGTCAGCAAGATATGGGCCATCTAAGATTTTTTGCCCGCCTTCAGGCCCAAGGTCACCGAGGAACAAGACCGAATTTTGACAATCCCAGACCTTCATAGCCACACTTGAATTATTAAGAGCACGGGTAGTAATTTCAGGATTTTTCACACCGATTATTTTGATAGATACATTATCAAGTTGTATCAATTGTCCCAGCGTAAGTTCAGTAACTGTTTTACCAGCTGCACTGAGAGCGGCATTTAAATCCACAACTGGCTGCAAACTTTCGGGTTCATTCGTTTGCACCCATGCTTCAGTGTGCATAGAGCCATAGATGTTATTGATTGTTAAACCTCCAGGGTTTCCGAGAATCGTTGTTAATGCCCCTATGTGGTCGTCATGCTGATGAGATATGAACCACATATCAACCTGATTTCCCAATGTGGATAAAAATCCTTTTAAGTAATCTGCATCTTCCGCATAACCGCCATCAATCACGATTATCTCATCGTTGATTGTCTTGATTACATAGCTATTCATTTGCAGGTCGGTCTGGGAAGGTAACTGCCAAAGCACAAAAGAGGCAGAACCAGTAGTTTCAGTTGTGAAGCTCCAGACCGTTCCAGTAGTCGTGCCGTTTGCATTGACCCCATCAATACGCCAGTAGTAGGTCGCATTTTCAGTCATCGTGCCGGGGTCAAAGGTAGTGCCAGCCTGGTTGCCCTGGTAGCTGCCTGGACTAGTTTCGCCAAAGTAAACATCGTGAGAAGTCGCTCCTGAGCCGGCCGTCCAGCTCAAATCGGCATCGACACTAACACCGGTTGCACTGTCTGCCGGCGATGGATTGCTCGCCTGGCCGGGTGTGGCGACACCTGCGCCCTCATAGCGGTAATTAAACCGCCTGCCCGGTGCGCTGTCGCCGCTTACGGCAAACTCTATGATGTCATCGTTGCTCTGGATGTTGTCTGCCCAGTGGAAATCAAACGCAATAGGATCGCTGCCTGTACCCTGGCCGATGTCACTGCGTGCAACTCTGATCTCCATCTTGTTGCCGGAGACCTGGTAGGCCACGTTCGTATTAACATTCGTCCAGTTCCAGCCGCCGCTGGTGCCTTTGAGCGTAGTGCTTGTGGCGCTGTTGACAGCCATGTTGACCACGTAGTCATAGCCTTCCCAGCCGTTGGCATAATTCTGGTCTGCGTTGATAAACAGCATCATCCAGTTATTATCGGTGTAGCTGGTAATGTTTGCATTGGTCTCTATGTAGAAGTAGATGTAAGTATTATCCCTCGCTACTTTGGCTGTTATAAAGTCATTTCTGCCGGTCGTGTTTATGTATGGCCCGGCAGAGCCCCAGCCGTCATGATTTCTATGCGTGGTATCGTTTTTCCAGTCCCTGTATTTAGGACCAACGCTGACCCAGTCTGAGAAACTGCCGTCGATACTGATTGTCGTAGCTGCTGAAGGAGTCGGCAACTCTCTGACACCTTTGTACCTGCGGATACCGTCTATCATCTGGTAATAATAGTTGTCGGTATGACCGTCTTTCATCGGCTCGGCGTCCCTGCTGTACTCCTGGTTATAGTTGTCAACAAACCATGAGTCTCCCGGTTGCAACGGGTCACCTATGAAATGGGTTACCGGGTCTCCTGATCCGGTGAACACATGCCTTCCAGCAACCCATTCGTTCCAACCGGTGATGAACAGTAATTCAGGGTCGATAGTATCCAGCCTGCTCAACTGCTCGGTAAAGTTAATGCCCTGATCCTCGGTGCCGGTTAGACCGTAAATATTATGAGCAGGCTGAGAACCATTACTGTAACTTCTGCCTATGTTCTCGTGTGGCCAGTGTCCCATGGCTACGGAAAGTTCTTCCGGTATCGACGAAGATTCATGCCAGCCGTAGTCCTGCGGATAATAATCTATCCATGTCCAGAGATTGTAGCCGGCGTTCCACGCCCAGCTATATCGCATATTGAAGAAATTCTGTATCTCCTGGCTGTAGGTGATGGTTCTGTCGAGGATAACCATACCGTTTAGAGGTGCCAAAATAAGCGGTTTTCCTTTCCAGTAGAACCACAGGTCGGGATAGAGATTCTGGGAATACAAATCGTTATAGATATTCGCTACCACATTATCTGCATAGGCGTTGGCTAAAAAGGCAATCTGCGGTGTTGTTCCGCCTTCTGCCCTGATGTCCATAAATACGCTGCACAATGCCTTGTAGTTACTCTCATAAGTCCAGCCGTTTGTTACATCAAAAAAGATCACATCAACACCGGCATCGGCCAGCATATGGGCGTGCTTGCGCATTACATACTCATCGTCCGAGAGGTAATAACCTAATTCGGACTGGCCCCAGTGGTGATGTTCACCTTCGGGTCCCCATGCCGGATCGTACGGGTCCTCCGCCAGCAATTGTGTGTTATCATAAGGGCCGCCTGTGTTGTGTTCGCCGAGCCAGAGGAAGTAGAATATTGCGGTGGTAACGCCTGAACGAGGGTCGCCGCATATGGAATTATCAGGCAGCGCTCTGCCGAGAGCATCTACCGCCACCCATGTATCGCTGTACATATCGCTCGAGGTGCTGGAATCAGTTGTAAAGCTCCAGACCGTACCGGTGTTTGTGCCGTAAGAGTTGATTTCGTCAATACGCCAGTAGTATGTCGTATATTCATTCATTGTGCCGGGGTCAAAGGTTATGCTTGCCTGGTTGCCTTGGAATGTACCCGGGCTGGTCTGGCCGAAGTACACATCGTGAGAAGTCGCACCGGCCCCTGCTGTCCAGCTTAAGTCGGTATCAACTGCAACTTCCGTTGCACTATCGGCCGGTGTTGGACTGCTCGCCTGACCGGGCGGCGATACCGTAAGAGGAATAACCACCACGGTGTACATACTGCAATTTGGTTGGCCGCCGCCTTCGTTGCCGCCGAGTGTTACCGTACCGGCGGAAAAATCCTTTTTGTAAAGGCTCAAATGAACAGACTCCGCGTCGTTATCAACAAGGTCATCTCCGGTGTCGGTGAAGTTGGAAGTAAGCCATGATGGTTTAGTAGTCAGCCTGTCATCGTGAGCAACATAAACGCTGCAGTCCTGGTTGATACTAAAGCTCATAAAAGAACTGCCGGTCGATTGTTTGTCGTCGTTAGCAGTCTGGATAAAGGTCTCCCCTTGATAAGCTGCCGGTACAGTAACATACTCGACTGTACGGTCAACATACAGCAACTGTCCAGCGGCCAATGCGTCATATACTACATTGTAAGCGCTCGGATCAAGATTCGAAATAACCACAGGAGTTGTTAACGTCGTAAAGCTCCAGACGGTACCTGTTGTCGTCCCGCCGGCATTGACTTCGTCAATACGCCAGTAATAAGTAGTATCTTCGGCCATTGTGCCGGTATCAAAGGTAGTGCCTGCCTGGTTGCCCTGGAACGTGCCGGGACTGCTTGCACCGAAGTAAACATCGTGAGTACTCGCACCGGAACCTGCTGTCCAGCTTAAATCGGTATTAACCGCAACATCTGTTGCAGCGTTTGCCGGCGAAGGACTGCTTGCCTGGCCGGGAACTGTAATTATAGTTGTAAAGCTCCAGACGGTACCGGTAGTTGTGCCGCCTGCATTAACTTCATCGATACGCCAGTAGTAAGTCGTATCGTTATTCATTGTTCCTGTGTCAAATGTTGTACCCGCCTGGTTGCCCTGGAACGCCCCGGGACTGCTCTGGCCGAAGTAAACATCGTGCGAAGTAGCTCCGCTTCCAGCCGTCCACATTAAATCAGTATTGACTGGGACATCGGTAATACCGTTCATAGGATAGGGATTACTTGCCTGGCCGGGAGTTCCGGTTGTAGTCGTAAAGCTCCAGACAACGCCGGTAGTCGTGCCGATCACATTGACCTCATCAATACGCCAGTAATATGTCGTATCTTCAGTCATCGTTCCTGTATCAAATGTTGTTCCCGCCTGGTTGCCCTGGAATGTGCCCGGACTGCTCTGGCCGAAGTAAACATCGTGCGAAGTCGCTCCGGAACCTGCTGACCAGCTTAAGTCGGTAGTGACACCAACATCGGTTGCACTGTCTGCCGGCGAAGGACTGCTTGCCTGGCCCGGAGCCGCAACGATAGTCGTAAAGCTCCAGACTACACCGGTTGTCGTACCGCCTGCATTGACTTCATCGATACGCCAGTAATAGGTCGTACTGTTGTTCATTGTGCCGGTGTCATAAGTAGTGCCTGCCTGGTTGCCCTGGAATGTGCCCGGACTGCTCTGGCCGAAGTAAACATCGTGTGAAGTTGCTCCACTTCCCGCTGACCAGCTCAAGTCGGTATCGACTGCAACATCGGTCGCACTATCAGCCGGCGTTGGACTGCTTGCCTGGCCGGGAGCTGCAACTATAGTCGTAAAGCTCCAGACGGTACCGGTTGTCGTACCGGCTACATTGATCTCATCAATACGCCAGTAGTATGTAGTTTCCCCCGACAGAGTTGGAAGGTCATAGGTGGTATCTTCGCCGGGCTGGTTTCCTTTAAATTCCGCATCGGGCGGTTCGAGCCAATCGTTTGCAAAGAGAGCATAATCAACAAAGTTAACATCTCCGTTACCGTCCAGGTCAGCCGACGGGTCTGCACCGCCGGGTTCTGTCAACCACTGCTCGGCAATTACCGCTATATCAGGATAACTTACGGGCCCGTCGCCGTTGATGTCTGCAAACAATCTACCGGCAGTATTGACATCGTCCTCGTCGATACCGAAATACACATTGTGAGATACTGCTGCGGCACCTGCAACCCACGAAAGACTCAAATCCTGTGGCTGAAAAACTGCCTCATCCATCGGAGACGGCGACGATGCCTTTAGAGAAGCCGTCGTAAATTCCCACACAGGACCTTTGAATAAAACATTATTGGAACCATCAAGACTGTCGATTCGCCAGTAGTACTGTGTCGTTGGAGAAAGTGTACAGGGATCGTATGTTGTCGATGTTATCCTCGCTTTGTATACGTTCTGCGGGTCATTAGTTGTATTCGCATCTGTCACAGCCGTCTCGTCGGTGCCAAAGTACACATCGTACTTTGATTCTATCCAGCCGGCATCCCAGCTCAAATCTTTAGTTACAGAAACTCCTGTTTCTTCATCTTGCGGGTCCGGATTGCTAATACTCTCATCCTCAAGATTATAAATACTTTCAATCTGAGGCTGAGTAAGGGCGAAATCATAAAAACGAATATCGTCCATTATACCCTTGAAGCATTCGGCTGCTGATCCTAATTCATCCAAACCAATCATCAGTGGTACAGCCTTATCGATACTGCCGTTGGTATTATCGGTGGTACTGCAGTCCTCCTGGCCGTTACGATAAAGGTATATTCTGTCCGTTGCTCTGTTGCGTACTGCAGCAACGTGCACCCACGGGCCGTGCCAGTCGCTGGTGGAAGTAATATTTGTTTTGGTAACACCGTCATCAATATCAAAATAGACCTTGTATTGCTGATAAGGGATAGTATATCTGCACCCGCCAGGATCCGCGGATGTTCCCTTTTGGAGAATTCGACGGGTACCGAAATTGTCTGTCTTTATCCATAACGACAGCGTAAAAGACCCTGTCCCGAAATTGAGTGCCGGGTCATCATCTACCCGGACATAACTATCATTGCCGTCGAAAATCAGGGCGTTGCCGATTTTACCGCCTATCCAACTGGTATCACCCCCATCCCAATTATACAATGTTCCCGGATTGTCGTAGCCGGAAGAATCCGCAGCAGTGGTGCCGTAACTTTCGTCGAACTTCCAGTGCGCAACTAAACTGTCCGCCGATACATTACCGGTATAAACCGATAAAAAACAAAATACCCCCGCAAAAAATAAAAACCTCCTGCTCATAATAATACCCTTTCCGCTCATAATAATACCCTTTCCGTTTGTAATAATACCCTCTAAATCTCCGCCTTAAACCCTGTTTTGACCCTTTGCCTCCACAAAAGTATAGGGCACAAAAAAATCAATTTAGACCTTGTCAATATTATATAAAATTCGGCGGCTAAAATCAATATAATCTCCTTGACAATAAATAATTTTTATATGCCTTAATCGTTAATGTCATTATTGCTTTAACAAATCGTCTGTTTTGCACCCCGAAATTGGGTTACAAGAAATCTTCAGCTCTTTATAAGCAAATTTTTAAAAAAATTTATCTTGAATTTTTTCCCTAAAAAGCCAGAATTAGACGTATTATATCGTCCGTATTTTCAGTGTCCCGGCCGTAAGAAAAAGTGGTTTCTTTTGTAAGGAAATAAAATGGAAACGCAAAAGGTTTTGGAACAGGTCAAAAAAGACAATATCGAATTTATTACCCTCCAGTTCACCGATTTGCTCGGCGTCAGCAAGGAAGTCATTGTCCCTGCCCGGGAATTGCAGGGTGCTTTGCAAAACGGCGTCTGGTTCGACGGCTCGTCCGTCGAAGGATTTGCAAGAATTCAGGAAAGTGACCTCTTTCTAAAGCCTGACCCCGCTACATACGCCGTTGTCCCCTGGCACAACGATAACGGCAAAACCGCAAGACTTATATGCGACATCTATAACGCAGACGGAACGCCCGCTGAAGGTGACCCAAGATTCGTTCTCAAAAAAGCCGTCGCCGAAGCGCAAAAAATGGGTTTCGAATTTAACGTCGGCCCCGAACCGGAATTCTACTTATTCAAAAATAATGCCGATGACAGGACTTCTCCTCTCGATTACGGCAGCTATTTCGACCTATCCTCACACGAAGGATACAATGTCATAAAACAGATAATGGCATCTCTCGAAAATTTCGGCATCAGTGTCGAGACTTCTCACCACGAGGTCGGGTTCGGCCAATACGAAATCGCCTTTAAATATGGTCAATGCCTCGACGTCGCCGACAAAGTTCTCACGTTGAAATATTGTGCAAAAAAAATCGCTCAAATCCACAACCTCAGCGCTACCTTTATGCCGAAACCAATTATGGGCAGACCCGGCTCTGGAATGCATACACATCAAAGCCTCTTTGACATCAAAACAAAAACAAACGCCTTTTATGACAAAGAGCACAAATACAATCTTTCGAAAACAGCTTACTCTTTCATAGCAGGCCAGATTAAACACGTCAAAGCTATCAGTGCCATACTCTGTCCAATCGTAAATTCCTACAAACGCCTCGTCCCCGGCTACGAAGCCCCCGTTTACATTACATGGGCCACAGCGAACCGCTCCGCCCTGCTTAGAGTCCCCAGATGGTTCAAGGGCAAAGCCGAAGCCGCAAGAATCGAACTGAGAAACCCCGACCCGTCCTGTAACCCTTATCTTGCCTTTGCCGTTATGTTAAGGGCCGGCCTCGACGGAATAAAAAATAACCTTACACCTCCCGAACCTGTCGAAGAAAATATTTACAGCCTTGATGAACAAAGCCTGGCGCATAAAAACATCGATATCCTCCCGACTTCGCTTATTGAAGCCTTGAATGAATTGAAAAGTGATGCTCTTGTGAAGGAAACGCTCGGCGACCACCTCTTCTATAGGTACCTCGATGTAAAGAAAAAAGAGTGGGACGAGTTCAGAAAGCAGGTCACAAACTGGGAAAAAGATATGTACCTCGATATCTTCTAAAAGACCTGAGCAAAACCTTACCTTTCAACCACAATACACAAAACCCAACCTCTATTTCCGCAACAGTTTACAAGCCTCTCTCCCCTCCAGCCGATGAGGACAAACCCCTCCCAATGCCCTTATCCGGCAAAGACTCAAAACCAGCCTACAACGCCGGCACAATCATCGAAATTTCCCCCCAAAAGATAAGTACATCCTCAACCCATAAAGTATCTGTCGAATTACAATAAATACGCCTGCACTGCGTTGCCTCGGCGAAGTAGGGATTCACTAATTTCCCCCTTGCCTTGTGTCACTTTTTCACCTAAACTTTTTCACAATAAACTTAGCGGAGCAAAATGTTGAATTAGGCAAAAGGGTAACAGAGTATGGTTAAGAAAGTAGTATATATAAAATGTTCGACCAGTTTTAAGATTTTTTTAAGTCTTTGAGATTAAAAGTCGTATGGATTTGCAATTCCTGCGATTTCACACACTCTTTAATATTTGAATTGTAGTGCAGTTATAGCTTCTAAAGCATCTGAAACCATAAGTCTCAAAAATCACTTACATTCTGCAACTATTCGTATAGCCTACCCGACCGATTGCTCAGACTCTGATGATCAAGCAAATAATTACTTCTCTTTTTTGCCTGGCGCAACGATCTCAACTGTGTCCGAACCGCTAAAACTCACAACTATCTCATCACCATCTGCGTTTTTTACTGTGACGGTTCCAGTTACCAGGGCAGTCACAGTGTTGTTAGCCATAGCTTGTACATCTGGGTTATTCTGGAGATCTGTTCGATCGAAACCAACGATCAGAATATTATCCAGCACACAATAGAAAGCCGACTCTGCCTGAGCAACTATTGTACCATCGAACGATAGCGACACATCAAAGCTCACAACCGGGGCACCGGGCAAGGCAATATTAACGTTAGCCTGTACATCATCAGATGCTCCCTCTGCATTTAATACGATCTTGTGTGGGTTGATATTAACCGTTTCAGCCAAGCAAAATCCACTCATTGCCAGAACCAATAAGACACTAACCATTAACCTACTTCTCATCACTCTTAACATATTTAACTCCTTAATAAGTTGTTTTGTACAATAACCTATGCAAAACGCTTTTAACACTGATAAGGAAACTTTAAAAGTTTTCGAGATGACTCAAAACTTATGTTTCTGAACGTTGAGTGATAAT
>Ga0272442_10010017_pt1 | contig 11738 bp, 13 predicted proteins | sample SSMForm2O_FD_200262 | JGI IMG/M metagenome (GOLD analysis project Ga0272442, IMG submission 200262) | Marine sediment archaeal communities from Little Sippewissett salt marsh, Falmouth, MA, United States - SSM-Form-2O | ecosystem: Environmental > Aquatic > Marine > Wetlands > Sediment ...
ATCTCCACCGACGAGGCCGACTGCTCCAGGTTCGGGTTGTTTCGCTCCGCCAACCCCAGCGCCTCCTCCAGCGTCACCTGCCGCACCGCCTCCTGTGCCTGCACCCCCGAAACGGCCAGGAATACAGGGAGTACCGCCAACACCACCCGCATGGAGTTTCGCATCGGACGCCTCTTTATGGTTCTATCACTCATCTGTCTGTGCATCGTCTCAACTCGTGTTAGACTTCGCCCTCACGCAGTCGAATCCCCTGCGGACCAGTTGAACGACTGAGTTTGGGAAGTCGCCGCGGCTGGGTCGTCTGTCTCCGGAAGGCCCGCTCCACCCTCAGTCGGAGTCTTCTCGCTCCTGCTCCTCGAGAAGAGCGCGGTATCTCTCCACCTGGTCGGCGGACAGCACGGACTCGATTCGAGCCCTGGCCGAGTCCACCACCGCTTCCCACTCCGGCCGAACCCGGTCGAACACGGCCGACATCTGCTCACGCGTCTCGACGAGAATCGGGTCGATCCGGGCCTGCTGCTCGGGCGTGATGCCCAGGTCGTCCGCGAAGCGCTCGATCGTGCTTCTTCCCCTATGCCCCTCGTCGGAGTCCTCCGCTGCACCGCGGTGCAGGGTGTAGCGCTCGCCGGCCAACCCAACGGCCAGGCCGGCGGCGAACATGAGCACCAGGAGGACGGCCGCCCGCCCCCGGCTGGCCCTGATCATGGGAGCTCGTTCTCGTACAGGACGGTCATGACCGCATCCAGGTCAGGCACGCTGTCCGGGCCAAAGGCCGACGGCAGAGTCTCACCCGGGCGGACCAGTTCCTCCACGGCCGGCGCTGAGGCGACCGTGTCCGAGAGTTCGACACTTCCCGCCTGCCGAAGGGCCAGTCCCGCAAAGACGAGCGTCACGGCCGCCGCGATCGGGCTCAGAATTGTGGCCCACTCGGCCACGGCATCGAACCAGCTGTCGCGTCGTGCCGTCAGGAGTGGCAGCGCCTCATCGAGAATCGATCGTCTCATGCGGCGCCTGGTCAGCTCGTCCGGGCGCAGCGCGCGCATCCAGATCGGCCACCTATCGTTGTTCATCTCGACTCCGTTGACTCGTGATCGCCATCTTCCATACCCACTTCTGGTCCAAGCAGCCTTCGCAGCGCTCGTCTCGCGTGGTGCACATGCGCCCTTGAAGTCCCGACGGCGATTCCCAGGATTTCACCTATCTCCTGATGACTGTAGGCCTCGAGGTCGTACAGCGTAATCGCGAGGCGCTGCATCTCCGGGAGCTCGCCGAGGGCGAGCATCACCCTCTCCCTCGTCAACTCGTCCTGGAGATCCCTCTCCGGGTCGCGGCCGCCCGCCGCCGACACCGGAATCTCTTCGTGACTCCTGAGGGCCTCACGACGCCTCAGGTTCAGACACGTGGATCGCAACACTCTGTAGAACCACGGTCCAAACGGACTGCCCGGCTTCAACTGATCGATCCGTTCGAGAGCCCGGATAAAGGCGCTCTGTACTGCGTCCTCGGCATCGTGCGTGTTGCGAAGCACTGACAGCGCTGTCGCGTACGCCGACTCCAGGTACCGGTCGACCAGTGCGCCGAAGGCGTCCTCGTCGCCTTGCTGCACCGCCCGCACAAGGACCTGCTCTTCCGCCAGGCTCTCGGGTGATCTCATGCCACCCCGAGTCCGGGCGCTCTCCGACCGCTCCATCGCTGCCGGCGTCGAGCGTATCTCTGTCGCCCTTGCAACACTGTTAACACATCTCCCTGGCCAGGCGTTGCACCCGATTCAGGCCGGATGCTAGATGCAGCGTACGGGCATCGGCAAGCTCCATGATTGCCGCCCTGACCCCACGCAGTCCGCCGGCGCCGGTCGGACGGAGGCCGCCGCAGGCTGCTGTCGATCAGCTTTGCTTGCTCGCCACGTACGCCGCGCGCATCTTTCCCCGGCGAAACAGGACGTTCGACGAGTTTCAACCCCAACAGAAGCGGGAGCAACGTGACGGAAGGACAGGACAGCCGCCACCTTGACCTGGCAGCGCGGACGCTGGTGGAAGAGCGCGTGCGCTCACTGCGTCGCCAGGTGAACCGTGAGCTCGACCCCGAAGACCTGGTGCTCCGGCCCACGGCCCCGGCCGCCAGACGGCATCTCTTCGAGGAAGCCTGCGAGTTGTACTGGAACGAGCTCAACTGGGAGCAGCTCACCCATGAGGAGCTCGTGGACGAGGGCGAACTCACGGAGATGGTCTTTCCCGGTCTGCTGGCCCTGGTGGACGCCTGGCTCCCGCGATCCGACAACGGTGAGCCCGACCGGGACAGAGAGCGCCGCGACGTCGCGCACGATTTTCTCCTGTGGCTGGCGTCCCGTCTGGTCGAGCTTCGCGTGCAGCGCCCGGAGGATGATACGGATCGGGCGACGAGAGGGCGTGAGATTCAGGTGACGGACGACCTGATCGACCTGGTCACCTACAGGCTGTACTGCATTTCGGATGGTGAGATGGAGAAACTGGCCCACTGATTCCGGCGGACCCTGCCACGCGCCCCACCCGGGCGCTCTCGTGACGGTCGCTGACGCGTCGCGAGGTCCTGCCGGCTTTGAAAACGGAAGGTACCACCTTGAGATCCATCGTATGCATCAAACGAGTTCCGGATTCCGAGGCGCGACTCAGAGTCGCGGCGGACGGACTGTCCATCGACTCTTCCGGCGTGAAGTTCAGCATGAACCCCTACGATGAGTTCGCGCTCGAAGAGGCGTTGCGGCTCAAGGAGCAAGCCGGGGAGGGAAGTGTCACGGCCGTGACGGTCGGGCCGGACGAGTCCCGTGAGACTCTCAGGTCGGCGCTCGCAATGGGAGCGGACGAGGGGGTACTGCTGAGGTCCGCGGGCTCGCATGACGGACTGGCGGTCGCGCGCGCGCTGGCCGACGAAATCGCGACCCGTGAGTATGACCTCGTCCTGTTCGGAAAGCAGGCCATCGACGATGACAGCATGCAGGTGCCGGCCATGGTGGCTCAGTTGCTGAATCTGCCCTGCGCGACGGTGGTGGTGGACCTGCAGATCGACGGAGGAGTCGCCACCGCGAAGCGGGAGATCGAGGGCGGACACGAGATCGTCGAGTTCGACCTGCCCGGAGTCGTCGCGGCCCAGAAGGGCCTGAACGAGCCACGGTATCCGAGTCTGAAGGGGATCATGGCTGCGAAGAGGAAGCCGCTCGAGGAGAAAGACATCACAATGGTCGAGCCCAAGATCGAGCTGCTTGCCCTGACCCCGCCACCCGCTCGTCCCGAGCCCCAGATCGTGGGAGAGGGTGCGGACGCGGTACCAGAGCTGGTACGGAGACTTCGAGAGGAAGCGAAGGTGCTCTGATGGCGGATATCCTGGCGTACGCAGAGACGCGTGGCGGGGCCCTCAGGCCGGTGGCTGGAGAGGTCGTGGCCACCGCGCGCAAGTTGGCCGACCAGATGGACGGTCAGGTGGTGGCCGTCGTGGTGGGCGGCCCCGGTTCGACAGAGGCAGCGTCGGGCCTGTCGCGTTTCGGGGCGGATCGGATCCTGGTGTGCGAGGCCGAGTCGCTGAGCCTGTATCAACCCGATGCGACGGTCGAGCTTCTGGCTTCGGTGACGGAAAGCGTGGTCCCCGGCGTGATCCTGTTTCCTGCATCGGCGCAGGGCAAGGACCTGTCGGCTCGAGTGGCCGCCCGCCTGGACGTGGCCCTCGGTTCGGAGGCCACGGAGATCGTCGTGGAAGGCGGAAGTCCCGTCATCAGCCGACCGATGTACGGCGGGAAGGCCTACGGACGGTTCAGGTTTCCAGAGTCGCCGGCCCTGATCAGCATCCGTCCCAACGTGTTTCCGGCGACGGCCGATCCTCGTGAAGCCGTCGTTGAAAGCCTTACCCCCCTCGAAGTTACTCCTCGGACTCGCGTCGTGGCGGTAGAGGCGGCGGAGCGAGCTGCGCTGGACGTTCGGGAGGCGCCGGTGGTGGTGGCCGGCGGGCGTGGTCTGCAGGATGCCGCCAACTGGCAGTTGCTCGAGGACCTGGTCGATGCGCTTGGCGACGAAGCCACCCTGGGCGCGAGCCGGGCGGTGGTGGATGCCGGATGGCGCCCCCACTCGGAGCAGGTGGGACAGACGGGCAAGGTCGTGTCGCCGAATCTTTATTTTGCCGTCGGCATCAGCGGAGCGATCCAGCACCTGGCCGGGATGCGAACGGCTGGCGTCATCGTGGCGATCAACAAGGATGCGGAGGCGCCCATCTTCGGGGTCGCGAACTACGGGGTGGTCGGGGACCTGTTCGAAGTCCTTCCCAGGCTGACCGAAGAGATTCGGGCCGCCAGGAGATCGGATGGCTAGGATGGATGCCAGGAACGCGGTTGGGGCCTCCGCGTCCATGCGGATGCCGTCGCACGCTTTTCTCATAGCTGCCTTCCTGCCGGCCGTGGCCGCGGTGGCGCGGTTGGCCGTGCACGGCGAGGTCGGCACGTGGGCTCTCCTGATCTGGCTGCTGGGCCTGGCTCCGGTCTTTCTTCTCACGCGCTACATGGGTTGGAAGGGGGCTCTGCTGGGGCTCGTCTGGACATCCGCCATGGTGGTCATGTCCGAGTTGTTCGCGGCGCTGCTGAGCGGTCGGCCTCCCGGGTGGTCGCTGGTGGGGGTCGTGGTGGCGGTTACGGCCTCGGCGGCGCTCGGAGCCGGGCTCGAGCGCCAGTGGTGGGCGGAGCGGGCGGTGGAGACGCCAGAGCAGAAGGAGGTAGCGGGGCCTTGCGAGGATGATCTGCCCAGGGGCGAGGTCCTGCACTACTTCCTCGAGAAGCTGTTCGAGGCAGCCCGCAGAAGACCTCCTCTTTCGCTCGTGCTGCTGGAGGTCGATCGGTACGACGAGTACGCGTCGTTGTACGGAGAAGCGAAGGCCTGCAAGGCGGTGGATGTAGCGATCGAGGCGCTCAAGTCACAGACGCGCGCCTCGAACATGTACGGCCGGGTGGACGACCGGCGCCTGGTGGTGTTCCTGAGTGGAGAGACGCTTTCGGCCGCCTACGGCTTCTCGGTTCGTGTGGTCGAGGAAATCGCGACGCTGCCGGCTCCATGGTCCGGTCGCATCACGTTGAGCGCCGGGATCGCCGGATATGATACAACGATGCTGAGCGCCGCTGCTTTGCTCGCGCGGGCCCGGCAGGCGCTCGACACGGCCCGGCGAATGGGTGGGGAGAGAATCGTCGTCGCGGACGGAGGGACGGGCGAGACGCTGGTTACGTCGGGAATGACGGTGGTTGGACCGGACGGCAAGGTGCGGGAGATTCGCAACTCAGTCTGAAGGCCCGCGGCTTGCCGGTCAGTCTTCTTGCGAAACGTCACCGGCTTCCAGCCGATGGCGCACGCAGGAGGCGAACCGCCTGAGCAGGATCTCTGCGGCACCCCCGAGGACTCGGCTCAGGATGGGGCCGTCCAGTCGTCCCGCCAGGCGCACCCCGAGACGGACGTCGACGCTGGTGCTCGAGTCGCTGCCCCCGGACAACCGGCTCCGCATCCGCAGGTCCGCTTCCCCGTCGCCCGTAACCTCCTTCGCCGTCGCCGCCATGAGGACCGAGTGGTTCGCCGTGTCGAGCTCCCGGAAACCGGCCTCTCCGGCCAGCGTCGTGCCGAGGGGACCCAGCTTCAGCTCTACCTCGCCGACGAAAACGCCGTCCACGATGTCGAGGAGATGCGCGCCTGGCATACAGCCAGCGATCGAGTGGGGATCGGTCAGAAAATGCCACACGTCCTCGACGGGTCGCCGAACCTCGAAAGCTCGATGCAGACTGATGGACATGCCGTCTCCTGGCGATTCGGTCAGCACGACCGGACGGGCGCCAACCTGGCCCGGGCCGTCGGCGGCCGTCAAGTCGACGTCCCGCGGATCGACGCGACTCCATAGATTACTGCCATGAGCCTTACATTACTGCCATGAGCCTTCTCGAGATTCGAGCCGCCGTCCTCGACTGGACAGGGAGCCAGCAGTCGTGGGGCGAAGCCATACTGATCGGCGTCAAGCGGTCCGCTCCGCGGCCGCCAGGGGCCCGCTACGCGGTGGGAGAAGACGGCTCCTTTGCCGGCACCATCTCCGCCGGCTGTGTCGAGGCGGACATTCGGGAGCACATTCTCTCCCTTCTCTCCGGGTCCGATGCGGCCGGCCCCAGGGTCATTACCTATGGGATCAGCGACGAGATGGCCGTGGGAGTCGGTCTTGCGTGCGGCGGTGAGATCGAGGTCCTGATTCGCCGTCACGAGCCCGGCGATCCGGTGTGGACCGAGCTGGTCGAACGGTTGGACGGTGGTTCCGGCGCTCACACACAGGCGGCCCTGGTCACCGGATTGTCGGAAGAGACTCTCGGGCGACAGGTACTGGTGCGAGCCGATGGCACGCTTGCCGGGAGCCTCGGCCAGCAGTCACTGGACCGGGGTGTCGTTGCGGACATCGATCGCCTCTTTGAGCGAGAAGGAGGCGAGGTCCTGAGCCTGGCGTCGGACCAAAGGGTCTTCGTGGATCGTGTCCTCCCGCCCCGCAGACTGGTGGTGGTCGGTGCGACGCCGATCGCCGTGGCGCTGGTCGAACTGGCTTCGCGGGTCGGGTACCGCGTGACGGTGGTGGACCCGCGCGTGGGGCTGGCCCGCCCATCGATGTTCCCGGACGCGGACCTGCTGGTCGAATGGCCAGAGGAGGCGCTGAGCGAGCTGAACGTCGGTGCGTGGACGGACGTTGCCGTCCTTGCGCACGACGACCGCCTGGATCTCCCGGCCCTCAGCGCGGCCGTTGCGGCCGGGTGCCGCTACATCGGTCTGCTCGGGGGCAGGCGCACGCAGAGGGTTCGGCGGGAGGCCCTCCTGGACGCCGGGGTTCCGGCTTCCGGTCTGGCCCGGATCCGGGGGCCGATCGGACTCGACATCGGCGCCGTCACTCCGCAGGAGATCGCCGTCTCCATACTGGCCGAGATGCTTGCCGTACGTCGCCTTGGAGAAGACGCGCCGTGACGGTTCTGAGGCCCCCGGCGACCGACCGCAGTTCGGGGGTCGCGGGCCTTGTACTGGCAGCCGGCCGGTCGTCCCGCATGTCCGGTGGATCGAAGCTCCTCGCCGACTTCCGGGGCGCGACCGTGATTCAGGAGGTCGTGTCCACGGCTCTGGCAGCCGACCTCGATCCGGTCGTCGTGGTGGTGAGGCAGGAAGACGCTGGCGTACGAGCGGCCCTGGAAGGCGTGCCCGTGCAGTTCGCGGCGCCGCCGCCGGTGCGCGAAGGACGCATGGTCTCGGTGGTGGCCGGGATCCTCGCCCTCGGAGATCGTTCCGTGACCGGCGCGATGCTGCTTCTCGGCGACGAGCCCGGCATGGACCCGGATCATATCCGGACGGTGCGCGGGGTGGCGGAGTCGGGCCCGTCGGTCGCGCTGCGCGCGAACTTCCTTGATCGTCCGGGTCACCCGGTCTACGTGCCGGAGACCGTGCTGCGATCGATTCCGAACCTCTCCCTTCAGCACGGGCCGGATGCGGGACTGTGGCACGTCATCGTCCGGTCCGGTCTGCCGCATGGTGGCGTCCCCATCGACGCTCTCTCCCCCATCGACATCGACACGTGGGACGACCTTTCGAGGGCGCTGGATCGCGAGGCCCACACCTGATCGGGGCGGGCCGGTCTTGCGCGACGGGCGGACGGAATGGCAATTCCCTCCGGGCGTCCGCCGCGGAATGCCGGCGGACGGAGCGAGGGTCGCTCCAGAGTCGAAAACCAGAGAACAGTAGACAGGCAGGCGACAATGGGTCGTGCGGGTCTCGCGGTCATCTTGCTTGCGGCATGGGTTGCCGCGCTCGGATGGCAGGCGAAGCGCGTGTTTTTTCCCGCAGCTGCCGAGCGCCTTGCCCTGGGCGTGCGGTCGATCCCTCCCGGGGTCGCGTACTACTCCGTGTTTCGAGACGAAGCGCGCGCGGGCTGGGGCCAGGTCGAGATCGACACGCTTCCGGCCGCTTCCGGCTTCCTCGTCCGTGACAGGGTACTCCTGGACCTGCCCTCGCTTGGAGTGGCAGGGCGATCGGAGCGCACGTCGGAAGAATACCTGGACTCGAGCCTCAACCTGGACAGCCTGACGTTCACTTCCATCGTGGGCGATGACACCGCGAGCATCCGGGTCGTGTCCGATGGCGACTCGGTGGTCCGGTCGTTCGACGCGACGGGCCGGCAGACCAGTCGGGTTCCGATCACCGAGTCGGTGACGACCTCTTCGGGATGGCGCCTGAGGCTCGCGGCGGCCGGGCAGACGGACACGGGACGCAGATACGGCGTCGTGGTCTTCGATCCGCTGGCGGCGAGCGCCCGCTCACACGAGATCGAGATCCTGGAGGCCTCCTCCCTGGCCTTTCCCGACAGCGCGGACACGGATTCCATATCCGGAGCCTGGATTTCGGTCAGAGAGGACACGGTCCAGGCGTGGCGAGTCCGGAGCGGCCAGGGAGACGCGGCCCGCGAAACCTGGATCGACGAGGACGGGAGATTGGTGGACGGCGAGATCTTCGGAGGTCTGCGGGTGGAGCGTACGGCGTTCGAACTCGCTTTCTTCACGCGGCCCGGGAGCGGGGTACCTGACTCGGTGGCAACCCAGCCGGAGGAGCGGGAATGATCCTTCTCGACAAACTGACGAAACGGTACGGTGATTTCACAGCCGTTGCCGGTATCGACCTCGAGATCGGGGAGGCACAGATCTTCGGGCTTCTGGGTCCGAACGGCGCGGGCAAGACGACGACCCTGCGGATGATCGCCGGTATCCTCAGACCGGACTCGGGCCGGGTACTCGTGGCCGGGCACGACAACGTCGCGAATCCCATCGAGGCCCGAAGACTTCTCGGCTTCGTTCCGGACCGACCCTTCGTGTATGACAAGCTCACGGGAGCCGAGCTTCTCCGGTTCTCGGCGGGCCTTTACGGCCTCACGGGTTCCGAGGTGGAAACCCGGATCGACGAACTGCTCGAATTGTGGGACCTGGTCCCGTGGAAGGACCAGCTCGTCGAGTCCTACTCTCATGGAATGAGACAGAAACTGATCATCTCGTCGGCCCTGATACACCGACCGCGAGTCCTGGTCGTGGACGAGCCCATGGTGGGTCTCGATCCCCGATCAGCCTGGCTTCTCAAGGATGTCCTGAGGACCTTCGCGGAGGGTGGGGGAACGGCTCTCGTATCCACGCACACGCTCGAGCTGGCGGAAAACCTGTGCGACCGGTTGGCCGTGATCGACAAAGGAAAAGTGGTGGCGTCCGGTTCGATCGACGATCTGCGCCGGGAGGCCAGCTCCGAGGCGGCCGGGTTGGAGGAGATCTTCCTGAAGATCACCCGCGGAGCGACGGACTCCGAGATCGCCCGCGTCGTGGGAGAATGAGCGTGTCGGTCCGGCGAGAGTTCGTTCTTCTCCTCACCCCCAAGGTTCTCTCCGCCAGGCGTCGCGGCATAGCGGGTCGTGGTCGGTGGGGACGTGTCGTGATGGTCCTTGGAGTTGGGGCGGCTGCCTGGCCGTTCATCTACGTCACGTTGACGCGGTTGCTCAGGACGCTCCGGGGCGTGGAGGAGGTGGGTCCGCTGCTTGCGTCGAAGCTTCTCGCTCTCGGCCTGCTCGTCTTCCTTGGAATCCTCCTCCTGTCGAACCTGATCGCCGCTCTTTCGAGCTTCTTCCTCTCGCGCGATCTACCGTGGATCCGGGCCGCGCCCCTGGACTGGCTATCCGTCTACCTTTCCCGGCTCACCGAGACTCTGGTCAGCTCATCGTGGATGGTCGTGCTGATGCTCGTGCCGATGCTCGCCGCCTACTGGACCGTGTACGAGGGTGGCTGGACCTTCCTTGGCCTGTCGATCCTGGCCGTGGTGCCTTTTCTGGTCATACCGGCGGCCATAGGAAGTGCGACGACGCTTCTTCTGGTCCGGCTGTTTCCGGCCCGCCGATCGAAGGACATCCTGGGCATCATCGCGGTGGCGTCGGTAGGGCTGGTGGTCCTCTTGCTGCGGGTGCTGCGGCCGGAGCGTCTCGTGAACCCGGAGTCATACCGAAACCTGGTCGATTTCATGGCCGTTCTCAGGGGGCCATCGTCTCCATGGCTCCCGTCGCAGTGGGGAGCCGATGCCCTGGCTGGTTTTCTGCAGGGCGGTTTCGACCCCTTTCTCCTCGTCCTGTTGTGGACGACAGCGCTCGGCACTGTCACGGCCGGTGCGATACTCCACCGCAATCTGTACGCAGCCTGTTTCACACGCGCGCAGGAGGGGACAGAGAACCGAATTCAGCACCATGCCGCCTGGAAATGGCTGGAACGCGCAGTGAGCCGGGCGTCCCTGCAGCGGCAGCAACTGGTGCTGAAGGATGTGCGGATCTTCTTCAGGGATACGACCCAGTGGTCGCAATTGATCATTCTGGGCGTGCTGGTGGTCGTCTACGTCTACAACATCAGGGTGCTTCCGCTCAGCTCGGGCGAGATGATCACGCGCTATCTGATCACCCTGGTCGTGTTCCTGAACCTCGCCCTGTCGGGCTTCGTGCTGGCAGCCATCGCGGCCAGATTCGTGTTTCCCGCTCTCAGCCTCGAGGGACAGACGTTGTGGCTGCTGGGTTCGGCGCCGCTCGAGGCTCGTACCATCCTGGGAGCGAAGTACTGGGTCGGAGCCGTACCACTCACGGCGCTGGCATTGATCCTGACCGGCTTCACCAACTACCTCCTGGGAGTTCCCGCTGGCCTGGCGGTCCTGTCCCTCGCGTCCACGGTCGCGCTCAGCCTGGCCTTCACCGCACAGGCTCTCACCTGGGGTGTCTACTTTCCCGAGTTCGAGTCAGAGAACGCGGCCCAGATTCCGACGTCGATCGGGGGTCTGCTGTTCATGCTGGGGGCAGTGGTGACACTGGGTTGTGTGGTCGGGCTTCAGATCTGGATCCTGAGGGAGTTCCTCGTGTCCGGGCTGCCAGGTCGAGAACCGCGGAATCCCTTCGTGTGGGAGGTGGGGCTGGCCCTGGCGGGCACCCTGCTGTGTTGCGCCGTCTCCGGGATACTGCCGTACCGTGCGGCGGTGCGCCGTCTCGACAGGCTCGACTTCTGAGCGGATCGTTGCGGAAGGCCTCGCAGGGCTAGTCGAGCCCTGCCATTGAATGGGCCGCGCTCTCCCTGAACTGGCGGAGCCGTTGCCGGGCATCGCGCATCTCGGCGTCGGTGAACAGGCCTTCCTGCTGGGCCAGCAACAACTCCTCGCGCTGACTCTCGCTCAGCAGTCCCATCTCGACGGCTAGCACACCGAATTTCTTGCCGGACTGTCTCCGCTGCTCGAGCAGTACGCGGGCGACCTCAGCGGGCGTAAGCAGGTCGCGCACCAGGGCCACAGTTCCCAGTGCGAAGTGGCGGGGGACCGGGACTTCGTTGAGCGGTTCCCGGCACGGCCCATCGTCGAACGTCCGGGCGCTCGGCAGCGATGGATCGGACATCTGCACTCCGGGGATCGCCGACAGTGATTCGACCGCACCCTCTTCCAGCACGATCGCGTATCCCGAATCCGTGCCACCGAGGGACTCCACCGGGGGTACGACTTCGTCGCGCACCACCGGTTCGGCGGAACGCGCGACTTCGGGCTGCGCGACTTCGGGCTGCACGACTTCTGGCTCCGGGATGTCCGTCACCGGGAGAATCTCGGGCTGAGGTTCGGGGGTCGGAAGATCGTCCGTCGGCGCCAGCTCGGAATCAAGTGCGCCATGCACCGTCTCCAGAACGG